>Ga0307380_10007593_pt1 | contig 14074 bp, 27 predicted proteins | sample UN3MG_FD_202239 | JGI IMG/M metagenome (GOLD analysis project Ga0307380, IMG submission 202239) | Soil microbial communities from Risofladan, Vaasa, Finland - UN-3 | ecosystem: Environmental > Terrestrial > Soil > Coastal area > Acid sulfate soil | place: Finland: Risofladan, Vaasa | collected... | reverse complement strand
GCAACGTCTAATGCTTCAGTTCCATCGTAGATTATGTACCGATTGTGATCATCACGATCAATGCCTGGCCTTCCGGGCATCCGATATCAACAACTGCCCGATTTATTTAGAAAAACAGAAAGCCGCTGATGAATTTGCAGTCATGACCCGATGGTCGATGATCAACGTACCCCTCGAAATCCGACTCGAATATCATAGAAATCTTTAAAAAAACGAAAAAAAGACTTGACAAACCTCCCTTTATGATGTAATATTAGAAACAATCAACCCTGTGAAAGGAAAATCTATGACCAAAAAACTGTTGACCCATGATGAAGAAATCCAGTTGGCAATCAGAATTAAAAATGGTGATACCTCTGCCCGTGATGAACTGGTTCTTCGGAATGAAAGATTGGTTATGAAGATCGCTAATCACTATGTCGGTAAACTCGATTTTGATGAGCTGGTACAGGAAGGTCAAATTGGTCTTATGACCGCAGCTACCAAATTTGATCATATGAGAGGTTTTCGATTCTCGACCTATGCCACTCATTGGATCAAACAAGCAATGACCCGAGCCATTGATAATATCGGTGACTTGGTTAGGATTCCGATTCATAAAAAGAAAGATGTCAAAAACTTCACCGTCTCTTTGAATGCCCCGTTGCCCGGCACAAAACCGGAAGACGGCCTGACTTATGAGACGATGCTGACAGAACAATATGCTCCTGATATTGAAGACGATTATTGGCAAAAACAACGTGCCGAGAAGTTGATGGAAATACTGCGGAAAGACTTGACCAAACGTGAATTACAGGTCATCATTATGAGATTTGGTTTAGATCGGGCAGGAACCCGGTCGTTATCTGAAGTTGCTGAGGAAGTTGACATGACTCGCGAAGGCGTCAGAGTTGCCGAAAAACGAGCTTTCTCGAAACTCAATAAAGAATTGTTGGCTATTTTAATAAAATCCTAATTTAAAATTAACTTTAGGCCAAATGTCAAGTGTTTCACTGATTGCTTCTGCATATCTTGTGCTTACCAAGTAATATTTTTTCGTGTTGAATAAAATCTCACCATTGGCTCTATTCCATGGTGCATCAGTGTATTGGTCTATCACCTTATCGAGCGCGGCATCTAATCCTGCTGCTCGGTAAGGTGAGTCTTTTTTGGTTTTCTTGAAATTGCCATGGGCATGATCACCGGCATCTAATTCATCATTCCATTTTTTCCATTCATCTTCGGGACCTGTTTGAAATTTTTCAAGATCAATCATACTTATATGATCATCGATATATTGAAAGGCGTCACCGACTCCAATGATATATGCCCATTTATAACCATTGGTAGGGAAAAAGAAATATGTATTACCATAAGCACGAGCCTGATCGACTTTGACGGTAACACTGAGTCCGTCCCTGACAGGCCAGCCGAACTTTTTTGTCAGCTTATCATTCATATATTCGTGAGCCCATAATGGGGTGTCTTTAGGTCTTCTTTCACCCAGACGAGCACCTACATTATTTGTGATAAACGGACTATTCTCAAAACCTGTACCCCTATATAACGGGTTGTAGGTTTTATAATGTTTCAATATCTGGCCACAATCTCTTTGGATAAGTCCAACAGCTCTGCTGATATCGAATTTTACTTCTGTTATATATCTATTCAGTCTCAATTTATTTTTTACCCTTTGAATTAAAATAAACTACTAAAGATGTTCCTACCCATGTGCCTAATGCATAAACGACAAGCCTTGGTATGAAATTAGGACTTAAAATCATATAGCCAAGTACTCCATATCCAAGAATAGTCAATAGAAAGGACACAAATCCAGATTTAAAGACTTTCCGTGATTCAACCATTAAATACCAAAATGTGGTTCCTATATCATGTATGCATCCTATGATAAAATATAACAATAATACAGTCCAGTCCATTACTCTCAATATCCTTTCACAACTACCAAATTATCATATTTACATCGTACTTACTTAACGGGTCATCGACTGTGCCGGCACCTGAGGCAGTTACAGTGCCACCAAGTTTCAGATATTTTCCTTTATCGTTTTCCCATTGTATTTCAAACTCCCATTCTTTGTAATCAGGCATTTTCGAATCACTGCCTTTGTTACGTTTATATTCTGATTTAACTAAGTTCCAATTAAGGTTGAGTTTATTGAATGTATTCCATATACATTGTGGACCATTCCAAGCCGTGTCTTTATATAATTTATTATATGTACAACTTTTAGTTTCTTTATACAGAAGTGTTTTGAGTCTGGCTTTTGATAGACCATCGGCACCCAGCCCTGTTTTTTCTAAAAGATAATCTCTTATTTTCATTTTATATTCCTTTAAATGCTTTTTGCTATAAATTTCATTTGATGAGCAAACCTGGCTGCCAACGGTATGTTCAGAGCCATATAATAATACTTATCACACTCGAACCAAATCTCAAACTCTTTATTATATGCATCGTCAAAACCTGCATTGGTCATAAAACTGTTTTCTGGTTTGTATACTTCTGGTGCATCCGGGTCTTTCCAATATTCATATTTAATATACTTTCTGAAATCGTCCATATTATGTCCAGGGCCAGACCAGTTAAAATCTGATGAAAAAACAAATGTATAATCAAATCTACCTATTGGGAAAATCCAATACAGATCACCAAACATCATCGCTTTAGAGTTTGATACTGTGCTCGAGGCTATTACTGATCGATCTCTACGAGCCGCGCCGATATATTCTAAATATTGATTAATTTTTTTGACTTCAGTTGATGACATTCCTATCAAGCTCTTTCTATCTTTACGAACAGCTTTGATTCCGAAATCAGTGGGACTAACGATCCGCATACCTCTTGTTAGCGGTTCTCGGCCGCCCAATAAGTTTAAATATGGTTTACATTTGCCTTTGATGTCTTTGATAAAAAGTTCCAAGTTCATCTGTTCAATACTGAGTTCTTTAGAAGACTTCTTTTGCATCTGCCATTCTTCTGTTATGTAATTTCTTAGTCTCATTGATTGTTTGTTTTTATTCTTCTGACACGCCTCTACTTGATTTTTTACATTTTGGACAAAAACCACCATTTTTTTCCCATGCCTTTTTTGTAGAAACTTCATCACATTCTAAACAGGCTATTTTTGATACTTTTTTTTCAATTATATATTCTTTAAATCTCATTTTTCACTTCCTTAAATGATTTAATCTGTTCTCTGGATCGACATGTATGGCAAGTTCAGACCATACCTCTGATGCGACCATCACGCATTTTCCTTCAGTCCAAATCTCATGTCCTGGACGTGTATGTCCTATTGGGTCTGTGCCAGCTTTTCCTATTTTGAAACCATTTTTCTGTGGATCAAATAGAGCATCTAACCATTTCCACATATTACCTTTATATGGTATTGCCTTTGTCCACGGGTCAAGATGGTTGGGTCTGATCTTTCCTGAATTATATCTGTCCTTTGACCAATCTAAAGCTCTTTCCGGAGTGGTGAAAATCTTATCAAGTTTTTTCAAATTCTCAAAAAACACTCTAAAATTCGTATCATCTGTATTGTTTAATTCGTCTTGAAACGTTTTTTTCAATTCCTTAGTTAGATTGTTTGGCTGTAAAATTCCTGACGGCATGGTCTTTTTAAAACTACCCCAAAAATCACTGACGGGAGCTATACCCAGCAACGATCCGTCAAATGGGAAGACCAGATATGGATTACCATAATCTTCAGCGAGATAGATATCATTTGTCATTATGATACTTGAATCTCGTCTTGGAAATTTATTCCATGATTTAGCATTTGATGTGAACAGTGTATAATAATTAGGATTATCGGTTGATTTCCGTTTAGTTTGTACTGAGTTTGGGTTCACCAGATAATAATCATCATTTTCTTCAACGCCTCGGAAATATCTTTCGGTATATGTATCTCCGGTATAACCATTTTCCAGAACCTTTGGACACTTGGTCATTAAAAGTTCGATGGTTTTGTCCATGTCTATGACCATCGAGCGGGCACCCTCTGTCAAATAGTTTTTCAGTCTCATAAAATATAAATCCTCTTTAGATATTTATTTATTTTAATTTACAAAACTGTAAAAATCTGTTATTATGTATATATGAAAGTGAAGACACCTAATTTAAAGTTTTGGTGGTTCGTCCTTAATAATAGCAAAAAAAGACGTTGGTTGGTGAAAAATCTCAAACAGTTCATCAGTGAGAATAATGATTATACTCAAGGCCGCTGGTATCGTTGGGATGTTCAAAACCTATATAGTAATCTTTTACAATATGGTCGTGCGAGTCAGTGGGTAACATCAAAACCAACAGTAAGACAGATAATAAATGTTATAGGTTCAAATTTACCATCGGGCTATTATTGTAAAGAACTACCTTATCACACCGGAGAATTCCGAGATTGTATAGATTTAGGAATTTCTAAATATACCAAAGATTTTTGGAATGATATTGATTTCAATATTTGAAAGGTTTAAAAATGGACGAACTCTTTGCATTAGAATATAAAAAAGATTCAACATTCAGTGTTACCGCGGTTCATTTCTCAAAAATATCTTGGAGAGGTATCACGGTTGAAGACTGGACGATACATAAATATTCTGATATGTTTTATCTATGGCACCGGGATGATCGGTGTGAATTTGATGAACATCATCTCAATATATCTTTGTTCAGATGTCTCGATTGGAACCCAACCCAGAGACGATACAGTCAGAAAGCGTTAGAGGAGATTTATGATTGGGCCGACATTTCTCGGTGCTGGATTTATACGGGCGATTTTAATTTTAATACGATAAAAGACTGGACAGTAGCATGATGAGAGACAAAACACGGCTTGAATCAATAGATTATATGGAATGGCAACATGAAGTTGGAATGATTCATGATTTGTTTGCAACTGGTATGTCGCCCGCTGAGATCAGAGAACAGTGGGAATATGTTTTAGAAGACATTAAATCCTCTATTTGGGGTTTTATTGGTGAAGATTACTGGAATCAACCATAACGAAAGGATTCAAAGATGAAATTGTTTATAATTTCAAGAACTGCCCCAAATATGTTTGAGGTTTATATGGTTACTGGTGAAGCTACCAGAGATGCGGTCTTGACTGAAATTGTTGATATTGATTTGATAAAAACGGTTGAGAATCTTGGTCATATTGAAACCAAAGACGATTGGGGTACATTTATAATCGAAAATGAAGTAAAAAACATGATAGATTTCTTAACTGTTTCTGATTATGAACAATTAGAGGACTTTACATTTTCTGAGCCCTCTTACACAGAGCTTCTGGAACGTTGTGGTAACGCTCACCAACTTTGGATTCATTTCTATCGGAGTGATTTATGGAATTAGATGCTATCATCAAAACAAGAGCCGGCAAGTTTCGAACAGGTGTTGTTAAATGTGAAGCCGTCTATAAGAAAAACAAAATCAAGAAATTTAAACACTTGAAATGGATACCGATGGACAATATTGATTCTCGGGAAGATGTCAATATGATTATCGGTGATGACAGCTCTTTTTACGTTTCAATCGATGAATATTTTGCCATCAAGATCGGTTATGATGTTCGTGCGTATGCTATAATAAAAATTAAGAGAGGTTTAAATGCCTCTAATCTTTGGATAAATTACAGTACAAGCGAAACAGATTTTCAGATTTCATAAAAATCCCTTGCCATTTTAAATCCTATCCGTCATAATGGTCTTATAACAATAAGGAGATCATCTATGAAAACCGAACCCGAAGAAAAAATCGTTAAGAATTGGTTAATGGCTGTTTCTATTCATTGTGTTCGTACCGATATCAAAGACCGTGACGATGAACGGGCGATCCTTGTGAATCCTGACTATCTCCGTAAGGTGATCTGCCGCTTTGACTTCTTTGCCGCAGTGCCAGTTTTTGGCCATGTTAAACGATAAAGGAGACCATCTATGAAAACCATTATTCATGCAGATCATCCCATTTTTAAACGTATTGATAAAATTGTTTCTGATGAACTTGAAGTTGCTGAGCTGGTTGGTGAACTGATGAAACTCGGTTATGAAAATATAGTGGTCAAGCCTTTCAACGGTTGTGATGGATGTCCCGGACCTGATGATGTGTCCTGTAAAATCAATCACAAATGTTGTTCGTAGGATACAAAAAGGAAACCATAAATTGTCAAACAATAAAGGTTTCACACTAATAGAACTGATTGCGATCCTGTTGATTCTGGGTGTTCTCATTGGTATTGTGGCACCCAGAATGATCGGCGTGGATAAAACGGTTGAGGACAGAATCAAGGTTGTTGAAACCGCGGCCGAAACTCGAAAAGATATATACAACAAATATTTCGGAATCGAAGGAGAAAAATGAAAGGTTTTACACTTGTTGAGTTGATGATTTTCTGGGTAATCATTTTTTTGTTTGCGATCTTTATAACTGAAACGGGAGGACTCAATTTAGTGGTGAATTATTTTGAAAAAACGCTTGCCTTATAAGCCTATTGTGTTATAATGGTACTATAAGATCAAAAATAACACAAAGGAGATTGAATGAAACTTACCTATCACAACGAAAACATTACAGATTTTAAAAACAAAGTTCATAATGGCTACTATGTGATGACCTGTAAGTTCTCTGACAAGGACACTGTGAAAAAAGCCGGTTTCTGGTGGAACCCGGGCAAAAAATGTTGGTGGACCCCGTTTGAAAAGGTCGCCGCCAATTTCGCTGATGTCGCTGATGTCTCCATTAAAGATTCGATGATGGCGATCAAAAATGCTGGTCAGGCTACGGTAGATGTCAAACGTGACAAAATTGAAGCCTCACGGGCTACTGACGCTGAGATCGAGATTCCTGTCAATGACGGTCTGAAATACCTACCTTTTCAAAAAGCCGGTATCGCCTATTCTCTTAATCATCGTGACGTTCTGATCGCTGATGAAATGGGCCTGGGCAAAACCATTCAAGCACTTGGTATCATCAACATCGACCCCTCAATTAAAAAGGTTCTCTGTGTCGTGCCTGCCTCTTTGAAACTCAACTGGAAACGTGAGGCTAAAAAATGGTTGACCAGAAAATTCAATATCTCGATCATTCGTTCAAAAGATGGTTGGGTTGACGGCGATTTCGTCATCATCAATTACGACATTCTGAAAAAATTTCATAACGAGATTCACAATACTGAGTGGGACCTGTTGATTTGTGATGAAGCTCATTATCTGAAAAACAGTACAGCTCAGCGCACCAAGGAAATCGTTGGTTGGTATGATAAAAATATTCGCCGTGACGTTAATCTTCTGACCGCAGGTCGCAAACTCTTTCTGACCGGCACCCCGATTGTTAATCGTCCGATTGAACTTTGGCCTTTGGTTCATTACCTGGCACCCAAGACTTTCTTCTGTCTTTTCAATAAATTCAAAAGTGGTTATGCTCAGAAATTCTGTGCTGCTCATTTCAACGGTTACGGTTATGATCTTAAAGGTGCTTCTAATCTTGATAAACTTCAAGACATGCTTCGTACCTCTGTTATGATCAGACGGTTGAAAAAAGACGTTCTAAAAGAATTACCGGCAAAGTTCCGTCAGGTCATTGAAGTGCCGATGAACGGACACGCCTCGGTTGTAAAACGTGAACAAGAGGCACTCAAAGCTAACGCCATTCTGATCAATTCTCTGAAAGTCGCTGTTGAAATGGCAAAAACCTCTGAGAATCCCGAAGACTACAAAAAAGCCGTCATCGCACTGAAAGAAGGTGTTACGGTTGCTTTCTCTGAAATGTCTCAGGTTCGTCACGAAACCGCTCTGGCTAAAGTTGATGTGGTTGTCGAACATCTTAAAGGTATCATCGAAGATGATGAACAAAAGGTCATCTGCTTCGCCCATCACCGTGACGTTATTGAAGCCATTGAACGTGCTTTCGGTGATAAAGCTGTCAAACTATACGGCGGTATGTCAGATGAAAAGAAACAAGATGCTGTTGACCGTTTTCAGAATGACGATAATGTGAAATTGTTCATCGGTTCGATTCAAGCTGCCGGTGTTGGTATCACTCTGACCGCCGCCAGTCGGGTGGTTTTCGCTGAACTCGACTGGGTGCCTGGTAATATGACTCAGGCTGAGGATCGTGCCCATCGCATCGGTCAGATCATGAACGTTTTGATTCAACATATCGTCCTCGAGGGTTCGATGGACGTTGAAATGGCTTACAAACTGATCGAAAAACAAGAGGTCATCGACAACGCTCTTGATAAAGATCACGGCACCACTGAAATCGTGATTACACCCGGTGATGAAAGCGCCTCTAAGAGCTACGGACATGACCGCATTGGTCAAATAGCTAACACTATGACCATTGACCAGAGAAAAGCGGTCCACAGCGCTCTGGAACGCTTGGCCGCAGTCTGTGACGGTGCCCGTGAACTCGATTCCATGGGGTTCAACGCCATTGATACAAGAATCGGTAAGGAACTGGCCGCCTGTCACGAACTTTCACCTCGACAAGCGGCCCTCGGACAGATCATCGTTCTAAAATATCACGGTCAACTCGATGATGAACTAATTGCCAAAATTAAAAATGAACTGGTATAATACATTATGATAAAGAAATTTTTCTCTTACGACAAATCGATTGGTGAAGATGTTTATGCCCGTCCTGTTGGTGTGATCATCTGGATAGGTTTAACAGTTTATTATATCATTCACTTTATATGAAAGGACGGTTATGGGAAGTTATATAATGTTCACCAGTTCGTTCGATTATTTTGGTCGAAACGGAAGAACCAATGTGAGACTTGAATGTGAGACTCAGCTCGAATTGTTAAATGAGATTCATGATCGTATCTTGAAACACCCTGAGGCAGAGTGTATGATCATTATGCGAGGACCAAATAAAAAAACCGGCAAGTCAGATGACCTTGGCACAATCAGGTACAAAGCCGGTAAAAAATAAGGATAATAAAAATGTCAAATATGTGGATATATACACCCGATGGTTTTTACAGTTCTCGTCAGGACGAATGGTGTGAAAAAGATGAAGTAATGGTTCGTAGCAGAGTCTATGTTGATCTCGTAAACCTGGCGGACGCAATTGGAATTGAAAATCCCTGTATTACCCGTCTTGATAAAGGTGATTACCTATATAGAATGAAAGTCAAGGTACACCAGTGGACAATTTACTGCGCCCACGCTGCGATGAACTTTGATGACGGCCCGGGTATAAAAGACGTTGAAGATTTTGATCGATATCAGGCATATGTTCAAGTCTGGGAAATCATGCAGTGGTTACAGAGTCTTAAAGATGCTGAAATGAAAAACCAGACGGCTTTGGTTAAGAAACTTCGAGATGAATTCTCCGATCTATATGGTTGGGGTGCTGTTGATTTTGAAATGGCTAATAACATTCTCGACTTGACACCCACGGTGAAAAAGAAAAAGAAAGGTCGCAAAAAATCGAATTTCCCAAATTATCGTAGGTCAATATATGACTGGAAAAATGATAGGTGATGAAATGATATCAAAATATTATAGAATGAGAATAGATTTCAAGGTATTAACAGAGGCCACCTACGCTGATGCCAGAGCGTTCGATACAAAGGTTGATTCAGAGGCCGAACTATTAGGAGAATCCGTAGAAATATTTTATGGAAATCCGGCCTGCGGACCTTACCTTTATACGGAGTCTGATGATTTAGATAGACTTCAAAAACTTGAAAAAAAATTAAAGAATATAATTTATAAACAAGGTTGGGCAGTGGTGTAATAACCCTGCCCAATTATTTTCCCGCCACGTTTACATCTTGCTTTAAATCCTGTATACTGAATCATGAAACCCGATCTAAAAGTGAATTTCACAGATGTCATGTTCGAACTGAAAGAACGGAACGACAGGAAGTGGGATTTACATATCAATAGTAAAATTGGTAATAAAAAAATCACAACCATTGGACCACTAACATGGGATGATGCGGTTCGTGAATGTAATAAATGTATGCGTTTACGATTCGATTTTCTCACAGAATTGATAAAAAAGGAAATAAATAATGATTAATGTAGATTTCGACAAATCGGTAACACACACGTTCACCTTTGATGAAGATCAGATCAGAGACATTCTGATAGAGGCGCTTAGGATCAACGGACTTGACATTCCTGATAATCCAAGTATCACCGCAGGTGATACATCAGAAACGTTTAACAACTTCAATGTGACACTCATATTCACACAAGAGGAACTTGATGATTATAAAAAAGACCTGGAGAAAGATTGTTCTGGTTCTGATTGTGATGATGATTGTTGTGCGGGTTGTGATCAGGTAGATGATACATGAAGATAGCAATAATCGGAGAACAATGTTCCGGCAAGACAACCGCAGCTAATTTTATAGCCGAGCTTTTCAAAATTCATTATATTCATAAATTTGCTGATCCGATTTATGGTGTTTTAGGTTGTTTAGGTCAAGGCAAAAACAGATTGTTCATGCAGGAATTCAGCGATTTGGCCAAATCACATTTCGGTCTGGGAATATTTGTTGAATTATTTGAGAAAGAGGTATTGGCACGAGAACGCCATAGTTCCTCCTCCAAATTGGAAAAGTACGGGAATTCCTATTCGTGGGCGATTATCTGTGACGATCTCCGATATATGCGGGAATTGGAACTGGTTAAGAAACTTGGTTTCAAGGTTATGGCAATCAACACTATAAAAGATATCAGACGAACCCGGGCAATTAATCAGGGATTAGATTTTAATGAAAACCATAGTAGTGAATCTGAGGTACAGGATTTAATATGGCACGCCGACTCGGTTCTGATGGATTCCGGCGCAGTCACACTCGAACTATTAAAAGAACACTGCCAGCAGACAGTTATGACCTGGCTAAAGGAGTAATATATGAATCAGTGGTGGGGTTACATACATGTCAATAGTCAGTTAATGGTCAAGAGGTATTTTGATCAAAGAGATATTGATGAGGCAAATGAAAGTCCGTTTGTTGAAAGAACATTTGGACCTATTGAAGCAGATGACAGAGACATGGCAATAGATTTATTGAAACGTGCTTTCGGTAATTTACCTTGACATCCAGGCACTCGTTCCGTGATAGAATCCAACTATCGATGCGAATGATATATAAATCACTGTTGACAGATCGCTGAGTATTTTTAGTCTTTCAACGGGCACAACAAACAGTAACAGGAAAGTCAGAATGATCATCATGATCAAAGAGACCCATGCCTGGCGCCGTCTGTTGGTTCGTCTCATTACTTCGAGCTGTGCTGCCTGTTGATCCTCTATGTTGGTATTTTTTTCCATTATATATACACGATGTTATCTTTTAATCTTCTATCAGAAAGCGCACTACGTCCACCACCAGTGTAAAGTTTACCAGGACCACCGTTCTTGCCGGCCTGTCCAGCTGCCAGTGCTGCAGCATCTTTTCTGAATGCTGTATCTTCCGGCGTGATGACATTTATTATACCACCACGTTGAATTGTTGTCTCGAATAAAGGAGACATGTCGGTGAATGCTAATGTCAATTCACATCTGGTTGGTCTACCTTTTATATAAGGCGTCATCCATGATGGTTGAATAGATGTTAATGCTGAATAACTACAATCGATCAGTCCTTGTGGTTCGGAAGCAATAGTAAAAAGCCACGGAAACTGAATATCTAAAACACCTTCCGATTTCGGCGCTGCATAAACCATCAAATCTTTTACTGCTTCAATAACCTCTATACCACCCCGGGCATCTGCTAACTGAAAAGTAAATTGCCATTGGCGTCTTTGTGAGTTTGTATATGCTAACGGTGTGTCTACTTTAAATTTCGGTGCCTGTGTACCGAAACCTGTTTGTAAAACATTTGCCATTTGTTGACCGGCTGGAAATGTCTTACCAACCTTTGCTATTTCATTTTTCAGACTATTATAAATATCACCTATTTCGCCGCCTGCTTTTTTCCAGGCCAGAACTTTTTGTAAAAGTTTTGACTGAACAGATTCATACGGAGCCCAATCATGGTTATGAGATTCAATGATTATCTCAGGAGCTAAAAATTTAAATGTTGTTCCTGTTTTTCCTATATTTAATGCTCCACCTCTACCGGCAGTGGTTGTTGATTTCAATTCTTTGGCTGTGAATACCAACCATAATGCTGATTCGAAACTCGCATGAGGGAAAAATGATCCCGGTATCTGTATGATCTTTTTGGTATCTTTTTTCATCACCTCTTTACGAGTAGACACCTCTCCCTGAGCTGTGGTGATCTGGGTTTCGGTGTTCAAACCCCGGGCCCTTTCAGCGGAAGCCAGGGTGTCATTGACATAATTGTCTGAATAGCCTGTTACCATACTCATATTAATCTTCCTCTCAAAACTATTTTATTATAGACTTTCATTTATCTCCTTTTTACCATCCCGATTGTTCAACTTGAAGGCCAGTAGTGTCTGGAATAAAACTGAGATGTGAGTCCCCGGCGGCCATTGGTACTGCAATCAATTTCTCTTTAGGATTCAACAGAGCCTCTAACATTGCTGCCCGTTGCTTATTACCTGTTATCTGTGCTTCTAATAGTTGTCTTCTCATATTCATCCTATCAGCTTCAACGTCTTTGCCTTGATCTTTTAACTTCGCTTCTTGTGTTCTCAAACCTTCCAACGTTGCCCTGTTGACATCACCGGCCTGGCTACCGCGAACTATGCTATTCTCGACATCGGATGCTTTACGGACTCTTGTTCCTTCCATACCAAATAGACCTAAAATCCATTCTTTCAGAGAAGAAGATATGTTCCAGATCCTTGCACCCCATTCGAACATTTTATCTCTGAGAGCTTTCCAGTCTATCTTTGCGATAACATCGTTCCATAACCATTTGGTTACGTCCCAAATGGCTCCGAAGATTAGCTCCCAACCTTTGAAAATCATTTTAACAGTTTTACCAATACCTTCGATAATAGATTTTGCGGCAGCACCTTGTTCTATGCTTGCCGGGTCTTTATCTAAGAAATTCACTTGAAACCATTCCCACATGCCGCCTAATAATTTAGCAGGGAATTCTAAGAATTTGATTATGACGTTTTCAATACCACCTTTGATTTTTTCATAGATGGTTCCCTCTGTGTCCATGAAACCTTTGATGAAATCAATAGTACTCAATATGATTTGAAGTGGCCAGAAAAGTTTAGTGAAACCGAATTTCAATCCTTTTAGCATAGGACCGATCAATGGTATTTTCGTGAAAAACGTGACCAGTTTTCTTAACCCTTTGAAAAATCCACTGAGAGGTCCGTGGCCGCCGATCATAATTTTGAACAATCTACCGTATCTTGTCAATTTTTTCGCATCAATAAACATGTTGGCGATAAATTTACCTATGATCACAAATGGTTTTACTAATAACGCTACCTGTGTTCCTATTATAGCACCTAATGCAAACAATGGTATAGCTAATAGAGCGAACAACGCCGCAATGCCACCTTTAGCAACTCTTTTCCAAGACATTCGAGATTTTATTCCCTGCCATTTAGCCCAGAAAGCAATTACCTTTTGCCATCTACTCATTTTCTTCATAAGACCAAGCTGTTCTTTATTTTTCTTAGAATCGTCCTTTTGATATCCAAGAGTATATTTTGCCATATGTGTATCAAGTTTAAGTTGTTTTACACTGGTATCTGTCTCTTTCTTTTGAAGTTTAAATCCACCAAGTGCAAGCCTCTTACCGTCTTCCCAGCCGCCACCGAGGATGCCGAGCAATTTCGAGGCGCCGGCTTTGAAAGAATCGAAACCTGATTTGATATGACCAGTGACCATAGTCATTTCATCAGACATAACACCCGAGATTTCAGACCCGATCTTTCCGGCCAGTTTATCGAACTCAGCTTTTGTGGTTGTTACTAATTCTTTTATACCCTTACTAATATTTTTTAGTTCATCTACTGCCATATTTCTCCAATAAAAAAAGCCTAAAGGCATTGCGACCTTTAGACTTTTCATCCTTTAGCTAAGCTAAGTGTGACGCATCAATTCGAATGTGAATCTTCAAGTTTTCGTTTTTCTTGTTCTACTGCTAAGTTAAAAAATGCATCA
>Ga0307380_10007590_pt1 | contig 14077 bp, 10 predicted proteins | sample UN3MG_FD_202239 | JGI IMG/M metagenome (GOLD analysis project Ga0307380, IMG submission 202239) | Soil microbial communities from Risofladan, Vaasa, Finland - UN-3 | ecosystem: Environmental > Terrestrial > Soil > Coastal area > Acid sulfate soil | place: Finland: Risofladan, Vaasa | collected... | reverse complement strand
CTGTCTGGAGGCACTCCAGCGGGATCAGGGCGTCCGGGTACCAGCCCGGGCCGTAGGAGGCGATCTCGTAACCTGATGATTTTGTTGTCACTTTCACCGACCACTCGAGAAAAAGCTCGGGCTGGGCCTGCAAAGTGCCTTGATCGCTTGCGAAAGGAGGTAGCTCCATATAAATGTCTTTCAGTATGTCATCTCCAGTGCGTTCGATCACGAGCTGGAAAGAAACATACTCGCCCCTGGCCGCATAAAGCTTCACTGCCACGCTGTCATAGACCCAGTTTTTTTCCAGCAGGTCGCCCAGCGGTGTCATGGTGTAAATATCAGGCCGGTCTTCGATTATTTTCCCGCTGGCCGGGTCCAGGCGCACCGAGCCGGGCAGAGCGCTGATAACCCAGCCGCCGTCACCTTGTCTGGCGCAGTAGGCGGCAATGCAGGCAAACAGGAAGGCGAGAAAAATCAGGTTGAACCCCGCTTTTCTGGACATCTTCTCTCCATCGAACTGAGTTAATTGGATAACTGCATTTTTTTACTGTCCGGTCAAATTTGAGTCGATCACTGGTGACCGGCACAGTTGAATTCTGACAGAGCGTACTTTTTTAGCAGCTTGTTCGGTACAAGGCTTAGTTAAACATTACCTAAATTAAATGATGCAGTACAAGGACAAAAAGTTTCTTTTCACCGTAAAAATTTTGATTATCAAATTATTATAGGGGCATCTCCTTAGTCAGTGTTACCCCTCCAGATTGTGTTTTCAGTTTTATGAATCAGGCAGTTAACCCTGGCAGGCACAACCTACAGTATTTTTCGCTTATTGTAAAACAATTTAAAAAGTACATTCTTCTTAGGGGAAAGCAAATTATGGCTGGCAACATAGTACTCTGGCTCTTTATTTCGGAACCACGGATGGCAGGGATTTAACACGGATGGCACGGATCACCACCCCGCTGCCTGGCCGCTTTGGGGAAGAGTTGCGGGGCATCCGTGGAATCAAGACTTTTATCCGTTTAATCCGTGTTTCTCAAATAACCCAATCTCTTACCACTTATCGAGCCGCTCCAGCATCTCACCAGGCTCACCCTCCCAGTGCCTGATCCTGACCGGCTTGAACTTTTGCCTGCCGCCCAGGGTCACCTCAGCGACCGCTATTCCCTCCCGGCCTTCGAGGCGGGCCACACACCTGCCGTCCGAGTCGAAAATCCCGGCCTCGCTCTCTGTGAAACTGTTCGAGGCCGCAATCGGCACACAGTAGTCCCTGCTTATCCGGGCTAGGTCCGGCCCCCATTTTTTGAGCAGGTTCACCCGCCCGTTGAGGTAGAAAACGATTTGCGGGGACTGGGGAATGATGTGGCTCCAGGCCGGAGGCATCAGGCCGTCCGCGCAGACCAGCCCGCAGGCCCTTTGCAGGTTTCCGAAGCGGAACGAGTTAAAGCTCCAGCCCGGCAGGTAGCGCCTCCGCTCGTCGCACACCGGGGGACAGGGGTAATCGGCGTCGCCCTCGTTGGCCTTTCCGGTACGCTCATCACTCCACTCAGGGTCGACCCAGAGAAAGACCTTCCTTTGTGTGCCCCGCAGCCCTTTCCAGTCAACAAACAGCGCAGTATTGTAAAAATCCCAGAGCGGAAAGCGGCGGTTTCTGACTTTCTCGGTAATCCCCACCGCCACTGCGACCCGGCAGCGCCTGGCCAGGGCGGTCAGCTCAGCCGCCAGGGGCCCGTCCAGCCTCGCCCCGCGACTCAAAGAGCCGTCCTCCTTGCGGTCCCGGTCAAAATAGTATTCCGGGAAACAGATATACCCGGCACCAGCCCTCTGTGCTTCCTCGACCCAGGCGCGCAGGCGCTCGAGAGCCTCAGGGTAAGGGTACCTGTCTGAAAGCACCACAGCTACCGAGGCCTTGAGTTTGTTCCTCCTTCTCGGGTTGGTTCCCATAATCTCCGCTATCCAGGCTTAGGCCTGGGGAGGCGCTGTCCCGGGACCGTATCCTTGAGCCCGCGGGTCAACCGCCGGCCCGGCTGAAGGGTAGTAAACATCAGGCGGAGCCGGCCTGTAATCCGGCTCGAGCACCAGCGTATCAGCCAGAAGGTCGTGCAGGGCCTGGTTGCGCGCGGTAAAAAGCGCCAGCAGGTAGCCGAAATAACAGAGTAGCTTGGAGAGCACCTTGCCCAGGGTCCTCCCCAGAGCCCGCTGGAAACTGATCCGCTGTCCGTACAGATCTGTTACGAAAATACCCATCATCATCTTGCCCGGAGTGGCCTGGCGCCGGCTGCTCTCGAACAGGGCGAAATACAGCCAGTAGGAAAAAACGGCTCCGATAATCCCGAGCATTGTAGCAGTAACAGGTATCGTTGCGAAAAAGAAATCAAAAAATTCGAATGGATGATGGCCCAGGCAGAAAGGAGGCCACCAATGCCCGAACAGACTTTTTAAAATCGCGCCCGGGATCAGGATAACACCCAGCATCATGATCAGAATCAGCATGATCAGGCCGCAGATGAACACATCTATCACATGGGCCACCAGGCGTTTAAAAAACGAGGCGTATCTTGTGGGAAGCATTTTAAGGTCCCTTTTAAAAATAGTGATCGGGGTTTTCAAGCCCCGGGAGCGATATTATCAGGGCCCGGGCCGGCGGTGTAGGTTTCCGGAGGCCCAGGGGCGGACAGGCTCCCGGCGGGATAACTTTCACGCATTCTGCCGTAATCCGGCTCGAGCACCAGGGTGCCGGCAATCAGGTCGTGCAGGGCCTGGCTGCGGTCCGTAACGAGCGCGAGCAGGTATCCCAGGTAGCATAACATTTTGGAAAGCACTTTGCCCAGGGTCCTTCCCAGGGCCCGCCAGAAACTGATCCGGTACCCATAAAGGTCTGTGACAAAAATACCGAGCATCATCTTGCCCGGAGTGGCCTGGCGCGGGCTGCTCTCGAAAACAGCGAAATACAGCCAGTAAGCGACAATGAACACGAAGGCCCAATAAAACAGAGCCTGGAAAGGCAGCGCTTCCTTAAGCAGCTCAAAAACACTTTCCGGATCGTAGACTCCGAAGAATTTCCAGCGCACAAAATGCAGTCTGGATATGATTCCGGGGATCTGAAGCAGAATGAACGGCAGCACGAGGAAGCCGGCAATCATACTGGCGAAGAGCACATCCACCACATGGGCTACGAAGCGTTTCAGGAATGAGGCGTATCTTGTGGGAAGCATTTCAGGTTCCTCTTGAGATTGGTTTTAAAAGCCGGAAAAAACTCTTTTACCTTATTTTCTGACAATCTAAAGTTTGTTCCGGTTCAAAAAACTGTCAAGATTAATGGCGGTTTACCGTTAAAAAACTTCCGCTAAAACAGTTTATTCCTCTGCCCTGCTGTGAATGGATGATTTATTATTTTTTCTGAGGCGGCAGGAAAAGGCTATAGATCGCGCAAGCAATAGGGGTGTGCAAGAGCAAAGAAATTTTATTTTTTTTGCTTAACGTACGTTATAAAATGCTTTTCAGCTTATTTTCAAATCTTTCCTTTCAATCCCAACCTATCCAGAACCCAGTCTATCTGAATATTGGTCCCTTCTTTTTTATTTAACTTTTCTATATGATTTAAATGCCCCTTCATCAGTTCAATTAAGGCCAGCTTCATTCTCTTATCTTTTGCAGCCAGAAGAGGAGTTTTATATGAGAGAGCAGGTACAGGTTCATTAAGAAATTTTTCATAATTCTGGCGATAGAATTTATCCAGGATTTGAATTTTAATCTCTTGAGGAATTTCTTCTGCCTTCTTCTGAGAAGATAAATACTCATTTGTTACTGAAAATCGCTCTCTGTCTCTTAGCATCTTGTTCTGATCCACGATAATCTCTTCTAAAAACTCAATATTATTCCCAAAATATCGGTTAAGCATTTTTCTACAGAAATTGTATTGAGCCTTGCCAAAATTAATCAGAATCAGTCGATTATCTTGCAAAATTATTCTGCCGAGCAATCCAGGAGCATCATCTTGTGTATCTGATTTAAAGAAAGTTGGATGAGTGTCTTCATATTTTCTTGATTCTCCCTGTCGGACCCAAACATAATGAATATCTCTTTCAGTCTCCTCAAATATGAAATCCTCCTTTTTATCTAATATTGCTATAATCTCCTCTCTTGGGACTGCAAGCTTAAATTCAGCTTTACACTCTTTGAAATCAAGTTTAGATAACGCTCTATCCTGCAAGTCTTCAATCATATCATACATTTTACATTCTAATTCAAGGTAATTTTCCAGAATATATCTTCCCAAAATAAGCCCTAAATCTTTTTCCACAGCCTCTTCATAACTCATAAACACATGAGATAAAAACTTCTTTTCAACTGAAGGGGGAATTACAACACCACTTACTCCTGTAATTCTGGCATAGGTAGGAAGCTCAAAATAGATTAACATCACTTTATCATAGCGATTAATTGTTTTTGCTACAGATTTGTCTATAAAGAGAAATTTTTCCTCTAAAAACACCTCCTCTGCAATCATCTTTCCGTTTTCAGAAAGCTTGCTGAACTCAAAGATTCCACCTGTTGAATTAACAAAACTCTTAGCAATGATTCTTTCTAAGCCAGAAAAACCCTTATAACCACTAGCTTCCAGATAATCTTTAAAGGTTCGTCCCTTATCGTCTTTTTCAAAGGTTAAAAGTCGAAATATAAAATGTTCAGCCCTTCTATAATAGCCATCCTCATCTTGTAATGACCCCACAAACCTATTCTTTTTCTTCTCAAAACCAGATGGAGTGAGCCATTCCTTAAGCATTTTAATTAATCTGTCCTGAACCTTGCTCTCAAGGGCAATGTAATGCGAACTATAAAGATCTGGATTGAGAGGATTATAGGAACAATCATCAGGGCACTTAATGATTTCATGCCGTTTTGTTCCACAACACAAGGAACATATAGGGCTTTTAAGTGTGGGACAATACCGGTTGGCTTTCTTGCCACAGGAGCATTTATTCTTCATTCAGAAATCCTTTAAATTCCAAAATAGACTTGGTATATGAATAAGACGGAACCGTGAATCCTGGTTATAGATTGACAAGTAGCGGAGAAAGCACAGGTTTACAAAACCCAGATATACGATCCAGTCTGGCTGGTGATCCTGGTCTTTCTTTTTCTGACCCGGCTTTTCTTCCTTTGTATCGCTCGGGAGTAAAGGAATTGAGTATTAGTATATTGCGGGATTTATTTTAAAATATCTGCCATTATATTGGCCTTTTTGAGTAATGCTAAAACCGCATTAAATTTAATCACTAGAGAATCATAATCCGCCTTACTAACACAATCACTTAATTGTTCAGGATTATTAGAAGCAACAGCTAAATCCTCTATAAATTCCCCTTCTTGATCGGGGGTTATTGACCAATTATCTGCATCATCATAAGGATAATTTACTCTTCTTATTTTGATTTGATTTGATTGATAATCCCAACAAATAAAGGCATCTCCAAAATCTTCCACATATAATTTATCCGCAAAAGCCCAATCAGGTAAAACCAAGTTGGCCCCATTATATAATTTCAAATTCATACCATGAATTAAGATATTTGGATAATCCTCGTTACCATTATCTGCTTTTAATTCTAATAATCCAGTAGAAAATCCTCCGTAATTATCGGATGCTATATTTACAACTTCTCTCCCATCTGAGAAAACTTTCAATGTTAAAGGATGAGAACCTTCACCATAGTTTCCGATATTAATATGATTGTTAGTAGTATCAATTCTTATACCCTTACTATCAAAAACTACATTTCCCCAATTAATAATCTTATCAATATAAACAGTATCATGAATTACATCCCCCATTTCTTGCCCTATTTCGGGAACGGTTCGTTTACCCCCGAGATAACCCAGAAACTCTACCAAGTCAAGAACATTAATTTTGCCATCATTATTGAAGTCCCCTATTACTTTGGCCTTGGCGGGGGATGGCGAAAATAAATAGAAGACATTAAGCATTAACAGGACCATAAGATAAAATCTTTTCATTTCCGACCCTCCTCGATAAAGTCTTTCAATATTCCAGTTACATCCTCCAGATTACCGCAGCTATAAAAATGTACCATTTTACGGCAGAACCTGTCAAGATCATAAGCTGGAACCATTCTAACTTCGCCCGGCCTGGTCACAGTTCAATTTCGTAAGGTTTCTGCATTCTTTTTCCATCGTTTACCCTCTTCTTCATTCAGGTCATTTGGTTGATCCTGGATCGGAAGATTAATTTCAGTTTTTTTTAAGACAGCAGGCACAGGATCTGGGGTTCGCAGGCCGTTTCTTTTGTAAGCCTTTAGCCATGATTTACAGGATGCCGTGAAAAAATCTCAATAATTGTATTTTTCCGATACATGTTGTATAATTTATTCAACAGCTTTCTAACAAATTTTTCATTCCGGGGGCAAGAGAATGGCTATAAAAATGTTTGGTAATCTCTTCAAGGAGTTGCGCCATAAAAAGGGACAAACCCTTAGAGAATATTGTCGTACTCATAATCAAGATCCCGGATATATAAGCAGGCTGGAGAGGGGCAAGATTGCGCCTCCCATAAAACAAGAAGCATTGGAAAGATTAGCCTTTTCTTTGGGACTGAGAGAAAATAGTGAGGAATGGAGAGAATTTATGACTATGGCAATTTTAAGTGCCGGAAGGATTCCGAAGGAAATCATGTTGGATGAAGAGGCGCTTAAACATTTACCGGCTTTTCTCCGCACATTAAAGGGAGAAAAATTGACGGAAGATCAACTCGATACTTTGATAGAGGTGATTAAATCGTCATGAATGAAAGCCTGCCTGAAGTTCTATGGGGTTCGAATGGAACTTTGAAAAAACTTATACTCACTTTATTAGTATCAAAATGAAAGCTCTGTAATTAGATAATAGCAGGTTGCTCTAATTTAAGGTAACCGGTAAATTATTCATTCATTTTTTACTCCCACCCCCTACCGCACCTCCCACGGAGCATAAACCACCGGCTCGACCGCATGCCGCCCGAATCTCAAGGGCGCACTTCCCAGCTCGAATGCGCCCAGGTCCGGTCCCTGGCCCTGGTAATCATTGTTGAACCCGGGGACCGGCACGCCGGCATCGATCGCCGGGTTGTCTATGGTGATAACCTTGTCCGTGATAGTCCATTTCTTGCCGTAGTGCTCCACCTCGGTCCGGCCCCACTTGACCCTGGTGGTCGAGGGTGCCAGGTAGAACTCGAGCCCCTGGGAGGGCACAAAAGAGGGTTTCACCCCCAGGCTGTGTTTCTCGTAATCGGGCCCGGTATCCAGGCCGGTGAACAGGTCGTAATCTAAATCTGCGGGCGGATCGGGAGTCCTGCGGCCGGCGAGGGGACCCGGGCAGTCGAAAATGTTGTTCCGGGACACTGTGTTCGAGACCGGGTGCGAGCTGAATACCCTGAATGCGCCTTTAGGCTGCAGGGCCGTGTTGTGGAAGACATACCTCCGGCCTCCGGCAAAAGGCTCGCGCTCGCCGGTTTTGATCATCGGCCCGCCGAGCGGGTCCTGGTGCGTGCGGCGGCTCAGGCCGAAAACATTCCTGAAAATATACAGCGGGCCTTTCGAGGTGACTGCAGTGGCGATATGGGTAAAAGTGTGGTGAATGTAATTGCCCCAGATGCGGACATTCATGTTCGCGCCCTCGCTTTCGATCGCATCATCCCAGACATTGGCGATTATGTTCCCGTAGATATCCGAGTCCCGGTTCGGGCTGCCCTGGAAACTGTAATTGCTTCCGCCCCCGATCCCGTCATTGAAACCGTGATCCTCGGTGGACTGGATCTCATTGTACCGGATAATATTCCCGCCCCCGGTGTTCCAGAGAGTTATCCCCTGCGGCCCGCTCGGATGCCCGGTGTCCCAGTCGTTTGTCCAGCCGCTGGGGTTGTCGATCAGGTTGCGCTGGATAACCAGCCGCGCGGCACCGTTTTCCGCGGCAATCCCGCTGTCCTCGTAACCCAGGTAGGCGAGCTCCCTGTCGCCTCTGCCCCATAATGTTATATGGCAGTCCTCGACGACTACATCGTGCACGCCCTCTTTGATCAGGATTGCATCCGTGCGGGCGTTTCTCAGCTCGAGCCCCCTGATTATTACATAAGAGGCCTCGATTATGATATTATAATCCGTGGTTTTTTCAGGATCGATCACTGTCCTGGCGCCAGGCTCAGGCGCCACCAGGTGCCAGGCCTCCGGGCTGCCTGACCCGGTGATATGAATTATTTCGTCAGTCACGCCGCCTTTGAGCAGAGTCTTTTTGCCGACAGGAAACTTGTCGCTGCGCGTGCGGGCCTCGAATACGACCTCTTTGCCTGCGCAGTCCAGACCGATCTCGTATTCCGTACCCGGCGCCAGGCCGACAAGACTGCCGCGGTACTCGCTGTCCCGCTTGTCGAACCACAGCGGCAGGCCCTCTTTCCACTGACTCGTCCCGGATTTTCTGTACCTGACCCGGCATTCTCCGAGACTATCGTTATCCACTTTATAGTAAATCCCGAGGCACTCGAATGTAGCTACGGCGTGCGGGTTGTTATCGGAGGCTAGTGCTTTGCCGTAAAAAGGCAGATCGAATGTTGAGCTGAATAACAGCCAGCCAGCCAGTAAAACCAGGACTCGAGTTCTCATTTCCGGCTCCTTGTCCAAGATAGAGACCTTTGAAAAAAGTTATCATTTAAAACAAAGAACATTTTTGCTTTTTAATAAGGCTATGAATATCAACAGGTTATTGTAGGGGCGGTTCACGAACCGCCCCTTGACCCGGGATTTTTTCAAAGGTCTCTAAATATTTAATGCTGATCTGTTAACTTATTTCCTGTTTTTTCAGGAAGGCGGTTATTTCCTCAGGCACGTTTTCGGTTCGGGCCAGCAGCTCCTCGAGCGGCAGCGGTTTGGGGCTGGCATAGAGTACTGCGGCCAGCGCATGCTCGCCGGGCCCGAGCTCAGCGGCGACCCCGGCCTGAAGGGCGCGGGGGTAGAAAATGTTTAGGTTTTCCCTGTTCCGGAACCCCGAAAGCTTTCTTCCTCCGGTAAAGCCCGCGATTCCCCTGACAAACACCGCACACCCGCTTGCCGCGGACCTGCCGTGTTCCCACAGGCCGCCGCTTTTGACCTCGGGCTGCTCATCCAGGCCCAGACCCAGGGCGTAGGTCGATTCAACAGCGGTGAGAGGCTGATCTCCTGCAAATTTAACCCGGTGGGCGCGCCACTGGAACTCGCTGTCAATGTAAACAGTGCTGGCAATATCGACCTCGGTTTCCCCCAGCACTGTTTTCCAGTACCAGAAAAGCTGGTTTATGGATTTTATCCAGCCCTTGTAAGGGCCGTCCCTTCTGGCGTATGCCCCGACTGAGCTCTCGAAAGAGAGAATATTGTCCGGGGGCACGAGATTATCCACCATCTCCACATTGAACGGGAAATGTGAGGAGTAAGAGAAATTGTAGTATTTGTTTGGGTAGTGCTTGGTGGTCCGGGCCTGCCACATCTGGACCTGGCCGCTTTCCTTATGGCCGTAAAGAAGGATACCCGGGGCGGCTATCCCCTTGCTGAAACTTTGTTTCTCCACAGGCAGTGGCTCCTCCTCAGCCTGCCAGAATGGATCGTCCCGGGCGAAAGACATTGCATGGAAAGCCTGCATTCCCCAGTAGGGATGCCCGTTGTTGATATAGCTTTCGCATACCGCGCGGCTCGAGTGGGGGGTAAGGGTCTCCCTGAGCTTGCTGTTATAGGCATCCCAGGCTCCGGCCTGCCAGAAAAACGAGAGGTTCTTGTTGCAGATCCTGCGCAACAGCCCGACGGAATAGGGCCAGAGCCCCAGGCGGTAGGAGAGGACCAGGGGGGTGAGCGTGCCGAAATGGTAAATCAGCGACCTGCCGAAAAGGATGTGGCTCCCCTGGGCGCCGTAGAAAAAGGGCGTAGTGGAGAGAAATCGAGTCAGTTTTTTACGGAAACTGTCTCTCAATTCCGGGAATTTCTCCCCGACCATCATGTCCCAGTACAGGTTGTGCGAGGCGAAGACCCAGAAATTGTAGTAGTCGTACTCCTGGCCGTCGACCGAGTCGTGATACCAGCCGTCGCCGGCATACATTTTGTCGATCATTGCGAGGTCACCGCGGAAAGCCTCCTCATCACCGGCGAATTCGGGCCAGCGCCCGGAGAGTGCCAGGCGCGCGGCCTGGTTCACGGCTGTAAAAAGGTCCCAGTTGTTGCCGTGGCCAGTGAAACGCGTGCAGCTTGCAAGCCAACTCTGGATGTTCCTCCTTTCCGCCGGGGTGAGCTTATCCATCAGAATGTCGGCTGTAAGCCAGAGGCTGAAAGCGACGATCGATGACTCGACCTGCCGCTGGTCCCAGTCAGCGGGCCTGGCGTAGCCCCAGAAGTCATTGCTGGCTGGGTCGGTACCGTGACGGAGGGCGGAGAGGAAAATCTCGGCCAGGCTGAAAGTACTGTCCTCGACACTCACTTCTTTTGCACCATCCGGCGAGACAATCCCGGCTGCCAGGGCAGGCAGGATCCTGGTTACCGAGTCGCAGGTTTTCCCTTGCCCGGTGATGAAATTTTTCAAAAAGGTACCTGCTTGATAATCACAAACTGCGAATGTATCCGAGGTGCGCAGCGCGTTCCGGATGAAACCGCGGATTATCGTCTCGTAAATCTCGCTCCACTGCTGGTAGCCATAGCCTGAAGGCGTGATAAGCTGACAGGCGGGTTCTCCCGGTTCGCTCTCCTTTCCGCAGCCCAAAGCCCCGATTACAGGGAAAGAGGCGGCGGTGGCTGCGGCCCGGCCCAAAAACGAGCGGCGGGATATTTTAGCCCTGCAGTGAGACTCTTTTTCAGGGGCCATTTTTGCTCCCGGGTGAATGTTTAATTAGATCGATCAGTTATTGCATTATCCTTAATATCACGGCCTCACTTTTCTTTTTTCTCGGGTTTCTTTTTCCCGATGACAGTGAAACTGCCCTGAGAGGATTCAAGTCCTATTTCGTTGAATTGGGCATCTGTAAGCATGCCTTTTACTTCGAGCTCCAGCTTCTCACCGGCTGGAATTCCCGCTTTGGCTGTCAGGACCACTGAAAAAAGTTTCTGGCGCTCACCCTTGGGAATGGCGGCCTCGAGGTTCGACATGGAAAGAAATGCGATCTTGATCCCATTGGGATATACCGAGACTATCGGCCGGCCCCACTCGGGTTTCCAGACCTGCGGATTGACTGTCAGGCTGCCCTCCCTGAAACTCAGTTTTGACGGGTCGAATTTGAGAGATATCTCTGCGGCAGGGAAGGCTTTTTCGGTGGTCAGGAAGACATCCAGAGTGTCGCTTCCTCCAGCCTTGGCCTCGGCGCTTCCCAGAAAAAGGCTGTTGGCGGCGTGGCTGCTTGAGACAAGCAGGAACAGCAGGGGGCACACGAGCAGGAAAAGCTTCACTGGGCGCAGTTTCAAGCGGCTGCTAGCAGACATTCGGTCCTCCGGGTGGTTGATCGGTTTGGTAAGCTCTCTCTCTTCTTTCGCTCAGGGCCCCTTTAAGACCGGCAGAATGATGTGTGAGGGCCTGGCGGGGTCGTGGAACACCTGCTGATCAGCCACTGACATTCCGGTTTTGTCGAGGCTGCTCGCTCCCGTGGTGTTGAGGTTGCGGTCGAAACGGGGGAAATCGCTGCTTGAGATCTCGACCCGGATCCTGTGGCCGGCCAGGAAGACATTGGCTGTGGGCCGCAAGGTAATAGTGAGCTCGTAAGGCTTGCCGGGAATAAGCTCGTTCCAGCGCTCGAAACCATCCTTGAACGGGGCGCGGAGGATCCCCGAGCTGATATTTATCGCCTTTCCGGCCGGGTCTACATCCACGAGCTTGGCGGTGAAATCGGTGTTCACTGCGCTGGAGGCCGCCCAGAGTTTCACCTCGAGCGGGCCGACCACAGCCAGGGGCTCTTCCACGGGCTCGCTGGTGTAGACCAGCACATCGCTCCTGCGCTCGACCGGGCGCTGGTCGTAAGGACCCTGGGGGACAATCAGCTCCCGGCAGCAGGCGTTGCCGCCGGAGGTAGGCACCGGGTCTGCAGGATCGTAGCGGTATGTGTCCACCCGCTCTTTTTTGACCGGCTTGACAGTATCGAGGGCGCCGTCACCATACAGGCTGTTGGCGCCCTGGCGCGAGTGAAAATAATACTCTTTAGCCTGGACTCCCTCCGGCGGCCATGCATAGAAATCCTGCCAGCGGTTGACACCCATCAGGAATAGCTTGACCGGCGCTTCCTGGTCCACGCCGTTCTGTTCGTCTTTCAGCCAGTAATCGAACCACCTGAGTTGGAGGGCCCGCTCATCCAGGGCCGCCTGGGGCCCGAACTCGACCTGTCCCATTTTAGTGTTCGAGGGGGAGGTATGAAACCAGGGCCCCACTACCAGCCGGGACCCCCGGCGCGCCTTTTCCGAGCCTCCGCGCTCGCGCACCCCGGCGAAATTCCGCACCGTGCCCTTGATAAAGATATCATACCAGCCGCCGAGATTGAAGGCCGGGACTTTTATCTGCTCGTAGCGGCGGGATACGCTCAGTTTTTTCCAGTAATCATCCTCTGTGGGGTGTGAGAGCCAGTCAGTGAACCAGGGCACGCTGCGTCCCAGCAAATGCGGGATATCGCCCAGCGGCAAGGTGCGGAAGAGCTGGTCCCAGTCCAGCGGCTGAGCGCTCATCTCCTGACCTACCCGGGCCGAGACACTTAACACACCCCACATGGTGTTGCAGCTCAGGGCGAATGCCCCGCCATCGTAGACCCAGTGGCCGTAGAGGTCGCTTGCCGCCACAGTGGGGAACATGCATACCAGGTGATCGTTCGCCAGAGTGGCTGGAAACCACTGGGTAGCGCCGACATAGCTACCGCCCATGGTGCCCACCCGGCCGTTGGACCAGCTTCTCGTGCCGCACCAGGTCTGCGTGTCGTAGCCGTCGGCCGCCTCGTTTGCCACCGGGTAGAATGAACCGTCGCTGTCGTGTTTGCCCCGGACATCCTGCAGCACGACAGCATATCCGCGCTCGGCGAAAAAGTAGCCTGTCCGCGGGTCGAAATTATTATAAGGCGTCCTTTCAAGGAGCACAGGGAAAGCGCCCGCGGTATCCGGACGGTATACATCCGTGGAGAGCAGGGTCCCGTCCCGCATCTGCACCTTGATATCAAACTCCGCCCTGACCCGGTAGGTTTTTTGCCCGTCGGCGGCCCGGAGCTCCGGCGCTGTTACACAGGACAGCAAAAAAAGCATAGCCAGGATGAAAATTCCTTTATGGCTCGGGGAGAATATATTTGACCGGATCATGAGATACTCCTGACAATTTTAATGTTTACTTAACCCGTATTATTCACAAATCACCACAAAACTCGTAGGGGCGGACCAATGTGTCCGCCCGTCGTTCGGTAATTTTTCGATGGTAATCGGGCGCACACGCGGGTGCGCCCCATAAGCGCTAAGTTGTTGTAATATTTCTAAGCCGAATTATTTTCAATAATTCGCAATGCCTTATAAATGATAAAGTTATATTTCATCCCTATGATTAGGAAATTTACACACCCCGCCCGCTTCGCGGGCACCCCTCTCAAGAGGGGATTTTTTCTTGCCGTTACCGGTCTATTCGCAAATGCCCGTCTAAAAAGAGGGGTGGCGACGCAGTCGACGGGGTGTGTCATTCAAATCATCCTGAAGATTAACTGTCAACAATAAATACTTAGCGCTTATGCGGGTGCGCCCCTACGAAAAACGGGAACGGAAAATTTTTTTTGAATTTTCCGGGTTAAAAGCTTGATTAGAAAACGGTTTTCGGTAATCGAGCGCTTTGGGATCGTGGGCGGTTCGCGATACCCCTTCAAAATGTTGATATAAAAGGAATTAACAATATCTTTCCATTGTCTTTTTATTCCTCTTCAAATGGGAATGGTTAATAACCAATCCGCTTTCAGGATTATATTTTTCCAAAAAGTGAACTGCACCCATCTAGCTAGACAGAAGAGGGCGGAAATAAGTACATAGCCTGGGAGTTAGTAGTTAGGGCCTCGTACTCAGCGGGTGGCAGGTAACCCAGTGCTGAGTGGAGG
>Ga0307380_10007588_pt1 | contig 14080 bp, 11 predicted proteins | sample UN3MG_FD_202239 | JGI IMG/M metagenome (GOLD analysis project Ga0307380, IMG submission 202239) | Soil microbial communities from Risofladan, Vaasa, Finland - UN-3 | ecosystem: Environmental > Terrestrial > Soil > Coastal area > Acid sulfate soil | place: Finland: Risofladan, Vaasa | collected... | reverse complement strand
AACTACAGTACGGTGGAAGAATAACGCTATGATGCCCTTTTGTTTAGCAGCAAAAACTATATCTGATGCCTGGTTCCAGCTTATGTATAACCTCTTCGATAAGGGATACTCACAGAATATCCAGAAAGGTTCCTTTGAAAATGAACAGTACCGCCTTCAGTATCCCGGGATTGCCGTCTATATTGAACATCCCTCCTCTGATATGGTTCCGACCATTCCTCCGGGCCTTGGGATCCCTGCACCGACGACCATGGAATACATAGAAGATTACTTTGCCAATTATCTGATGAACCCGGAGCCCGCTGAGAATGAAACATATACCTATGCAAGCAGGATACAGCACAGCATGCCGAACGGCGGCTCGCAACTTGAGCGGGTTGTGGAGATTCTCAGGGAAACTCCGCTCACCAATCAGGCAGTCATCGAAATAGCAACCCCTGAAGACCTCGACATCTGTTACGGCAAGGATGGCAAACTCGACCCACCTTGTTTGAGACTGCTGGATTTTAAAGTCATACCATCAGATAATGCATTCCATCTAACAGTCAGTGCTTATTTCAGGTCATGGGACCTCTGGGCGGGGTTCCCGACAAACCTCGGCGGTATTGAACTACTCAAGCAATATGTCGTATCTGAAACCTCACTGAAAAACGGGCCGATGTATGCATATAGTGCAGGTGCACATATCTATGGCTACCAGGAGGAAATCGTCCGTTTAAGAACCCTGAGGCTAAAATAATCAACATCCATAAACATTGACATTACCTGAACACAAGTGCTATTTTTTTATATAAAGCTTAAAGGAGTATTTATTGTAGGATTGACCGCACAATATTCAGCTTTTTGCGGTTTTTTTTATGTCATTACCCTTACATCTCAGAGCTTTGATGGTTATATTCCGGATTCGGACACAAGATGAGTATCAATAAGTTAAGAAATCTCACTATAGGTTCTTTAACGGTCAGGCTTCCCATAATTCAGGGAGGGATGGGAATTGGGATTTCCTTGTCCGGACTCGCCTCGGCAGTGGCTAACGAAGGCGGTATCGGGGTTATTGCCACCCCGGGGATCGGCATGAGCGAACCTGATTTCTTCAAAAATTCCTTCGAAGCAAATCTCAGGGCGCTACGGAAAGAGATCAGAAAAGCCAGGGAATTAACAAAAGGAATCCTTGGAGTCAATATAATGGTAGCGTTGACCAATTTCCCTGATCTCGTGAGAACTGCCATTGAGGAGGGCATTGATGTAATTTTTTCTGGAGCCGGCCTGCCCATGAGTCTCCCACAATTTTTAGATGAAAATGCCAGGACGAAATTGGTTCCCATTGTCTCCTCTGCGAGGGCAGCCGCTATTATTGCAAAAAAATGGTCGGAAAAATTCAACCGTCTGCCCGATGCTATTGTGGTTGAGGGACCCAAAGCAGGAGGGCATCTTGGTTTCAAAGAAGAAATGCTTGAAGATCCTGCATATGCACTGGAAAAACTGGTTCCGGAAGTAGTTGAGATCGTAAAGCCATTTGAAGAAAAATACCGGCAATCGATCCCCGTAATAGCTGCAGGTGGAATTTATACAGGAGGAGACATTTACCGATATTTCCAGTTAGGTGCTTCCGGTGTGCAGATGGCAACACGCTTTGTTACCACGCATGAATGTGACGCATCTCTCAAATTTAAGCAGACGTATATCGATGCCAAAAAAGAGGATATGATGATCATCAAAAGCCCGGTAGGGATGCCGGGGAGAGCAATCAGAAATATATTCCTTGATGATGTCGGTCAGGGAAAGAGGAAACCGTTTAAATGCCCCTACCACTGCTTGAAAACGTGTGATTATAAGAATAGTCCATATTGCATTACGCTTGCCCTGATTAATGCAAAAAAAGGGAATCTGTCACATGGTTTTGCATTTGCCGGCGAGAATGCATACAGGGCCAATAGCATTATATCGGTAAAAGAATTAATAGATTCTTTAATAAAGGAATATGCTGAAGCAGCTCGTTAATGCAGGGTTTATCAGGATGATTTGATGGGAAACCGTATGGTAATTGTCGTTCCTTTCCCTTCTTCGCTCTCTACCGATATTGTGCCTTTATGATCCTGGATAATTTTTAATCCAAAGGTGAGGCCGAGCCCCGGGCCATAGACTTTTGAGGTAACCAAAGGGTCAAAAATATTCTTGATTTTCTCCTTCGCGATACCTTTGCCTGTATCAGAAAATTGCAGTTCAAGATTATCGCCATTTACTCTGCTCGTAACTTTCAGCGTTTTTGTCCCGGATTCCATTGCTTCTACAGCATTTTTGATAAGGTTGCAGAAGGCCCGCTTAAGCAATTTCTTATCTGCGGTTATCAGCGGAAGACCTTCCCGCAGTTCGGTTTCGACCTGTATTGCCTTCTGCGCAAAATCCTGCTCAAATATTTTTAGTGAGTCTTTGACGACCTCATTCATGGCTGACGGTTCTTTCATGGATATCGTCATTGACTTCAGCTCGATCAGCTGTTTGATCATGCTCTCCAGTACCGCAACATCTTCGATGATATATTGCATATATTTTCTGTTCGGATCATCTTCAGGGAGCTTATTGAATACCTTGCGTGCAAAGCCTCCAACCGACGTAAGCGGATTTCTGATTTCATGTGCAACCTGCTCCATCATCTGCTCCAGGGCGCCGGATTTTTCTTCCTCGACCTTTTTCTCATGTGTTGCCTTAATGGAGAGTAAAGACCTGACCCGTGCAGAGAGTTCCTTGTAGTCAAAAGGCTTTGCCATATAATCATCTGCTCCGATATTAAGCCCTTTGACTTTATGTTCAACTTCCCCCTTTGCAGTAAGCATGAGAACCGGGATATACTTCGTCTTTTCATCCGCTTTGAGTCTCTGACAGACTTCATAGCCATCAATTTTCGGCATCATGACATCAAGGACAATCAAATCGGGCTCGTATTCAGGCACCGTATTGAGGGCCTGTTCGCCGTTGAATGCCTCTGACGTATCGTATCCTTCGGCCCGGAACCTCTTTCTCAGCAGTTCCACAGTATCCTCAGCATCATCGACAATCAGAATCTTACTCTTCCTCTCCACCTAATATGCTCTCCCTCTTCCCACGAATAAAAGACCGTATCTGATTTGGTAACTCTCGTATATTCACCGGTTTTGATATATATCCTTCGAACCCTGCTGCAATAACTTTTTCCCGGTCTCCTTTCATGGCATGTGCAGTAAAGGCAACAATCGGGATTTCCTTGAATTCCTCAAGGCTCTTGAGCCTTTTCGCAACTTCATATCCGTCTAATTTTGGGATTGATATATCCAGTAATATCAAATCAGGCTTTTCAGAGACCGCCTTTTCTATGGCTTCCTCTCCGTCTTCAGCTTCGACAGTGATGTAACCTTTGTTCTTCAACACTTTCACCACAAGTTCACGGTTATCCTCATTGTCTTCGACGATCAAAACCTTTCTTTGCATAATGCTTTTATCCCTCTTGCAGATTTGTGTGAAAGATTCTGCGTTTCATATTATATAGGAATACCCGCATTTTGTTGAACTGCACAGCATCCCATAAAAGCAGATTCCCGTCGGAATTTACAGGGATTCTTCATGAATCCCTGCTCATTTTCTGGATGGTATCCTTGAGTTCCCTCAAGAGATCTTCTTTGGTAAGAACAGCTTTATTGAGGATTCCCTTTATCCTCCCGTTCAATTCCTCTCGTTCCTTTTCTGATAATTCTTTCTGGTTAAGCACGATCATGGGAATATCCTTTGCGCCCTCTGCAGCTTTAAGATATTCGATGACGTCGAACCCCGTTGCAGGCATTGTGAGGTTCAGGATAATGAGGTCCGGCCTGAAATTCTCGATAGACCTGATCGCGTCCTCACTATTGTACGAAGTTGTTACCTGATATTCAGCCTCCTCAAGAACACTTCCGATCAATCGTACAGTAGCGGGATCATTGTCAATAATCAGTATTCTTTTAATCTTTTTCAGCTTCTCAAGAGTTTTCAGTTTTTTCAAGAGAACGCCTTTTTCAACGGGTTTTACAATATACTCAGCTGCTCCGAGACTGAAACCCATTCTCTGGTCATCGACGATAGAAAGAATAATAACCGGAATATCCTGGGTATCAGGGTCATTCTTCAGTTCCCGTAACACTTCCCAACCATCCTTTCGCGGCATCATGATATCAAGAGTTATCGCCATAGGTTTTAATTGTTTTGCCTTTGCGACTGCCTCTTCACCAAAAAGGAGACCAACTACGGTATATTCGTCGCCGAGATATTTACATATGATATCAATTGCATCGGGGTTATCATCGATGGCGAGGATAATTTTGTTATCCTGCTTTCTCACTACAATCTGATCTCTCACACATTCCTCTTCGGGTTCAGCCATTATATTCTTAATGAGTTCGCACCCTTTGCAGAAGTCCACCTTCTCAGGGTATGCAGCTATTTTCATGCCTGTGCAATGCGTTCCCATAATCAGCCAGCATCGTGGTTCGCTGCTTCCATATGCAGGACAGCTCGGCTGGCCGCAGCGGACATACTCCCAGCAACGCATTGGTTTCCCCCCACATTCCGGCTTCCGAAGAAAATCATCTGCAGGTTTTCCAAAATAGTCAGCCAAGCCTTCAGCCATCCTGGTCTCGATAATTGGTTCGCCGGTCTTTTCAAGCATTTCTTTCCTGAGAGGGAGGGTAAAACAGAACGTGCTGCCCTCACCCACTTTACTGGTCACCCATATGATACCCTTGTGCAGTGAAACCAGTCCCCGTGCAATGCTGAGACCGAGACCCGTACCTTCATACTGGCGGATTGTCGTAAGGTCAACCTGCACAAACTTGTCGAATATCTTGCCGATGTCTTCTTCTTTAATGCCGATGCCGGTATCTTCAACGCAAATTTCCATGAAGAACGGCTGCTCTCCCGGTTTGACACCCCTCTCGGAAATGCGCGCTGATATGGTTATTCCGCCTTTTTGCGTAAATTTAATCGCGTTTGAGAAGAAATTGATCAGGATCTCTTTTACCCTGTCTTCGTCACCGTAGACAAGCGGCAGCCCGTCCGGAATATCAACCGTAAGCGTAATACCTTTCATCTTCATTTGTGGTTCAAAGGCCGTGGTTGCAGATGCAACGAGCCATTTGAGGTCAAGCTCTTTAGGATTAATCTTCATCTTACCGGCTTCAATTTTTGAAATATCAAGCACGTCATTGATCAGCTGCAGGAGATGTCTCGCATTGGTCGTAACCTTGTTCAGACTTTTCGTCTGTTCTTCATTTACGGGACCGTCGACACCATCGATCAACAGATCTGTATACCCTATGATGGCGTTCATCGGCGTACGGAGTTCGTGCGACATATTTGCCAGAAATGTTGATTTCAATTTATCGAGTGCCCTAAGATCTTTATTCGCCCTTTCGAGCAAATTCATGAGCCTTGTCCTTTCATTCAGCAAAGCAGTCTTCCTCTTGACCTCCTCCTCCAACTTTTTACTGAATGACGCAACACTCTCGACCATATAGTTAAAGGTTTTCCCCAAAATTCCGATTTCATCTTCAGTCTTCACATCCACGTTCACTGACATATCACCCTCTGCAAACTTTTTCGCCTTGTCAGCCAGCGTCTCCACCGGATGCCTGACGAGTTTATTTACCATGACGTATGTAAGGATAATCACTATGGGGATGAGGGATATCAAGATCATGATTGTTCGGTTCCTCTGCGCAGCAACCTGTGCATATGTGCGTTCGGCATCAAGTCGCACTATTATGCCTCCGAGAACTTTTTTGGATGCACCGTGACAGTGATAGCAGTCTTTTCCATTCAAAATAGGCCGCATAACAACAACTTGTCTTCTTCCGGATACAACATCCTCAAGAGGGTTCCTTGGGTCCATGACGGGCTGGAGCCCTGTCCCAAGAATCTCTGCAAATTTCTGGGAAATACGCTCATTATTGATAGAGTCAGCCAGTTTTGTACTTACTTTGTCTAAATGGGTCGAATACGTAACCTTCTGGTCAAAATCACAGATTAATACCTCAATGTCCTGCATTTTCTCCCGGATATCCGACAATTCCCGTTTAATCCCTTCGCTGTCCCCGATCTCCATGGGAAACTTAATGCCGGAATAAACTGAATCGGCAAGCTCGGTGCTCAGTGCTGCCGCTATTTCGAGCCTGTCCTTCGTTCCAAAATATATTCTCATGTAGATCTCTGCCACAAGAACAAGGAGCATGATAATAAGCATGGCAGCCATTATCTTGTAGCCTAATCTCTTTCGTATAATTCCAAACATAGTATTTATTATTTATCGTTACGTATTGAATGCTTTTTCATCCTTCATCCTTCATCCGTTGTCCTTTCTTCCTAATGCGCTCCTCCGTGAATCATTGGTTTATACCTGAAAGCCCTGACCCTTTCAGAAGTGTGACAGACCTCGCAATCCTCAATTTTCATTTTTCTTTTTATATGCTGAGGGTTTCTCATGCTGACATGAAACTCACCAGGTCCGTGACATACTTCGCACCCGGCGTTCTTAAGATGAGGTGTTTTTTCAGCACTGATGAAGCCGCCCGGTTTGCCATAGCCGGTTGTATGACACGCGTAACATCCCTTGGTTTCTTCCTCGGTTAACCCCTTTTTCACCCGTTCGATACTTCTGAAAGATGTAGCCTTTTTGGCATAGGTAATAAAATTTTTATATTCATTCTCATGGCAGGATTTACATACATTAGATCCGACATATCGGGGTATTTTATTTCCTATCTGTTCAGCAGCTAACGGCGCTTGGATAAGAAGCGAAAGCGAAAGCGAAAGGATGAAGATGGCATATCTTATTGAAATACTGAAAAGATTCTTCACACTTTTATTTTCCTTTATCAGATGATTTTTTGCAACTGAGGTATAATGAAGCATGGCTTTTGTACTTGCTTTTTCCGGAAAAGGCGGGACAGGAAAAACAACCCTCGCAGGTCTCACCCTCCGTTATATCATAGAAAAAAAGAAATTGCCCGTGCTTGCAGTGGACGCTGATTCAAATAACTGCCTGAACGAAGTCCTTGGCGTAGATGTCCATGCAACAATCGGGAATCTGCGAGAGGACTCGATAACTTTGATCAAAAGCGGTGCTGAGAGGCCCGGTGGCATGTCCACGGAGCAGATATTTGATTATCAGGTCCAGCAATCACTCGTTGAATCAAAAGGATTCGATCTGATGGTCATGGGAAGGCCTGAAGGCCCGGGATGTTACTGCGCTGCCAACAACATCATCAGAAAATACACGGATCAACTGTCAGAGACCTATCCGTATGTTGTAATAGACAATGAAGCCGGCATGGAACACCTGAGCAGAAGAACAACGCATAAGGTAAATATTCTTTTGATCATTAGCGACCCGACGGTGAGGGGAATTCGCACTGCAAAAAGGATTGACGGTCTTGTTGATGAACTGCATCTCGAGATTGACAGACGTATAGTCATCATAAACAGAGCTGCAGATGATGACTCTTCAGGGTTAAAAAGACGCGCAGAGGAAGAAGGGTTACCTATTGCAGGTATCATACCCCACGATCCTGTTATTGCTTATTTCGATCTTCAGGGGAAACCCGTCTTTCAGATGTCACATGATTCAGCGGCAATACAGGCTTTATTCAGCATACTGGATTCATTGCATATCCCATAAGCTGAAAACATCTCCCTGAAAAAAAGGCCTTGATTTTTTATAAAATACGTTATAAAATTTCGTGCAATTTTGAGTTGACAAAGATTTTGTGTTGTACTATCTTTGAGATACGAAAGGTATCCTGGAAGGAGGTGAGAATTCAATGAAGAAGGTTATAGCATTAGTATTATCATTAATGTTATTGGTTGCTTTTACTTTAGGCTGCAAACCGGCTGAAACACCAAAGTCTGAGGTACCAGCTCCAGCTCCGGAAACAGCTCCAGCTCCGGAACAGGCTCCGGCTCCTGAGAAGCCAGCCGAAGCTCCGGCAACAGCTCCAGCTCCGGAAAAGCCAGCACACAAATAAAATATTCGGAAATTCAGGGGACAGACAGAATACCTGTCCCCTGAATTTGCTTTTTCGGCTGAAAACTGGTATAGTCATTTCAATTGCGAATCGTAGTTATTCTAAAGAGTGGGAAATCCCACTCTTTTGTTTTATAGGGTTTGTATCGTTTGCGTGCAAGCATACGTGAGAAAAACCGATGCTTGCTTATAAATACCTTGCTTATAAATACAATGAGGCAGAAAATTTTCCAGTTAGCAGAGCAGGTTGCTGAGGAGCAGGGAGTTGAACTCTTTGGTATTGAACTCCTGGGAAAGGGCAAAGTATTGCTGAGAGTTTTTATTGACAAAGACGGAGGTGTCACACTCGATGACTGTCAGAGGTTCAGCAAAAGCCTTGGAATCGTCCTTGATGTTGAAAACCCGATTCCCGGTTCATACAAGATGGAAGTATCATCTCCCGGGCTTGACAGGCCATTGAGAAATCTGAAGGACTATGAAAAAAATACGGGAAAGCTTGCCCGTGTCATTACAAAGGAAAAGATCGAAAACCGCAATTTTTTTATCGGCCGCATATTAGGGATTCATTATGGAATGATACGGCTCCTTGTCGGCGAACAGGAAATGAACATCCCTGTCGACAACATATCGAGAGCCAGTCTGGAGATAGAAGTATAATGTCCAAGGAACTTTTTTATATAATCGACCAGATCAGTAAGGAAAAGGGCATTTCGAGAGAGATTTTGCTTGAAGCCCTTCGCTCTGCACTGCTCTCCGCAGCACGAAAAAAGTTCGGTGGAAGAACGAATATTGACCTGAACATCGATCCGAAAACATACAATATTATTTTTTTTGAAACCAGGAAGATTGTTATGTCGGTTGCGGACAAAGATGAGGAAATCTCCCTAAATGAAGCACGAAAAATTTCACCGGACGCTGCAGAGGGGAATGTGATCACGTTACCTTTGGATCTTCATGACTTTAGCAGGATCGCGGCTCAAACCGCAAAGCAGGTCATCTTCCAGAAGATGAGAGAAGCTGAAAGGGAGGTGATTTACAACGAATTCAAGGATAAGGTTGGTCAGATCGTCAGCGGGATGGTAATGAGAAAAGAAAAAAGCATGTACTTCCTTAACCTGGGCAAGACAGAAGCGTTACTTCCCATAAAGGAGACCTTACCGAATGAAAACCTGAAAAGAGGCGATACGATCAGGGCATATATAGAAGATGTGAAGATTACTCCGAAAGGTCCTGCCATCCTGGTAACAAGGACAAGTCCTCAATTTATCGCTGCCCTGTTCAGGATGGAGGTGCCTGAAATCAATGACGGACTTGTCGTTATCAAGGACATCGTGAGGGAACCAGGTGAAAGGACAAAGCTCGCAGTTTTTACGAAGAATCCGGCAATTGATCCTGTTGGAGCTTGTGTCGGGATGAAAGGGACAAGGGTACAGTCGATCGTGCGCGAGCTTCGGGGTGAACGGATCGATATCATACCATGGACCGATGACCCGAGGCAGCTTGTTTCAAGGGCATTAAGTCCTGCAGTGGTTGACAAAGTAGGTATTAACGAGGAAACAAAGACGGCCATGGTTGTCGTCAATGATCAGCAACTCTCCCTTGCTATAGGCAAAAGGGGTCAGAATGTCAGACTTGCGATGAAACTTACGGGATGGGATATCGATATACTGAGCGAATCCGAATATTCCAAGATGAGAATAGAAGAGGCAGACAAGACATTCTCTCCTCCTTCTGCTGATGCCTAAAGACCTCTCAGATTTTCCAATTCAATATATAAAAGGTGTCGGACCCCACAGGACAAAACTCCTGACACACCTTGGCATCAGGACAGTCAAAGACGCCCTCTATTATCTGCCATACCGTTATGAGGACAGAAGCGCTCTGAAGAAAATTAGCGGCCTCTCTTATGGTCAGGTAGAGACGGTTTCCGGCACGGTAATTTCCGCCGATGTTATAAAACCCGCCGGGAAAAATTTCCGGATATTCGAACTGGTTATCAATGATGGCAGCGCTCTTTTAAAGGGGAAATGGTTCAATCAGCCTTTCATGAAAAGTACCTTCACGGTGGGCAACAATGTCGTGCTCTGCGGGACTGTCAAGAGGAATCCATACTGGGGAATTGGTTTTGAGATGGATAACCCTGAATACGAGGTTATCAGCGACAGCGACGATGCCTCCATCCATGTAAACAGGATTGTTCCGGTGTATAGAGTCACAAGCGGTCTCAGCGTCAGGCAGATGCGCTCCATCATGTTTCAACTGGTCAGCGCACATGTGAATGATGTGCATGATACAATCCCCATGGAACTCCTGAAAAAAAATATGTTCTCTGACTTGCGTTCGGCCCTTTCGCAAATACATTTTCCTGATGCGGGTACAGATACGGAACTTCTCAACCACGGGGTAAGCAACTTCCACAAGCGCCTGTCTTTTGATGAACTCTTTATGCTTGAACTTGGCCTTGCAGTGTTGAAGCATGGCACCATTGTTGAAAAAGGTATCCCGTTCAATCCCCCGGGAATAATTTTCAAAAACCTTATCGATTCATTGCCTTTTCACCTGACAAACGCCCAGGAAAACGTATTCGATGAAATCCTGAATGACATGAAGAGTGCATGCCCCATGAACAGGCTCATACAGGGTGATGTCGGATGCGGAAAAACGATTGTAGCATTGATGGCCATGGTAATTGCAGCGGAAAGCGGTTACCAATCAGCATTGATGGCACCGACAGAGATACTGGCGGAACAGCATTACCTGAACATATACAAGACCATGGAAAAACTGGGACTGAAAATATGTCTCCTGACCGGAAGCACAAAAGACAGGCCTCTTGAACAGATTGCTTCAGGGGAAATCAATATGGTAGTCGGAACCCATGCACTGATCCAGGAAGGAGTTGCCTTCAGAAATCTTGGCCTGGCCGTCATTGACGAACAACACCGGTTTGGCGTTATGCAGAGGTCAACCCTCAAGAGAAAAGCCCAGAATCCGGATGTTCTTATCATGACAGCAACCCCCATACCAAGGACACTGGCACTCACGCTTTACGGTAATCTCGACTACTCTGTCATTGATGAACTCCCTCCTGACAGGCGGCCTGTGAAAACACTCCTGTTTCATGCGGATCAGAAGGAACCGGTATACAGATCTATCACGGAAGAGGTGAAAAAGGGGAGACAGGTTTATATTGTCTATCCCGTCATTGAGGAATCAGAAAAAACTGACCTGCGGTCGGCATCATTGGGGAAGAAAGGCTTTGAAAGGGTTTTCCCTGAATTGAGAGTCGGTCTCCTGCACGGAAGAATGAAGACACCGGAACGAGAACAGATGATGACATCGTTCAAAAATGGAGAGATCGACATCCTTGTCTGTACGACGGTAATAGAGGTCGGCGTTGACGTGCCAAATGCAACCCTTATGATTATAATACATGCAGAGAGGTTCGGGCTTTCACAGCTTCATCAACTGAGGGGCCGGATCGGAAGAGGAGCGTTTCAGTCCTTTTGTATGTTGCTGGCATATGCTCCCTATGGAGAAGAAGCCAGGCGACGGCTTAATATTATGGTTAAGAGTAACGACGGTTTCAGGATTGCCGAGGAAGACCTGAACATCAGGGGCCCGGGAGAATTTTTCGGCACCCGCCAGTCCGGGATGCCTGATCTGAAAATAGCGAATATCGTCCGGGATGCCAAGCTGCTTCACAATGCGAGGCATGAGGCATTCACCATCGTTGAGAACGATCCTGAACTGAAGGAATACCCTCTCCTGAAAAATTCCGTTGAGACCTTCTGGGAAGGAAAGATCGAGCTTTTCAAGACCGGATAGGAGAAATGGTATGTTGAAGAGGATAAAAGACAGCTTTGACAGCGGTGTGGAAAAAATAAAATGGTTTTCCTCATTATTATCGGACCGGGTGAAGGTAGAGGTTTCAGTCATAAAACTCATCTACCAATCAGACCAGATGGAGAGAAGAAAGGACGACTTAATGAAGACAATAGGCCGCCGAGTTCATGAGTTGAAAGAGTATCCTGACAGACAGATTCTGAAGGACAGGATTATTGATGATGCGCTCGTTGAGATCGAACATATCATCCGCGAGATAGAACTGACCAGGGAAAAGGCGTCGGAGATAAGCAAGACAGAGGAGTAATGAGTGACTTCATACCATACATAATCATTTTTGTCATCGGGGCTGTCATCGGATCTTTTCTGAATGTTTGTATTTACCGGGTACCCCGGAATCTTTCGATCATCTCCCCTGCTTCAAGATGTCCTTCCTGCAACATGCCGATAAAACCTTATGATAACATTCCGTTCCTGAGTTACATCCTGCTCGGCGGTAAATGCAGGGTATGCAAGGCAGGGATAGCTTTCCGGTACCCCCTTGTTGAGTTGCTCAATGCAGTGCTCTTTGTTTTCGTCGTCTGGAGATTCGGGTTTGCATGGCACACAGTTATCTATGGTATTCTGTGTTCAGCCCTTGTTGTCATAACATTCATCGACTTGGATTTTCAGATCATTCCTGACGCGATTACCCTGCCGGGCATCCTCATAGGGATTGTTGCGGGTTCACTGCTTATGCCTGATCCATTCATAAGAACTTCCCTTCTCGGATTCAAGGCTTCTGTCATAGGTCTCTTAGCAGGCGGAGGCCTTTTCTATGCCATAGCAGTTCTCAGCAGGGGAGGCATGGGCGGTGGAGATATAAAAATGATGGCAATGGTAGGTGCTCTAATGGGTTGGAAGTCCGTGCTTTTGACAATATTTCTCGGAAGCCTCACCGGTGCTGTTTTTGGAATATTTCTCATGATTTCAAAAGGTAAAGGCAGAAAGACCAAAATACCGTTCGGACCTTTCCTGGCTCTCGGAACCGTAATAACACTTTTCTACGGACAGGAAATATTTTCCTGGTACTTTTACCGGTAACAGAGAATGACTCCGGAGATCATGTTCTTCTATTCGATCATAGTAATTGTCGCGGGAGTAATTCTTCTGTTTTTTTTCCGCTTGCTGATCCGGTTTCCCAGAGCAAAGAAAAATCATGAGGAAAAAGATTCATCACAGGTCGGCTTTGTCGTTGATACATTTCATGAAGTGGTTTCCCAGCTGAAAGAGAAGGAAAAAGAACTTGAAGTCCTGAGAAAACAGGCTGAGGACAGGGCAACGGCAATCGAGGGATACAATGAAAATATCCTGCAGAGCGTTCAAAGCGGGGTTGTAAGCCTGGACGAGGAAATGAAGGTCACAAAAATAAATCTTGCCGCTGCAAAGATACTCGAGATTAAGGGAGAGAGCGTCATCGGTCAATACCACGATGAGGTGCTGAATAAACCAATAACCGATTTTCTGCAGGATAAAAAGGTCATTGAAAGGGGTGAGATAAGTTATGTCACACCCTCCGGGAAGAGAATCTGGCTTGGACTCACGCTTTCACCCTTAAAAAACAACGAAGGTGCAACAATCGGTCAGATACTGATTTTCACTGACCTTACCCATCTCAAGGCGATTGAATCCCAGATGGAACTGCGGAATAAACTCTCAAGCCTCGGAGAGATATCTGCAGGAATAGCGCATGAGTTGAGAAACCCAATGGGTGTCATTGCAGGGTACACGAAGCTCTTGTCGAAAAAGGCCGATGACGCCCTCAGGCCAACGGTGGATGCAATATCACGAGAAATCGTCGTGATGGACAGAATTATCTCTGACTTCCTGTCATTTGCACGACCTGTTGAACTCAACCTTGCTGATATTGATCTGAAGGCAATTATAGAATATTGTGTCATGTCGACTGCGCAGAAACACGATTATATTGATCTCCAGCTTGAGACCGATAATCTGCCTCTCATAAAAGGTGATGAAGTGCTCATGAGGCAGGCGTTTATCAATCTTATCCAAAACTCTCTCGAAGCAATGCCGCAGCGTGGGAAGCTGATCATCGGGGTCTCTTCTGCGAGCGGTGATTTTCTGGATATCACCGTCGCCGATACCGGCCACGGCATATCAGAAAATGTGAAAGACAAAATCTTCCTCCCCTTTTTTACTACGAAAGAA
>Ga0307380_10007585_pt1 | contig 14082 bp, 9 predicted proteins | sample UN3MG_FD_202239 | JGI IMG/M metagenome (GOLD analysis project Ga0307380, IMG submission 202239) | Soil microbial communities from Risofladan, Vaasa, Finland - UN-3 | ecosystem: Environmental > Terrestrial > Soil > Coastal area > Acid sulfate soil | place: Finland: Risofladan, Vaasa | collected... | reverse complement strand
GTGCCACCGACAGACCTCGACGCCGATGAGGATCATCAGGACGAGGTGCGCCAGTCCCGCCGCCATGGTGACCGCCACACGCTCGACCGCCTTCTTGTCCTCCGCCCGCCGGTAGCCCCACGCCGACAGGGCCATGGCGAGCGCCACGACCGCAAACGTGGCCGTCCGGGCGTTGGCCAGGAACATGCCCTTCGTGTCCCATGCCTCGTCGGCGAAGTACCCGAGGGCGATGACCGATGCCAGATGCACCAGCAGCGCCGCCGACCGCACGCGCCAGTCCTTCAGACGAACGCCCAGGTAGAACAGGACCGCCGCCTCGGCGCCCCACGCCATGGGAATCCAGATGCCCTTCAACTGGATCGGGATCGCCAGCGTCACCAGGCCCAGCGCCTGGACCAACTGGAGCAGGACGAACCGCGCCTGGACGGGCGCCCACTTGCGGATGGCCAGCCCTTCGACCAGGTAGATCGCCCCCAGGACGGCGGCTGTCCCGCCGAGCCAGTGGTGGTAGTCCGCGCGGAGCAGGACGTACAGGCCCGTGTAATACGCCACGACGTTGATGATCGTCACCGGCAGGTCCAGCCGCGACGGGTTGCGCCGGCCCACGAGGTGATACACGAGCGAGACGGCGAAGTAGATCGCCCACAGCAGTGTCATGTACGTGACGATGAAGGCGAGTTTTTCGGTGGCGGCCGCGCCGTGATAGTAGTGCGTGTACAGCCAGGCACAGACGTTGACGATCGTCCCACCGAGCGCCAGCAGATTCAGGACGCGCCACTTCCTGAAGTACGCCACCGCCAGCACACCAAGGTTCACCACCACGAGGTAGAGGAACAGGATGTGCCCCGGGTCGCGGTCGGGCCGGATGGCCAGCGGCCCCGCCAGGCCGCCCACCAGCGACAGGATCGCCACGGCCAGGCTCGCGTACCGGACCGACAAGAGGATCGCAACGCCCGTGATGACAATCATGAGCGTCCAGGCGGCAGGTTCCGGGATGATGTGGAACCTGGCCCACGCGGCAACGAGGGCGAAGTACTCCAGCGCCAACCCGCCGCCCGTCAGGACCCGCGAGAGGACCTGGAACGTTTTCCGCTCGTACCACTCTCCCGCCGCGAGGAACGCGAGGCCCCCCAGCACGAGCAGGCCGACCTGGAAGTATCCCCGTCGGCCGAACCAGCCCTGCTCGTGGGCGTACGTCGCAAACAGGACCGCACCGATCAGGAACACCACGATGCCCGCCACCGCCAGCCCTTTGAGGCCGATCCACTCCTCCCATTGTATGGGCTTTCGCGGCGGTTTGGGCGGGAGCGGCGCGGCCGCCACCGGCCGGGGCGGCGCGGGAGGCGCGGCGGCTTCGGCGTCAGCGGCCGGACGCTCCGGCCCCGGAACCGGCGAGACCGGCGCCGCGCGCACGGGCGGCGCGGGTGCTTCGGCGGTCGGTCCGGCACGGGCCTGGTCCCTGAGGCGCGGGGCGAGGTCTCTGGCCTCGCGGCGAGCACGCAGCGCAATGACCAGGGCGGCGATCGCGATGGGCAGGGAGGCGAACAGGCACAGCAGCGCGAGAATGCCGGCGCAGATGAAGAAGCCCTCGTCCATCGAACTGCCCCCCATGGCGTGCCGTTGCGCTCGACTGTAGGTCTGTTGCGCGCGGCTTGCCAGAGAAAAAGCCGGGGCGAGGGGGAGGGCCACGGAGGGTCGAAAATGCCCCGCCGCTCCCGCGGCGGGCTCGAACGCCGCCGGCTCGAACGGCGCGAAAAGCAAGCCCCGGGCCCGTCAGCCCGGGGCTTCTCAGCGTTGCTGGGGGTCGCTGAGGAGGAGAGGGAGTAGCCAAGCGGCTCAGTGAGTCGCCGCGTTATCTTTGTGTTTCGCGTTCTCCTTCTGCTGGGCCTGCGGGGCGGGGCCGCCTCGCACCCATCGGCACGCCCGACGGGCCCGCTCACCCGCACGCGACCCGCCTCCCGACCGGCTGGCGTCCCGCATCCGACGCGCCCGACGCCGACCGAGGAAGCACATCACGCTGGCACCGTACTCAACCATGCGCATGATGAAGGCTTTGTCAAGCCGTGGTTGCCGAACTGCCGGCACCGGCCGAGCCGGGCGCCTGCAAGTGCTTGTGCAACAACGTCTTAGAGCGACACTGCCACGCCCGTCGCGCCCGCCAAACGGCGCACATGCCTGCGCGACGCCCGCGAAAACCGACGGAAAAAACTTGCCACCGGCCTCGGTTTCGGGGAAACCGGGAACCGGCGCCGAACCGCAGGCGTCCAATGCACTGTATCGCTCCAGAACGAACGGACCTGGTAAGGAGAAGGTCAATGCGCAGGATACGAATCGTGATGCTGACGGCTGCCGTGGCGATGGCGGCCTTTGCGGCCCCGGCGGCAGGGCGGGTCAAACTGGCCACGCTGCCCGTGCGCGAACGCGTCGAAATCCAACTCGAAAACCCCCAGGCCACACTGGTCGAGGAGGAACGCGTCGTCACGCTCCTGAAGGGCACGAACCACATCGATTTCTCGTGGACCAACACGCAGATCGACAAGTGGACGATCCTCTTCCGCCCGCTCGTGCCCGGCGACGCCGTCCGCGTCATCAACCAGTCGTATCCGCCGGGCGAGAACGCCCTGGTGTGGGAGGTCTTCGCCGTCAACGCCGGCCCGGTCCGCGTGCGGATCTCGTACATCCTGGGGAACCTGCGGCGGACGTTCAGTTACCGCGCCACGGCCGAGAACGACGAGAAGAGCCTGACGCTGCGCAAGTACATGCGGGTCTGGAACTTCTCGGGCGAGGAGTTCGGCGTCTCGAGCGTCTACGCCGGCTTCGGCGACGTCTTCCAGAAGCAGATGGGCCTCCAGGAATCCAAGGAGATGCTCATCGGCAAGTTCCTCCAGGTGCCCATCACCAAGAAGTTCGTCTTCGATTGGCGCAAGGGGCAGCCCGTGCCCGACGAGCCGAACCAGCGCTACGTCACCATGCAGTACGTCCTGAAGAACGACGAGGCGCACAAGTTGGGCCAGTACCCCCTGCAGTACGGCAAGGTCCGCATCTTCCAGAAGGACGGCCACGGTGGCGAGGCCTTCACCGGCGAGGACTGGGGCAAGTTCACCCCCATCGACGACGAGATGAAACTGTACCTGGGCCTGGCACGCGACGTGAAGGTCGAGCGGACCGTCAAGTCGAACAAGCGGCACGCGGTCCACGGCAACCGCTATCACCAGGAGGTGGTCCTCCAGTACAAGATGCAGAACTTCAAGAAAGACGCCTGTGTGCTGGACATCGAAGAGGACCTGAACGCCCTGCGCAACGAGTTCTGCGGCAGCAAGAACCGCGACGCCCAGTGGGAACTGGCCGAGCAGACCACCGACAAGGGCAAGGTCGAACGCAAGAGCGCGCGGAACGTGGAACTGCACATCCCCCTGCCCGCCGCCCCGAAGGAGGCCGACAAGAAGCCCGAAGAGGTCATCTTCCTCCTGCACCTCTGGTTCCGGAACGAGTGGTAGGCCGCCGCGGCCAGGGAGGAGCATGCCATGAAACGGGCACTTGTGACAGCAGCGGCGCTGGCCATCGTTGCCGGCTCCAGCGCGCTCGCACGCGACATCGACCTCGTGACCCTGCCGCCGCGCGACTCGGTCCAACTCACGATCTACAACTCCGAGGACCTGACGCTGGTCAAGGAGATTCGCAGCATCACCTTCAAGCGCGGCATGAACCGCCTCCAGTTCTCGTGGGCGAACACGCTCATCGACCCGACGAGCGTGTACCTGAGGCCCCTGGAGCAGGAGGACCAGATCGAGGTCCTCGACACCACCTTCCCCGGCGACCGCCCGCAGGTCCTCATCTGGAATGTCGAGTCGCAAATCGAGGGGCAGGTCAAGGTCGAGGTCTCGTACTTCACCTCCGGCATCTCGTGGAGTGCCGACTACGTCATGATCACCGACGCCGCCGAGACGCAAGCCACGTTCGACGGGTACGTCACGGTCGTCAACCGTTCCGGCGAGGACTACGAGGGGTCGCAGGTGCGGCTGGTGGTGGGCGTCATCAACCTGGTTGAGAAGATCGCCCAACTGGCTCAACAGCCCCCAACCCCGGATCCTGCTGCGAGACGGTCGGGTGTGCGGCAGATAGCGTTGAAGACGGCCTTTGCTGCCGCCGAACTGGCCAACGGCCTCGCTGCCGCGCCCGCCGCCCGGCCGGCCGCGCCCCCGAAGATCGTCAAGGAGGGCCTTTCCGAGTACTTCATCTTCACGGTCGAGGGCGCCCAGACCGTCAAGAACGGCTGGTCGCAGCGGATGGTCTCGTTCCGGGCGCGCGAGGTGCCGTTCGAGATCCTCTACCGCTACCGCGCCCATCAATACGGGCCGCGGCCGGTGCGGTTCTTCATCCTGGCGAACGACCAAGAGCACAAACTGGGCGAGTCGCCGCTGCCCGACGGCATTATCCGCGTCTTTCGCGACAACGGACGCAACGGCCTGAACTACTTCACCGCCCAGTCTACCAAGTACATCCCCATCAGGGAAAAGATCGAACTGAACGTCGGCACCGATGACCAGATCGTGTACGAACGGCTGGTGCTGGACGTGGCCCGCAGCGAGTTTCAGTACGACAACACGAAGACGCCGCCGCGCGTCGTCGGCTGGGACGAGGCCCGAACGTGGCAGGAAGAGGTCCGCAACTACCGCGCGAAGCCCATCCGGATCGAGATCCGCCATATCCTTCAGGGCGACGTCGAGTTCGCGGCCGAGGCCGTCGGCGGCCTCAACCTCTACGACTACCGCACGCCCGAATACACCATGACCATCCCCTCGCGCAAGCCCACGAAGTGGGTGACCGAAGGCACGTTCCACCTGGGCGCCAACGCCAAACAGAGCCGCGTGCGCTTGGTTGGCAAGTGATTTGATTTAGCCGCCGCGCTTGTCGAAGACCCGCCATAGCGGGCGGGCGCCTGCGGCGGCGGGCGCGGCGCGCGCTGTGAGGCAAACCATGAAACACACACTCGCCCTCGCGACCGTACTGACCTTGCTCGCGACCGGCCCCGCCCACGCCCGCGACATCGACCTCGTGACCCTGCCGCCGCGCGACGCCGTGCAACTGACGATCTACAACTCCGAGGACCTGACGCTGGTCAAAGAGATCCGCAGCATCACCTTCAAGCGCGGCATGAACCGCCTCCAGTTCTCCTGGGCGAACACCCTCATCGACCCGACGAGCGTGTACCTGAGGCCCCTGGAGCAGGAGGACCAGATCGAGGTCCTCGACACGACCTTCCCCGGCGACCGGCCGCAGGTCCTCATCTGGAACATCGAATCGGCCTTCGAGGGCCAGGCCCGCGTCGAGGTCTCGTACTTCACCTCCGGCATCTCGTGGAGCGCCGACTACGTCATGATCACCGACGCGGCCGAGACGCAAGCCACGTTCGACGGGTACGTCACCGTCATCAACCGTTCGGGCGAAGACTACGAGGGGGCGCAGGTGCGGCTGGTGGTGGGTGTCATCAACCTCGTCGAGAAGATCGCCCAACTCGCGCAGCCGAAGCCCGGCGAGCCCACGACGACAGCGTCGCTATCGCGGGCAAAAGGCCTTGCCGTGCGAAAAGCCCTTGCAGGGGCCGAAGAGGGCGCCGCCATGGATATGTTAGGCATGGTGGGCGGCGGCGCGGCCGGGCGAGCGCCCAAGGTCGTCAAGGAAGGCCTCTCCGAGTACTTCATCTTCACGGTCGAGGGCGCCCAGACGGTCAAGAACGGCTGGTCGCAGCGTATGGTTTCGTTCCGGGCGCGCGAGGTGCCGTTTGAGATCCTCTACCGGTTCCGCGCCCATCAGTACGGCCCGCGGCCCGTCCGGTTCTTCATCCTCGCCAACGACGCCGAGCACAAACTGGGCGAGTCGCCGCTGCCGGACGGCATCATCCGCGTCTTCCGCGACAACGGCCGCAACGGCCTCAACTACTTCACCGCCCAGTCCACCAAGTACATCCCCATCAGGGAAAAGATCGAACTGAACGTCGGCACCGATGACCAACTCGTGTACGAGCGCCTGGTGTTGGACGTGGCACGCGACGAGTTCCAGTACGACCACACGCCGCCGGTCGTCGTCGGCTGGGACGAAACGCAAACGTGGCAGGAAGAGGTCCGCAACTACCGCGCGAAGCCCATCCGGATCGAGATCCGCCACGTCCTCCCGGGCGACGTGGAATTCTCGGCCGAGGCCGTCGGCGGCCTCAACCTCTACGACTACCGCACGCCCGAGTACACCATGACCATTCCCTCGCGCAAACCCACGAAGTGGGTGACCGAAGGAACGTTCCACCTCGGCCGAAATGCGAAACAGAACCGTGTGCGCTTGGTTGGCAAGTGATTTGATTTAGCCGCCGCGCTTGCGCGGCGCGCGCTGTGAGGTAAACCATGAAACACACACTCGCCCTCGCGACCGCCCTGACGCTCCTCGTCGGCGGCTTGGCCCACGCCCGCGACATCGACCTCGTGACCCTGCCGCCGCGCGACTCGGTCCAACTGACGATCTACAACTCCGAGGACCTCACCCTCGTCAAGGAGATCCGCAGCATCACCTTCAAGCGCGGCATGAACCGCCTCCAGTTCTCGTGGGCCAACACGCTCATCGACCCGACGAGCGTGTACCTGAGGCCCCTGGAGCAGGAGGAGCAGATTGAGGTCCTCGACACGACCTTCCCCGGCGACCGGCCCCAGGTTCTCATCTGGAACATCGAATCGGCCTTCGAGGGGCAGGTCAAGGTCGAGGTCTCGTACTTCACGTCCGGCATCTCGTGGAGCGCCGACTACGTCATGATCACCGACGCGGGCGAGACCCAGGCCGCGTTCGACGGGTACGTGACGGTCGTCAACCGCTCGGGCGAAGACTACGAGGGGTCGCAGGTGCGGCTGGTGGTGGGCGTCGTGAACCTCGTCGAGAAGATCGCCCAACTCGCCCAGCAGGGGCAGCCCATGCCGGAGGAGAAGGCCAAAGAGGAGCGGCAGCGTGCCTTCCGGGGCGCCATGGACCGGGCCGAGCCAGCGCCCGTGGCCCCGGGCAAGCTGGCCGCCAAGCGAGCGCCCAAGGTCGTCAAGGAAGGCCTCTCGGAGTACTTCATCTTCACGGTCGAGGGCGCCCAGACCGTCAAGAACGGCTGGTCGCAGCGGATGGTTTCGTTCCGGGCGCGCGAGGTGCCGTTTGAGATCCTCTACCGCTACCGCGCCCATCAATACGGGCCGCGGCCCGTGCGGTTCTTCATCCTGGCCAACGACGCCGAGCACAAACTGGGCGAGTCGCCGCTGCCCGACGGCGTCATCCGCGTCTTCCGCGACAACGGCCGCAACGGCCTCAACTACTTCACCGCCCAGAAGACGAAGTACATCCCCACAAGAGAGAAGATCGAACTGAACGTCGGCACCGACGACCAACTGGTTTACGAGCGGCTGGTGCTGGACGTGGCGCGCGACGAGTTCCAGTACGACCACACGCCGCCGCGCGTCGTCGGGTGGGACGAGGCCCGCACGTGGCAGGAAGAGGTCCGCAACTACCGCGCGAAGCCCATCCGGATCGAGATCCGCCATATCCTCCAGGGCGACGTGGAATTCTCGGCCGAGGCCGTCGGCGATCTGAACCTCTACGACTACCGCACGCCCGAATACACCATGACCATCCCCTCGCGCAAACCCACCAAGTGGGTGACCGAGGGCACGTTCCACCTGGGCACCAACGCCAAACAGAACCGCGTGCGCTTGGTTGGCAAGTGATTTGATTTAGCCGCCGCGCTTGTCGAAGACCCGCCATAGCGGGCGGGCGCCTGCGGCGGCGGGCGCGGCGCGTACGCTGTGAGGCAAACCATGAAACACACATTCGCCCTTGCGACCGCCCTGACGCTCCTCGTCGGCGGCTTTGCCCACGCCCGCGACATCGACCTCGTGACCCTGCCGCCGCGAGACGCCGTGCAACTGACGATCTACAACTCCGAGGACCTCACCCTCGTCAAGGAGATCCGGAGCATCACCTTCAAGCGTGGCGTCAACCGGCTCCAGTTCTCCTGGGCCAACACGCTCATCGACCCGACGAGCGTGTACCTGAGGCCCCTGGAACAGGAGGACCAGATCGAGGTCCTCGACACCACCTTCCCCGGCGACCGGCCGCAGGTCTTGATCTGGAACATCGAGTCGGCCTTCGAGGGGCAGGTCAAGGTCGAGGTCTCGTACTTCACCTCCGGCATCTCGTGGAGCGCCGACTACGTCATGATCACCGACGCGGCCGAGACCCAGGCCGCGTTCGACGGGTACGTGACGGTCGTCAACCGCTCGGGCGAAGACTACGAGGGGGCGCAGGTGCGCCTGGTGGTGGGCGTGGTGAACCTCGTCGAGAAGATCGCCCAACTGGCCCAACGGCCCGTGCCGAAGGATGGGGACAAACTTCGGGTACTGAAAGAGCAAGTCCTCCGCGAAGCCTTCAAGAAGGCCGACGCCAAGGCGGGCGACAAGTGGGCTGCCGACGAAAACGCGCGACCCGCCGAAATCATCAAGGAAGGACTCTCCGAGTACTTCATCTTCACGGTCGAGGGCGCCCAGACCGTCAAGAACGGATGGTCGCAGCGGATGGTCTCGTTCCGCGCAAGCCAGGTGCCGTTTGAGATCCTGTACCGCTACCGCGCCCATCAGTACGGCCCGCGGCCCGTCCGGTTCTTCATCCTGGCCAACGACCAAGAGCACAAACTGGGCGAGTCGCCGCTGCCCGACGGCGTCATCCGCGTCTTCCGCGACAACGGCCGCAACGGCCTCAACTACTTCACCGCCCAGTCCGCCAAGTACATCCCCATCAAGGAAAAGATTGAACTGAACGTCGGAACCGATGACCAACTCGTGTACGAGCGGCTGGTGCTGGACGTGGCGCGCAGCGAGTTTCAGTACGACAACACGAAAAGGCCGCCGCGCGTCGTCGGCTGGGACGAAACGCAAACGTGGCAGGAGGAGGTCCGCAACTATCGCGCCAAGCCCATCCGGATCGAGATCCGCCATATCCTTCAGGGCGACGTCGAGTTCGCGGCCGAGGCCGTCGGCGGCCTCAACCTCTACGATTACCGCACGCCCGAATACACCATGACCATCCCCTCGCGCAAACCCACCAAGTGGGTGACCGAGGGCACGTTCCACCTGGGCACCAACGCCAAACAGAGCCGCGTGCGCCTGGTCAACAAGTAATTTAGCCGCGGGGCTTGCCCCGCGCGTGTCGTGCGCCTGCGCGGCGTCCAAGAACCCCCTTCCATTTCTCACGCCGCACGCTATACTCCCTCGGCCCGAAGGCTGGCGAATGCCGAGAGCCTGACAGGTAAACGCAACCATCAACCAGGGGAAGAAGGAGACGCAAGATGCCGCTGTGTCCGATGCGACAGATTCTCGATGAGGCCCGAAAGGGCGGCTACGGCGTGGGCGCCTACAACGTCAACAACATGGAACAGATCCAGGCCATCATGAAGGCCGCCCAGGACACCCAGTCGCCCGTCATCATCCAGGGCAGCCGCGGGGCCCTCGAGTACACTAACTTCACGTACCTCAAGCACCTGATGATGGCCGCCGTCGAAGACAACCCCGACCTGCCCATCTGCCTGCACCTCGACCACGGGCCCAACCTTGACCTCTGCAAACAGGCCATTGAGATCGGGTTCACGAGCGTCATGATCGACGGTTCCATCGACTACGCGGCCAAGACGGCCGACGGCAAGCACCCGGCCCGCAGCCTCGAGGACAACATCCGCGTCACCAAGGAGGTCGTCGATTACGCCCATGCCCACGGCGTCAGCGTCGAGGGCGAACTCGGAACACTCGGTGGCATCGAAGAGGACACCAAGACCGACCAGGTCCTCCTGACCGACCCCGACGAGGTCCAGGAGTTCTGCGAACGCACCGGCGCGGACGCCCTCGCCCTGGCCATCGGCACCAGCCACGGCGCCTACAAGTTCAAGCACGAGCCGACCCTGGCGATGGACCTCATCAGCGAGTGCCGCCGGCGCGTCCCCGACACGGCGCTGGTCATGCACGGCTCCTCCAGCGTGCCGAAGGAACTGGTGGACGAGGTCAACAAGTACGGCGGGGCCCTGCCCGGCGCCATGGGCGTGCCCATCAAGTCGATCCAGGAAGGCATCCAGCGCGGCATCCAGAAGGTCAACGTCGATACCGACGGGCGGCTGGTCGTCACGGCCGCCATCCGCAAGGTCTTTGCCGAGAAACCGGGCGAGTTCGACCCGCGCAAGTACCTCGGCCCCGCGCGCGAGGCCCTCGCGGAACTCATCGCCTCGAAGATGCGCGACTTCGGCACCGCCGGTCACGCCGGCGACTACCAGCGCAAAACCCTCGACGACATGAAAGCCTTCTACGCAGCGGGGTGAGCCGGCCCTGGCGGGCCCTGCATTGGCTTGTTAGCCGTCGGGCTTGCCCGGCGCGTTGCCGTTGCGTGCGAAACGGGACTCACTCCGCCTTATTCGCCCCCGACTCCGCCACCAGCCGGCACGCCTCCAGCCACGAGTCGATGCTCTCGCCGGCGTCGGCCCACCAGCCGTCTACCACCTCGTACGTCATGGTGCCCGCCTCGACGTAATGGTTGTTGACGTCGGTGATCTCGAGTTCGCCCCGCGCGCTCGGCTCAAGGCGGCCGATGACGTCGAACACGTCCGGCGGGTACATGTACACGCCGATGACCGCCAGGTTGGTCGCCGGTTGCTTCGGCTTCTCGACGATCCCCGTGATCCGCCCGCCCTCGACCTCGGCGATGCCGTATGCCTGCGGGTTCGGCACCTCCTTCAGGAACACCTTCGCGCCCTCGGCCTGCTTCTCAAACGCCCGGGCGGCGCTCCGGATGGTCCGCTCCAGGATATTGTCGCCCAGGACGACGCATACCTTGTCGGCCCCCGTGAACTCGCGCGCAAGACCCAGCGCCTCGGCGATGCCGCCCTCGCCCTTCTGGTACGCATAGTGCAGCCGGCTCAGGCCGAACTCCTCCCCGTTTTCGAGCAGCCGGATGAAGTCGCCCGCCGAGTTGCCCCCCGTCACGATCATGATGTCCGTCACCCCCGCCGCCACCAGGCACTCGATCGGGTAATAGATCATCGGCTTCGCGTACACGGGCAGCAGATGCTTGTTGGTGATCTTCGTCAGCGGCTGCAACCGCGTCCCCAACCCGCCCGCCAGAATGACGCCTTTCATGACGACCCTCCGTGGTATACTGAGTGTCGATACTGTATAGGCTGGCTGTGGGGAGGTCAACTGCATGAGCCTTGCCCGCTGCATCGCCGCCGCGGCGCTCGCCTGCACCCTCGCCGGCTGCCCCGACACGTCGCAGGAAACCCGGCCGGATACGACGGCCAGCGTCGCAGCGGAAAACGACCTGCGGCCCGCTCCCGACCTCTACCAACAGGCGGGCGTCGTCTTCGAAGGCACGGTCGTCTCCATCCGTTATCTCGAGAGCAGCCGCGAGGGTGGCCGGCTGACGCTCGCCGCGCCCCCGGACACCGTCGTCACGAGTTTCGACCCGAGGTTCCTCGTGATGATCCGCGTCGAAACCGTCCTCAAGGGCAACCAGGCCCGGCAGTGGTCCGGTGAAAAGCCTTTCGCCATCCACAGCCCGGCGAGGGACTTTGGCCTCAGCATGGACGAGGGTGCCGGCCAGCGCATCCGCGTCTATCTCTTTGACCTGCACCACGGGGAGGGCGGCCGCGTCTCTTCCTCCTCGCTGTACGGTCGCGCGATTGGCGAGAAGCCGCCGGCCCCACCCCCGAAAGCCGAATAGCCCAACCGCCCAAACGTCCAACCAGCACAAGGCTCGTACGACCCCGCAACACAAGAGGGAGCAACCATGCGAACGTCACCCACTAGACTCGCCCTGTTCCTCATCCTCTCCGTCCTGCTTCGCGACCGCAACCCCGCCGAAGCCCACCGCCTCCTCGCCCGGCTCCTCAAACCGGCAGACGCGTCGCCGGTTGACCGGCCACGGCCCCCCGCGCTCGCCCGAAACGAAAGGCTGGCGGCGGATGGCGTTCTGAGGCAAGAAAACCCGCCCGCCCCGGAATTCCCGCAACAAAGTGCCGGGCCTTCTCGTTTAACCCTGACCACCCTAACCACCCGGACGTGCGAGAGCGGCGAAGCCGGGTCGGAAGGCACGCAAGAAGGGGCCGCGACCGACGTGGCCCCGAGGTCATACAGGCAACCTCTGTGGAAAAGGAAGGGAGCGATTATGAGTAAGATGAGATGGCTGTGCGTCGCCCTGGCGGCGTTCCTGGTGCTGGGTTCGGTCGCCGTGGCCGGTCAGGACAAGGAAAAGGCCGGTGAGGCGAAGAAGGCCAAGCACGAGGGACGCAAGGGCGGAGGCGGCGGCATGACGCCCGAGAAGATGCTCGCACAATACACCGAGACACTCGGCCTGAATGCCGACCAGAAGGAGAAGGTCGGGAAGATCCTCGACGCCTATGCCAACGGCATGGACGACATCCGGAGCAAGTTCAAGGCCCTGTACCAAGGCGTTGACAAGAACGACAAGGCCGCCATGGAAGGGCTCGCCGAGAAGAAGAAGGCCCTCATGCAGGACATGAAGGACCTTCGCGAACAGAAGGACGCGGATATCCTGGTCCTGCTCACCGCCGACCAGAAAGAGAAGTTCGAGAAGATGACGGCGGCGCACCACGGCCCGCGCGACAAGAAGGGCGAAGGAAAAGGCGAGAAGAAGGGCGACCGGCCTCACGGCAAGAAAGGCCACACGGAAAAGCCAGACGCCTAGCCATTGCAGAACCGCACAGGGCGCGGCGGGTTTCCGGACCCGCCGCGCCACCGCGCGGGCCGAGAATGCCGTCGTGGGGCCCGCGCCGGGTATATACTTTACGAAAACGGCCTTTCTTGAGACCCCCCCAAATCACGCTTTTCGGAGGGCCGAACCCCGTTTCTGGCCTGGAAACGCCGTTTCGGGGCCCGAATGTGAAGATAGGCAAGGCAAAACGCGCTCCGTTTTGATCGGTTTCTGATCGCTTTTTGCTCAAACTTAGTCCGTTCTTGCTCCTTTTTACCCCTTTTTTAACCTAAGTGGAGCGGGGTCAATAGGTGCTAAAGTATACAAAAGGCGGGGAGAGACGAGGCTGGAGGCCGGAGACTGGAGGCTGGAGGCACGGCAACTTGTTAGAACTCTAACAAAACCGGGAGGCGAAAAACGGCCTTGGCGCTATCGAGAAGGGCGAAAACGGCCGCGGGGCCGCGCAGGAGGGGGTTCGACGTATGGGCCGAATGGAATACGAGAGGCCGAAAACGGGCGATTCGCGCAAGGCCTTGTGGCGCAAAGGCTTACGTCTCGCCAAGGGCGGCGGAGATTGTTAGAACTCTAACAAAATGGGGGCCGTGGGGGGAACCGCAAAGGACGCGAAGAACGCGAAGAACGACCGGAGACTGGGCAACGGAGCAACAGCCCTTTTAGCCGCGCCCCGGAGGGAAGCGGGTAGTGGCCGCAACGGCGTCTCACGCCAAGGCGCAAGGACGCCAGGAACGGCAGGGATCTGAGGGGGTGGGATGGTCAGCCCGCTCGTGTTCCGCAGAGCAGCAAAGGGTGACCGTGTTCCGACCCCTGTCGCCACACCCGACCCGCGTCAAGGCGCACTGAGTTGTGTGTTACCGGAACTCTCGGAACTCTGGCTTAGACGTTCAACGCATCATCCAAGGCAAGCACAGCGCCGGCGTTGAAGCGGTGTGGGTAAACAAGAACGTAGTAAGGCAGCCATCGGCACATTCGTCTCAGCGCTGCTGGTAGACCCTCTACGCGACTGGCTTGCTTCCGCAAGTCCGCCCAGCTCTGGGGTCGAGGCACCATTGCCTGCATCATCGTTGCTGTAGGCACGCGCCACAGTAGCCGCTGATAGGATCTCGCAGGTACTGTCTCGGTGAAGAGCAGCGATGTAATGGGGTGCCACAACCGTTCCAGATCCTGACGCATCAAGCGACGTGCCGCGATGAGGACTAGCAGGCCGCTAAAGAATGCGGCGGAGCGTGACAGAATCTGATTTCATCGAGCGATTGATGGTTCTTTTCAGACCCAATCTGACTGATCCCGCCGCCCGAC
>Ga0307380_10007584_pt1 | contig 14083 bp, 13 predicted proteins | sample UN3MG_FD_202239 | JGI IMG/M metagenome (GOLD analysis project Ga0307380, IMG submission 202239) | Soil microbial communities from Risofladan, Vaasa, Finland - UN-3 | ecosystem: Environmental > Terrestrial > Soil > Coastal area > Acid sulfate soil | place: Finland: Risofladan, Vaasa | collected... | reverse complement strand
AAGAATATATAGAAAATGCGTTTATCAGGGCAGAGGAGCTTGGGGTTGAATATATTGTATTTGGCAGTGGTTCGGCAAAGAAGGTTCCAAATGGATTTCCAATGGAGAAAGCATGGGGTCAGCTAATAATTCTTTCAAAGTTCTTAGACTCTATTGCTAAAAAACATAATATAATTGTCCTTGTTGAAGCACTTAGAAGGGTTGAATGCAATATAGTTAATACTATTGCAGAAGGGTATAAGCTTGTAAAGGCAGTTAAAGGGAATAACTTCAGCTTGGTTGCCGACTATTATCATATGGCTATCGAAAGAGAGGACCCAGAGATATTAATTGAGGCAGCCGATTACATAAAACATGTTCACTTTGCAAGGGTTGAAGGCAGAGTATTTCCTAAAAATATATATGAGGATAGTTGTTTACCTTTTATTAATGCATTAAAGCTTATAAACTATCATGGGAGGGTAAGCATAGAAGCTTATTCATCTGATTTTTATAATGATGCTGTTATATCGTTGCAATTTCTTAAACGTTTCTTTTGACTCAAACATCAAGTAATTAACTTTAAGGAAAAAGTTCCAATAGAAATTGCAGTTATTCTAATTAACCATTTGCTTCAACAGGTGATTGTTGAAGCAATAAAAAAAATTAAAGGAGTAATGTTTATGAAAATCGCAATTGCTGGTGAAGTATGTTCCTTTCCGTTGATGAAGGAAGTTAAAAAGCATTTAATTTCCAAAGGTTATGAAGTGCTTGATTTGGGTATGACAGATGAAAAAGAACCTATGGTCTTCTATGAAACAGCGCCAAAGGTAGCCCGGGCAATACAGAATGGAGAAGCAGAACGCGGAATTTTAATGTGTGGAACAGGTATGGGAGTTTGTATCTGTGCCAATAAATTCAAAGGCATCTATGCTGGTCTGGCCGAATCCGCTACTACAGCTGAACTACATTATGTTATTAACAGAGCCAATGTATTGTGTATGGGCAAATGGATTGTTGGAGAAAAAGTGGCAATGGATATAGTAGACAGATGGCTTAGTGCAGAGATCGGTCAGGGCTTTAATGAAGAGAGGAAAAGAGTTCAGGATGAGGGATTTAAAAAGATTAAAGAAATAGAAGAGGGAAATTTTAAATAGAGAACATTACACAAAACGAGATAAAATTTCTATGTTACAAGCTTGAATCTTTTGACTCCGATTGAATATTATAGTAAGTTAAATAACAGAGATGATTCAATGGTGCAAATGTATTGGACTTAAACAAAGTTATTGCTTCTATGAGTATTTCTGGTCCAGCATTTCGAATAAATGAAAACAATATACCTGTTATTGCTAAAAAAGTAAAAGAGTATTGTAATTGTATTTCTAAAGAAATGAGTTACAATTTTAATCAAAACAAATATTAACGCATTTTATATATAAAATTATTTATAGGAGGATTTATGATGTTTGATAAAGAAAAATACGAGAAGATATTAATTCCCGTAGTAATCCCTTTCAAAAAAAATCAGTGCGTAGAATACGCAATAGCAGTAAGTATTGCTAAGAAATTGATGGATATTAATAATGGAAAGAGAGTTGATTTGTACAAGCTTAAAATAATTTAGTAGGGAATATTGTTAAAAAATAAATTAGAAAATTAAAAAATGGAGGTGGTAATTTGAATTTTTCAACAAAAAACGTAGTTTTTACTCCAGACTATCATGATGTAAAAACTGCTGAGTTATATCTAAAAAAACAATATGTATTAGATTGGTTAAAACAAACAAAAGCATATAATAAGTATGCCAAAATAGCAGATGCTATTTGGTCCTATGCAGAACTGGGAATGCAAGAATTTAAATCTTCTAAATTGTTAGCTGATAACTTGGAAGCAGCAGGTTTTAAAGTAGAGCGTGGCCTAGCGGGTATGCCTACATGTTTTGTAGCAAGTTATGGTTCAGGGAAACCTGTAATTGGTATTTTGGGTGAATATGATGCTTTACCATCGCTTTCTCAGGAGGGAGGTAATCCAAATCAAGCACCATTGATTGAAGGTGCACCTGGTCATGCTTGTGGACATAACACAATAGGTGCCGCTGCATCTGCAGCTGCTGAATCGATTAAAAATACTATGGATAAATTTGGAATAAAAGGTACGATTAAAGTATTTGGTTCCCCTGCTGAAGAGGCTGTAATTAGTAGACCTTTCATGGTTAATGCTGGATTATTTGAGGGTGTCGATGCAGTAATAGATAATCATCCCGGATTATTTACAGGTACTGATGAAGAAGGAACAGGTTTATCTACTAGTTATTCTAAAGGAAGCTCAAGTGCTTTGTTTTCAACTGAATTTACTTTTACCGGAGTTACTGCTCATGGCGCAAGAGCCTGGGATGGCAAAAGTGCACTTGATGCTGTTGAAATAATGGATGTAGCTGTTAATTTTCTTCGAGAACATCTAAATTATTCTTCTAGAATTCATTATATTATAACATTAGGAGGAGAAGCGCCTAACGTCGTCCCAGATAAAGCTTCCGTGTGGTATTTTATTAGAAATAGTGACACTTTAGTAGAGCAAGATTATGAAAAAGTTATCAATTGTGCTAAGGCAGCTGCTTTAGCTACTGGTACAGAATTGATTATTCGAGTTCTTAGTGCGATTCATCAAAATTATACTAGTGAAAGTTTGGCTAAAATAATCCAGTCCAATATTCAGTTAATAGGTATACCAAAATGGACCCTAGAAGAAGATGCTTTTGCAAAAGCAGTACAGAAGAATTTAAACAAAAAAGAAACAGGCATGACCACTAGGGTGGGAAAATTAAGAGCATACAAACCGTCTGCAACCTTCGTCGGAGGGGGATCTTCCGATGTAAATGAAGTTTCTATGGTAGCTCCTGTCGCCGGCCTACGCTTTCCTGCAAACGTTACTGGTGACTTTGCCCATCATTGGTCTAGAACAGCTATTGGTACCACTACTATATCTCACAAAGGCATGAATTGCGCTGCAAAAATCATGGCAGCTGTTGCTCTTGACCTTTTTACTAAACCAGATGTACTTAAAGAAATACGGGCAGAATTTGAGGAACAAACTAAGATGTATCCTTTTAAATCTCGCATACCTAATGGTACTATTCCGCCAACTGATTTGTATGCTACGCTTATGGATAAGTATCGTCCGCTAATGGAGCCCTATTATCTTGAAGCAGATATAAATCCGCTTGGGCTAGAAATTAGCAAGTAATTTTACTTTTAATAATTAATTGAAAAATATAAAAAAGCCATGTTGAAAAGGAAAGAGGTAATGAAAAAATTTAATTGATTAGTAAAGAATCATTAAAAGGGAAAAGGAGGTTTTAAAAAAGATTTAGTAAAAAGTTGCTGGTCAGTTTTCGTTAATTCGTAAGATATTGTCAATTATTAGAATTTGAGATTAAATAAAATTGGAAGGAATTTTAAAAAAATATATTATTGGAGGTGTTTTTAGTATGAATAAAAAATCATGTTTTTTAATTACAATTCTACTGTGTATTTCCGTTCTATGTCTTTTTGCCGGAAAAGATATAGAAATAGCCAATGCTAGCGAACAGACAAATCCTCAAACTTTAGTTGTTTGGTGCCATGCGGTACATAATCAGTATGCAGCTGGTTTTGGAGGAGCAAAAATTGATTTGGCTAGCGAATTTGAAAAGAAATATAACGTCAAGATAGAGTGGGTCACACTTCCTTTTGATGGGATGCAGGATAAGGTGCTTCGGCAGATTTCCATGAGTCAAGGAGAAGCTGATGTAGTCTTTTATATCGATGACTGGGCTTATAAAACAACCTTGGGTATGCTTGAATCTCTTGATGCATATATGAAGGAGGAACCAATTGAAGCGATAGAGGATATTCCCGCCAGTTTCTGGGAAACATTTTCTCTGGACGGACATATCAAGGCTTTTCCTTATAATTCCTCTATTCAAGTTCTTCATTATAATAAAGCTTATTATAAAGAATTTGGCCTATCAGGACCTCCAACTAGTTTAGAAAACCTGGTTGAGGCAGCTAAGAAAACAACTTTTAAAAAGGAAGATGGTTCTCAGGTTTATGGTTTAGCAGCTGTAGATGGGACTGGTGATTCCACAACTATAGCTTTTATTCGTGCCTGTGGCGGAAAGGTTCTTACTCAAGATTTTCAGGTTAAAATTAACGAAAAAGAAGCTGTTTATGCCATTTCTCTTCTAAGGGATCTCTATCAAGCAGGAAGTATACCTCCCGACTATACAGAAATTACTACAGTAATGCGTCATAATCTGGTTTACCAGGGTCTTACCTCAACCCTTCTGCATGGGTATCCTTATACTACTCATTACAACGATCCAGAAAAAAGTATTGTTGCAGGAGAAATGGGTGTTAGTTACATTCCCGCTAGTGAAAAAACATCTTTTGAGGTTGCTCCTTCGAAGGCTACCTTTTGGGGTGTAGGAATTCCCAAAAATTCTCCTGCTGAAAAGAAACAATTAGCTTATGAATTCCTCCGATTCTTCTCTGGAGTAGATAGTCAGATTAAGATGGCTCTTAATGGAATCACTTCTTTTAGGGTTTCCGCATTTGATACTCCTGCAATTGTCAAAAAAGTTTTACCTACAGCAGGACAACCTATACCTTCTTTTTCAGGAGTCAGTGAAGTATACGATATTGTTAAAGAACAATGTTTTTTGGCTATAAGTGGAAAAATGGAAATTCAGGAAGCCCTTGATAAAGCTGCCGATTTAATAAAGGATGTTTTAAAAAGAGAAGGAATAAAATAATATGGTTACTACCCAAAAAGTACCCATACTTTACAAATGGTATTCGATAGTATCAAACAACATATTTAAATTATTTACTCATAGCACCTTGAAAACTTAATCAGCAAAAATGATTAAAACCCTTTATTTTATTAGTGTTTTATGCTATAATAAGTCATAAAAATACTAACCAATAAGGAGGCTGCCAATGTCCTTTCACCTAAATAACGCACAACAAATTATTTTTGTTATTTAGTTTTCAAAGGACATATAGAGTTAAATTTGCTGCTTAAGTAAATATGTTGTATTAAATAGTTGGTTTTTGGGAGATAATCATAATATAATATTTAATCTTTTGTAGATAATATTTTTAAAAAATTATCGGGATCTCACTAGCAACTTTTTACTATAATCTTTTTTTTTGAGGCAGTATAGTATAATGAATATTATTAAAAGAGTCAATAAGAGCTGGGGAGTGATATTACTTCTGCCTGTTTTTTTAATGTTGATCTTTTTTATATTACTTCCCGAGTTATGGGGCATATATTTGAGCTTCACAAACATGAGGATTGGTGAAAGTATTTCATTTGTTGGATTGTCTAATTATTTATATACACTCACAGATAGTATATTCATAAAAGCTTTTGTGACTAATATGATTTTTGTTATTGGTGTTGTGGTGCTTCAGATGATTTTTGGTCTATTTTTAGCTCTCTTCTTGAATCAGAAGTTTCGTTTTCATAAAATATGGGTAGCTCTAATACTCACACCAATTTGTATTACCCCTTCTGTTATGGGTACCATCTGGAAATACATTTTAAATTTTCACATCGGTCCCGTGAATTACATTATTCAACAAATAGGATTTCCCAGAGCAATGTGGCTTTCAGGGGAAAGCCTAGCACTAATGAGCGTTATCTTAATTTGTGTTTGGAAATCTATTCCTTATGTTTTTATTATGGTCTATCCTGCCCGCTTGACTATACCTGAGGACCTCTATGAAGCTGCTAAAATTGACGGTGGTAATATTGTCCAGCTTTTTTGGCATATTACCTTTCCTCTACTAAAACCTGTCTTGTTGATTACCTTGGTCTTCAGAGCTATCTTTGCCTTAAGGACTTTTGGTGTAATTTGGAACCTTACTGAAGGAGGTCCTATTCGAACTACGGAGACTATGTCTATATATCTATATAAACAAGGATTTAAATATTGGCGTTTCGGAACAGCTGCAGCTGTGGGTACTATTATTTTAATAATAACAATTCTAATTTCATCATATCTGATTAAGAATATGTATCAAACCTCTTTTAAAGTAAACCATTAACAAGGGGTAATAAAAATGAAAACAAACAATAAAATCAAAGGAGTTAGTACTGGTAGCTGGATTGCCTTAATACTTATTGTTTTGATCTTTGTGGGTCCAGTTTTTACTATTATCCTTTCCTCTTTTAAATTGGAAAGGGAAATTTTCACTTATGTCCCCAAAATCATTTTCAATCCAACTCTAAATAACTACCAGAATTTAATTTATAAATGGCCTAAGTTTTTTGAAAGTATTAAAAATAGTATCATTGTAAGCTTCTTTTCATGTTTTCTAGTGGTGTTAATCAGTATACCTGCGGCTTACTCTTACTCCCGCATGGCTAAAAGGGGACTTTCCTATACTTCAATTTTTCTTATTACAGTTAGGATGTTTCCCCCAATAATTATAACAATTCCTCTTTATCCTTTGCTAAACCGAATGCACCTTCTTGATACTTCAATTGTATTAATTGTGCTTTATACAGTATTTGAATTAAGTCTAATCACAATGTTACTTAAAACTTTTATCGATACTATTCCTTATGAATTAGAAGAACAGGCTCAGATAGACGGCGCCTCTCGAACATATTCCTTTATTAAAATAATTCTGCCGCTTATGATGCCCGGGATTGTAACTTCCATTATCTTAGTGTTTATAGCTGCTTGGAATGAGTTTGATTTTGCTTACCTTATGACTGGTACTGCCAGTAAGACTGCTCCTGTCATGATAGCTGAAATGCTGGGGGTGGTAGGACAAGGTGGATTCATTTCCTGGGGTATCATTTTTGCAGCAGCATCTGTTCAGGTGATTCCAGTTATGCTGACTATCTGGTTTGTCCAAAAGTGGCTTCTATCGGGAATGCAAATTGGGGCAATTAAAGGATAGGGGTGGTAAATATGAAAAAGAATCTAGATAGTCAGAAAAACAATCAAAACGGAGTAGATTATTTGAAGATGTTCTTGCTCTATTGGCTGAAAATATCTATGAAAAGGATCTGAAAATTTAGAATAGAATTTCTTCTGAAAAATTCCTGAATGCTTTTATAGAAAAACTAGTCCTATAATTTGGCTAGAATTTTAAAAAAGATAACTAAATAATTCACTAGTTTTTCCAGAGCCAGAAGATGTTTGATCCAGAAAATATTGATTACCTTGAAGGAGGAGTAAGATATAATTGCATTGAAAATTGGAAGAAATATAAAAAAGAATAATAAAAGCACTATTCTGATTGAAATTACTAATAATCATTCCCTTGATAATTTTGTATAAAAGGCTTTATTATATTCTGTTTTGTTGTTTCTTCCCAAGGGAATATTCTCTGGGTTATCTGTTAAAAGAACACAGATAAACCCACCGCTAATGCAATAACTGTAATAGAGGAAAGAGTAGTAAACTACGAGTTCAGTTCTTTTTGCATTTCAACCAGAGCGAAGGAAATTTTAATAATTAATTTAAAAATTAAGGAGGGATAGATGAGAGTTTTACTTACAGACATGCTTCATCCTCATGCCAATGTGGAAAAATCAGTATTAGAATCTCATGGCATAAAGTTGGATACAACATTTTCTAGAAACGAGGATGAACTTATCATCAATGCTCGAGAAGCAGATGGGTTGCTTGTCTCATCGGCAAATATTAACAAGAGAGTTATAGAGAATCTTGAAAAGACAAAGGTTATAGTTAAATACGGAATAGGGGTGGACAATATCGATATAAAGACAGCAGAAGAGAAAGGTATAGTTGTAGCTAATGTTCCGAATTTTTGTATTGAAGAAGTGGCTCTTCATGCTCTTTCTCTGATGCTAATGGCAACTCGTTGTATTCATACTTCATCATCTTTTGTAAAGAATGGTATATGGCAAAGAGACCCTTCAATTTGGCAAATACATCGATTTTCTGAAAAGAGTATAGGATTGATGGGATTTGGTAAAATTGCCAGGAAACTGGGTAGATATCTAGAGCCTTTGATAGAAGGTCCGGTCTTTTTTTACGACCCATACATCCCCCAAAAAGATACCCCAGATGTAGATAAATACGTGAGAATTGTTAGTTTAGAAGAGTTTTTCACACGATGTTCGATAATATCCATTCATCTCCCATTGACTAAAGAAACTTACCATCTTATCAATAAAAATATTCTTAACTTTGCAAGAGGTGTCATCCTAATAAATACGAGTCGTGCTCAGGTTATTGAAAAAAAAGCTCTTGTGGAAGCTCTAAAGAAGGGAAACGTCTCTTTCTTCGGGTCTGATGTATTTTGGAGCGAACCACCAGATTTCCAAAATATGAATGATAGGTTATTTATAGAAGATCTAAAGACAGTTATTACTCCACACTACGCATGGTATTCTGAAGAAAGCGAAATTGATGTACGTCGAAAAGCAGCAGAAGAAGTGCTTCGGGTTCTTCTGGGAAAAGAACCTTTAAATAGAATTAAATCAAAAAAAGAGTAATTAAAGGAGATGAAATATATAGTGAAAAAATGTGAATATGATGTTATTGTCTGCGGTGGTGGTACAGCTGGAATTATTGCTGCTATTGCCTCCTCTAGAATGGGTGTGAGAACTCTAATGATTGAAAAAAACGGATTTTTAGGAGGAACTGCTGTTATGGGTGGATCTATTATGAGTTTTCTTGGTCCAAATGGAAATCCTATGGTAGGGGGAATCCCAGAAGAAATTATCCAAATATTAAAGAAAAAAGGGGCCTCTCCGGGGCATATACCTTTTCCCAGATGGAATTCCTTTACTCCCTTCAATCCCGAAGAGTTTAAGAATACGGTAGCTTTGGTTTATCAGAAGAGCGGAGGAAATCTCCTTCTTCATAGCTTTATTACAGATTTGAAAAGTAAAGGTGATAAACTTATTTCAGTTTTAGTACAGAATGGATTTGAAAGCATGGAGATAAAGGGTAAGGTTTTTATAGATGCCACCGGTGACGGTATAATCATTAATAAAAGTCCGGCGGAATTCAGAAAAGAAAAGAACCTTCAGTCTGCCAGTTATATGTTTCGCTTAGGTGATTTTAACAAAAAAAGGTTTATAGAATTCCTAAAGAAACATCCAGATGAAATTAGGGGAAAAGATGAAGGATGGGAGATATCAAGTTTTGAAAGTCAGCCCTATTTTGCATTCTGTGGGCTTTTTAATTTTATAAAGCTTGCTAATGAAAAATATAATCTAAATATGCCACGTCAATTTATTTGCTTTAATACTTCATGGCGGGAGGATCAGATTTATATGGTAGCTAGCCGTGTTAATAATGTAGACCCAACCGATATGAACAGTATTACTTTCGCAGAAATGGATGCTAGACTTCAGGATGACAGACTTATACCTTTACTAAAACAATATATCCCCGGCTTTGAGGATGTGTATCTCCTTGCAACTGGACATCAAATCGGTATTCGGGAGAACATACGTATCCAGGGCCTTTACACTCTTACAAAAGAAGATGTCATGTCTCCTGTTGATTTTTCTGATTCAATTGCCTTGGGAGGATATCCCATAGATATTCATGGGATTAATGTTACGGGAAATAACTTTATCCTTCTAGGAGAAACCTTTGAAATTCCTTACAGAGCCATAATTAGTGGAAAATGTTCTAATTTGATTGCAACTGGAAGGCTTATTTCTGCTGATTCTATGGCTTATGGATCTACAAGAGCCCAGTCGACCTGCATGGCAATAGGACAATCCGCAGGAACTACAGCAGCATTAGCAGCGAAGGAGAGAATTCCTGTGAATCAGATTTCAGTAAAAATTTTACAGAACTACCTAAAGAAGAATGGATTAATTTTTAAAAAAACTAAAACATATTTGTAACCCATAAATTGACAATGAAAACGACCTATCCTCATGCGAGCTGTGAAGCGCAGGATCTTTGCGAGATGTGGCAAGTTATTCTGTGAGGTATCCATAACTTAAAAAATCAGGACCTTCTTGATACTACTAATATCATTGGAATTTGACTTTTTGACCACATGAATGGGATGATTCCTGTTGATACACAAGATGAACCAGTTTATAAAGGAATACTCCACTCTGATAATTGAAGTGAGCAATATTGTCTTATATATTGGATCGATAATTACCTGATAATTTCTTTGCTATAACCGGAAACAGGGTTAATTTGTATTTTATTCTGCCAAAAATAATTTGGTTTGAGTAATATTTTACGAACCTTTATGAGAAGTCAAAATATATTATATAGAGTAAAGATTCTATTTGTTCAAGACTTATCAGAGTACATCATATTACTAAATAATAAAATAGAAGATAGTATAATTCAAAGGAATAATTTTATTTTATTAAAATTGAGTTGATCTGATTAAGTTGATTTTTTGACTTAAAAGAAAAATTAGATGAATTGATTTTAATTTAGCGGGAACTCCCCATCTGTGAAGGCGGGGATGAGAGCGAATTCCCGGCAAGTCGGGACAGACGATAGTCTGCCAAGGTGAGTACCACGCCTGTAAAGGCGTGGGAGTCTAGTGCGCCTGGCATGAAAAATAGCTTGGCAGTGAAAGTCTGCCATGGGGTTGGCAGTAGCAACCGTTAGCTTAAGACAAGGGTGTCCATCGTGAGGTGGAATCTGAAGGAAGTCAGCGGCAAAGCCCCGGCCTGAGGAACACGAACTACATATAAGGCCGTACAATCTGGATGAGTTTGCTGGTCAAAACGAAATTCAATACTACCAAGAGATTGTGTGGTAGATGTAGCGGGTAGATGGGGTGAAGGCTATTATTCTTACCCGGGGAGGTCTGACATATCAATATGTCAGAAGTCAGCAGAAGCCATATTAGGATGATACTCAGTAATATTGAGTGCCATCTGAAGGGCTGAACATGAAGTGAGGGATTAACATGGTAAGTTCGAGAAACATATCAAGAAGGCAGAAAACTCATACCAAGAGAGTCTACCCTGAAAAGAAAGCGGTGCAGCTGCCGACTAATCAGGGAGAGCCGAGTATGTATCCGGCACAAACCAAAGAAGAATCCCGCGGAAAACAGAATAGCGATTTAATGGAGGAGGTACTATCCAGGCAAAATATGCTAAAAGCACTAAGAAGGGTAGAAAAGAACAAAGGAGCTCCTGGTGCAGATAACCTAACAGTAGAAAATCTTAAACCATATCTTCATCAAAACTGGTTATCCATTCGGAAACAACTACTAAAAGGAGACTATAAACCTCAACCCGTCCTGCGGGTAGAGATTCCTAAACCAAACGGAGGAAAGAGGCTATTGGGAATACCTACAGTTATTGACCGCCTTATCCAACAGGCTCTTTTGCAAATACTGACAGATATCTTTGACCCCGGATTTTCTCCTTTTAGTTTCGGCTTTCGCTCAAATCGAAAGGCACATGATGCCATAAGAAAAGCAAAACAATACATAGAAGAAGGATACCAGTGGGTAGTGGATTTAGATATAGAGAAATTCTTTGATCATATAAACCATGATATGCTTATGGCCAGAGTAGCTCGTAAGGTAAAAGACAAAAGAATACTAAAACTAATCCGTCTCTACCTTCAATCAGGAGTTATGGTAAACGGAGTTAAAGTACAAACCAGAGAAGGGACACCCCAAGGGGCCCCTTAAGTCCTCTACTTGCCAATATACTCCTTGATGACTTAGATAAGGAATTAGAGAAGAGAGGCCATAAATTCGTAAGGTATGCGGATGATAGTAATATCTACCTCAAAAGTAAAAGAGCAGGCCAAAGGGTAATGGAGAGTATAATTACTTTCTTAAAAGTAAAACTAAGACTAAAAGTAAATTTACAAAAGAGTGCAGTAGACATATCCGATAAAAGGAAGTTCTTAGGTTTTAATCTGTACCATTACCACGAAGGTATCCGTATTCGCATAGCTCCACAAACTATCAAAAGATTTAAGATTAAAATTCGCCAAATAACCTCAAGGAACAATGGACAAAACATAATAAAACGAATCTTAAGACTAAATCTCTACTTAAGAGGTTGGATACAATACTTCTCTCTATCTGATACCCCTTATATCTTAGAGAGATTAGAGGGTTGGATTAGAAGAAGGCTGCGGATGTGTCTGTGGAAACAGTGGAAGAAAATACGTACCAAATATCGTAACCTGATTAAATTAGGGCTTCCAGACTGGGCAGCCCTTAGTTTAGCCAATACCCGTAAAGCCTACTGGCATATTGCAGGTGACTCTTTAAATAATGCTATACCTAATGCCTATTGGGCTAATCTTGGGCTTATGAGCCTGACTAATCGTTATTATGAAATTCGTAGTGCTTTGTGAACCGCCGTATACCGAACGGTACGTACGGTGGTGTGAGAGGACGGTAGATAAATTAATTATCTACCTCCTACTCGATTATTTAGTTATTAGATAATAGTATATAGTAATTATATAAGTCTAAACACTGAAATTTAAAATCATTTTTTTCTGAAATTCATTTAGAATTTAAAGCATTCCTGTAATACGTGAAAATGGACTTTGAAAATTGAAAAACCTCCTGCTATGATTGATGTGTGCCTCAGAAACGCACAAAAATCATAATAATCAGGAGGTCGTAAGCAAATGAAAAATCGTAACATTCAAAAGCTAGAAGCAATAACACCAGGCACACTGGTAGTTGGAGTAGATATCGCAAAGGAAACACAGTGGGCACGGTTCGTGGATTATCGTGGTTTGGAATTAAGGAAAGTCCTTAAATTCAAGAACCATAAAAACGGCTTTGATAGTATTTTAGCAAGCATAGAAGCAATTTGCAAGGACAGAAGACTTGATGATGTTATCGTAGGTATGGAGCCCACAGGGCACTACTGGAAGCCCCTGGCAAACTATTTGCTAATACATGAAGTAACTGTCGTTATGGTTAATCCATACCACACGAAGCGTGCAAAGGAGCTTGACGATAATAGTCAGACTAAAAGTGATAAGAAAGATGCGTTAACCATAGCAAGGCTTGTTCGAGATGGCAGGTATTATGAAGTATATATGCCACAGGATATATTTGCAGAACTAAGAGTGCTTTCAAATTCAAGAATAAGCCTGATGAAGCGTTCTAATGCTTTAAAAAATACTATAACGGCAGTGATGGATGAATATTTTCCTCCAAATAGTGACTGTGTTTAAAAAACCTTTAAAAGGCAAGGCAGCGATGCAAATATTGAAATCCTGCCCCTTCCCCTCGTTGATACTTGAATTAGGTATAGAGGGGGTGCTTGCTGAAATAAAAAAGGCAGTTAAAAAAACAGTGGGCAGAAGAAAGGCCCAGCAACTTGTGGAAACAGCCAAAAACTCAGTAGGAGTAGGTTATGGGTTAGTATCAGCAAAGCTGAAATTAGGGTTAATGATTGAGGAATTGGAATTATTAATAAAACAGCTTGAGCAGTTAGAAAAGGCAATGGAGAAGGCATTAGCTGATACCGGGTATGGTGAAATAATTCTTGGTATCCCAGGAATAGGAGTGGTGACAGCAGCTAGTTTTTTAGGTGAGATTGGTGACCCGAGGAGATTCGATCATCCACGCCAGATATGCAAAATGGCAGGATACAACCTTATTGAGGACAGCTCAGGTAAGAATAAAAGCGGAACGAAAATATCCAAGCGAGGACGGAAGAATCTGAGGAGTGTCTTGTATCAGATGGCCAGAACCATGGTTGCCGTCAACGCCGAGATGAAAGAGCTGTATCAATACTTAAAAACAAGGCCTAATAATCCTCTCAAGAAGAAACAAGCACTAGTTGTTATCTCAAAGAAGATAGTAACGGTAATATATAACCTGATAAAAAAGCAGACAGAATACCAGGCAGAATTAGTACTTGGTGAGTTTAGAAAGAACCAGATAAGACAAGCTGCCTAAAGAATTAAGAAACCAAAGACCGATAAGGCGGAGATAAGGAGTATTTCTCCATTAGGGCATGACCCAGTGAGCTATGATAGGGTAAGTTTTAGGATAATATCGGTAATTATATCATTAAATTTAAATTATTCGTATTTCTAAGAAAAACGGAGATATTTAAAGATTAAATTTCAAATAAA
>Ga0307380_10007582_pt1 | contig 14084 bp, 12 predicted proteins | sample UN3MG_FD_202239 | JGI IMG/M metagenome (GOLD analysis project Ga0307380, IMG submission 202239) | Soil microbial communities from Risofladan, Vaasa, Finland - UN-3 | ecosystem: Environmental > Terrestrial > Soil > Coastal area > Acid sulfate soil | place: Finland: Risofladan, Vaasa | collected... | reverse complement strand
GGTGCTGAACTACGACCTGCATATTCTAGTGATCGGGGCGCTGTTCCAGGTCCGCCACGCCCTCAAACACCGCTTCTACGCCGGCGAGCAGCTTCTGTTGGCGGCCACTGCACTCGGCGCTTTCCTGTCGATGCTGGCGCCCCCCGGAGTAACCCCGGCCATCGCATCCGCCCTGTTCGCCGGCTGCTGGTGGGGACATGTCCGTCGATCGGGAAAACCGCAGCCGCCCGTTCCTCCCACGCCGCCCGTGGCGACTTCTACCGAACCAGCTTGACCCGGTCCCGCACCCGCAGGGGTGCGCCCGGCCTCAGGCCGTTCAGCACCCGGAAGCGCTCGACCTGGTAGTCGTCGAAGTTCATCCGCCGCGCCAGGCGCTCGGCGGTGTCACCGCTACGCACCGTGGTGATGTCGATGCGTTTTTCGCGCAGTCGTCCGGCTTCGGCCCCCGACAGGCGGCGGAAACTTGCAGCGGCGTCGGAGATTGCCGGCATCTGGCCTGAGCCGCGCGGCGTCAGTCCGGTGATCCGGTATAGCTTGCCGTCCAGCCGGTAGGCCACCAGCAGCGCCTCAAAAACCTGGCCGCCGAGCTGCACTGGCAAGATTGCGCTGGCAGCGTCGAGACCATTGATCCGCTCGCGCCTGAGGCCGGTGAGTTGGCCTGTGCGTTGGCTCCGGGCGATCCCCGGGGCCCAGACGCGGGCAATGTAGTCGCTGAGATCGCCGCCCTGGTCCGCAGCGCCATCCAGGATGAAGCGCGATTTCTGCGGCCCGGTCGCCACCACCGCATTGGCGGTATTGTTGATGGTGAAGCGCTGCGGCACGCTGAAGGTGAAGCGAAGTTTCGGGTGGCTGAAGGTCCGGCCATCGACAAAACCCTGGTCGGCGCTGTCGCCATAGACGATGCCATCGATCGCGGCGAGGAACTGGTCGCGGTTGCGGTTGGCGCCGACAGTTCCGACGGCCCCGGCCGACTGTGCGATCTGGATCGCCTGGCGGGTGCGCGGACCATTCGCCGGATGCGAGGCGAAGAAGTCGACCCGGTTGGCGTCGTAGGCACCTCCGGAAATGCGGGCCTGCAGCTCGGATGAGGCGCCGAGCCGGTCGATGAAATCCGCCTGGGCATAGGGGTCGTAGCCCGCGCGGGATAAATAGCGGATGCCGAGATTATCCGCGTCTAGCTCGTCGCCACGGGAGTTCTGGGCCAAGTAGCCGCCCGCCGCCTGCTGGCCGATATCCATCAACCCGCCGGCAACATTGGGATCGACACCCAATACCGACAGCCCAATGGCCCCGGCAAGCAGGCCGATCCCCGCGGTAGTTCCGCGCTTGCGGCGCAGCGCCGAATGCCCGGCGACAACATGGCCGATCTCGTGGCCGATGACCCCGGCCAGCTGCGCCTCGTCGCCCGCCAGTGCCACCAGCCCGCGGGTGACATAGACATAGCCGCCGGGAATGGCGAAGGCGTTGATCGTGGGGCTGTCGAGCACGGTAAAGGTCCAGCGGGCGTTCGGCTGCTCGGAAACTTCGGCGATGCGTCGGCCGATCTGGTTCACATAGCTGGTTACCCGCGCATTCTCATATATACCCCCGAACTGGGCGACAATCTTTGAGTGGTTCTGGTCACCCTCGCGCTGCTCATTGGCCGAGCGCACGGCGCTGGTCTGGGGTGCCAGCCCTGCCGGGCGGTTACCGGCCGGCTCACAAGCAACCAGCACCAGGGCGCCAAGCCCCAGCAAAACGTTGCCGATCATCCTGGAAAACTGCATTTTCGGTTCTCCCTCGCCAATTGTTCCTTCTGGGAACTCCTGTGTTCTGCAGCATCCTAATTGACCGGAACCTGTCAATCCAGTACCTCCCTTTGCGGGACCCCGTAGCTCAGCAGGATAGAGCGACCGCCTCCTAAGCGGTAGGTCAGCGGTTCGAATCCGCTCGGGGTCGCCACTTCTAAAATTCATAAAGCCCGGTCAAAGGCGTTTGGTTCCCTCTGGCGATCGAGTCCTCTCAACCGAGACGTGGGGAAGCCGTTCCAACCGGAACATCGAGAAAATCCCCGCTGTTTGCCGAGGATCTTCATTTCCATTTGGGCGATAGACGGCCATGCGTTCAGGCGCGGGCGCGCAACCGGCGTTGGGGCTGAAATGTCGGATAAAGCAGGGATTGCCGGTAGCCTCAAGTAAGGCTTTGGTGTTCAGAGCGACCAAGGTCTTCAGTTACTCTGTTTCCCACCGATAGCCGTGCCCGGAGACCAGCTTGATCCTCGCCCCGAGATCCGGGCGCAGCTTTCTGATCCTGTGGACGAATACAACGATGGTCCTCGACTGCGGCAATTCCGGTCTGTCCCAATAGACAGCGTCTGCGATAGCGGCGCTGGTGAGCGACCTGCCACTGGCGTTTTGCAGCGTGTGAATGACGCGGGACAGGCACTTTGTTAAACCCTCGACGGGTGCTTCGGTTTCGCCGGTCAGTTCGGATATCATGCCGCGAAGATAGATGTTCTCCTCGCGAAGATCCTCAACAGTGTCTCTCATCGTTTCTCCGTCTGTTTTGACTTTGGCGCCGCTGCGCACCAGCGCATCTCTGCGAGGGCGCGGGCGCCAGGTATCCCTCGCGCTAAGATTGACCGAATTATCGGTGAATTATTCCCCGTCCTCGTAGGCGCAGCGGTTTCGCCTGATCTCATCGTTCGCGATTCCGTGCGATAAATATTGCCGCTGGCTTAGGCAGGTTGATGGTCCAACATGGACAAACCGGAATTCATCGGACTTGTCGGGATAGCCGCCGTACCATGAACCACACGTCCGCGCTTCAACCGCCCAGCGCGATCATCTGGCGGGCGATGTGGTCATAGGCGGCCCCCCAGGCAGCGGCGGCGTCCTCAGGGAACCCGGAGCCGAGTGTTTCGCGCATCGTCTGGATCAGCGCCTGCCCCATTGGCCGGAAATGCTCGGGCTTCACCCCATATGCTCCATGGCCGATCGCCAAGCGCTCCAGATAAGGGCCTAGCGCCTCCGGATCGTCGAGATTTTGCAGAATCACGCTCATCGTGCTCATGAAGCGCATTCCCTGTCCGGCCATGTCAGCGCGAAACAGCCCTCGCAGCTCCGGCGCGATCTCGAATAGACGATCGTAGAACAGCATCGAGGCAAACTCCACATGCGGTTGCATGCGGTCGAAACTGTCGCGGATCAGGTTGATCTGGGCGATTGTCAGGATCATGGCGTCCTCCGCAACGGGCAGTCTCGACCAGCAGAGTGCAGCGCCGAGTGCAATGCGACCCTGATCGAGATCAAATAGCGTGGATTTCGACTCGATGTTCCTGTAATGTTCGCGCTCATTGACAGTGAGAATCACATGGCCGAGCCGCTGCCAGACCCGATCGACATCCGACGCCGGTCCGGCGAGTACCGGGGGCGGGGTGCCACAGTGAACCCCGCCGGGCGCTTCGAGCGGCTGCATGCCGAGCGCATCGATGATGGCTGGGAGACTGAAGACGAACTGCCGCCGATCAGAACAGAAGTCGCGGTCGACCGCAGCCGGTCGGTGCTGGTGAGAAACACCTCGCCGGATCTGCCCTTTGACCGCTCGGTCAACCCCTATCGCGGCTGCGAGCACGGCTGTACCTATTGCTTTGCCCGGCCCAGCCACGCCCAGCTGGGTCTGTCGCCAGGGCTGGACTTCGAAACCCGGCTGGTCGCCAAGCCGGATGCGCCGCGGCTGCTGGAGGCGGCGATCCGCAAGCCCGGCTATCAGGTTGCACCAATCGCCATTGGCACGAATACCGACCCCTATCAGCCGATCGAGAAATCCTGGTGCGTCATGCGCGGCGTGCTCGAGATCCTGCGCGACTACAATCACCCGGTGATGATTACCACCAAAGGGTCGCTGGTGACCCGCGATCTGGATATCCTGGGGCCAATGGGTCGGGCTGGGCTGGCCCATGTCCAGGTGTCGCTGACAACGCTCGACCGGCATCTGAGCCGGGCGATGGAGCCGCGCGCCGCCGGTCCGGGGCGGCGGCTGGAGATGATCCGGGCGTTGGCCCGCGAAGGCGTCCCGGTGGGGGTCAATCTGGCACCGATCATCCCGGCGCTCAACGACCACGAAATCGAGCGGCTGCTGGAAGCCGCCGCCGGGGCCGGAGCAACCTGCGCCGGCTACATCACTCTGCGCTTGCCGCTGGAGGTCAGCAGTATGTTCCGCGAATGGCTGGAACGAATTTACCCGGATCGCGCTCAGCGCGTGCTCGGCCGGGTGCGCGAGCTGCATGGCGGGCGCCACTACGATCCAACATTCGGCAAGCGGATGACGGGCGAGGGCGTTCACGCCAAGCTGATCGCCCGGCGCTTTGAGGCTGGTTGCCGACGCAACGGCCTGACCATCAGCAACCGCGAGCTGCGCTGCGATCTATTCAGTCTGCCGCCGCGTGCGGGCGATCAGCTATTGCTCGGGCTTTGACCGGCTGGTTTGGCATGCCCGGAGGGAAGTTGATTCGACGAGAGTGGATTTGCGCGGTCAATGTGACCATCGTCATATTTGTTTTTTAGGGTGGGAGTAACCTCACACCGTCGATCACTACAGAATGGAGCGGGTTGATGACACCTGAGACAATTGATTCGGTTCGGGATAGTTTCCGCCGTCTGTTGCCAATTGCCGACATGGCCGCAGAAACGTCGCTCGATCGTTTGTTCCACATCGCGCCCAAACTTTACGGACAGTCGACCGATGGCAGGGACAGACAAAGGCGCACGCTGGTCGTGACCGTCGCGTTTGTGATCAAGCACCTCGAGGACTTCGAAGATATTCTTTCAATGACGTATGCGCTTGATATCAGATCCCACCTCATCTGCCTTGGAGAAGCAGGCGACACACCGTTCCGGATGGCGATGCTGGATGTGCTTCAGGCGATGTTGGGCGCGGACTGGTCTCCCCAGCTAAAGGACGCATGGTCAGAATGCTTCAATGCGTTCCTGCGCGCGGCACAGAGAACTTGCCCATCCGCCACCATGGCAGCATGATCGGCGCAGTACAATCCTGAGGCGCGATAGTGGGAGTGACGCCGCCCGTGTATCTACGTGGTCAATCAGCTATCTTTGAGTTCGATGACAATGCCGCCAGCGATGCCAGCCGCAACATTGTAGATAAAGGCACCGATCACGCCGGCGATAAAGCCGATAATTCCACCCATGACCACGCTGATAATCACGCCGATGATGCCGCCGCCCATCATCATGCCGATGCCCCCCATTTCAGCTCCGCCAAAGCCGGAGCCGCCCATTTCAGCACCGCCAATGCCAGCCATCATGCCGGTCATGACAATGCCGAGTACGCCCATCACCAGGGACATGACTGCAAAGATCACGGCGTAGATGATGCCGGTGCGAACCGGGCTGACCCAGCTTATTTCTTTACGCATTGATTTATCCCCCCATATTGGGTTGCCGGAACCGCATCCGGTAACTGGAGAATGCCATGAATGGGGAATCAACGCTACCAGATTTGACCGTAGAAATTGCGTTTCTTGGGTGCGAGGGCACAATATGTGGCATCGACGAGGCTGGACGCGGGCCGTGGGCCGGGCCGGTTGTGGCGGCGGCGGTGGTGTTGGACTGGGGCAATATCCCGCCGGGGCTCAATGACTCAAAGAAGCTGACAGCGGCCCGCCGCGCTACCCTTTTCGATGCCATCAAGGCTTCGGCATCGGTCGGGGTTGGCATCGGCACGGTCGAGGAAATCGACGCCCTGAACATCTTGCGCGCCAATGATCTGGCGATGCTCCGAGCCTTCGCGGCATTGCGCACGGCGCCTGATGCGGCGCTGATCGACGGCAACCGGGTGCCGCCCGGATGGCCTTGCCGGGCGCGGGCGCTGGTCGGTGGCGACGGGCGTTCGCTGTCGATCGCGGCGGCCTCGATCATCGCCAAGGTGACCCGCGACCGGATCATGGCCGATCTGGCGAGAGCCCATCCCGGTTATGGCTGGGAACGCAACCAGGGCTACGGCACGGCGCAGCATCGCGCGGCATTGGATCGGCTGGGAGTGACCCCGCATCATAGACGATCGTTCCGTCCAATCCACAACATATTGCGTTTTTATGGTGATCCATTAGATTAAGATTCAAAAATAAACGCATGATTCAAAAGAATTATTGACCGTGGAATCATTTTGACTCATCTTGGCTGCGAATCACAGGTCCGGGCGCCGGGCCTGGATCGCGATCGAGGAAGCAAGATGAGCAAGCTACCGCTGGACCGGATCATTGAGGGCGATTGCGTCGCCGGAATGGCGGCGCTGCCCGAGGGTTCGGTCGATCTCGTCTTCGCCGATCCGCCGTACAATCTTCAGCTTAAGGGCGACCTGCACCGGCCCAACAACAGTCTGGTCGACGCGGTCGACGACCACTGGGACCAGTTCGAAAGTTTCCGCGCCTATGACGACTTCACCCGCGCCTGGCTGACCGAAGCCCACCGGGTGCTGAAGCCCGATGGTGCTATCTGGGTCATCGGCTCGTACCACAATATCTTCCGGGTCGGCACGATCCTCCAGGATCTTGGGTTCTGGATCCTGAACGACGTGGTCTGGCGCAAGACCAACCCGATGCCGAACTTTCGCGGCAAGCGTTTTTGCAACGCCCATGAGACGCTGATCTGGGCGGGAAAGTCGCAGGCATCGAAGCCGGTGTTCAACTACGACGCGCTGAAGGAGCTGAACGAAGGATTGCAGATGCGCTCGGACTGGGTGTTGCCGATTTGCTCCGGCTCCGAGCGGTTGAAGGCCGGCGATGGCCTGAAGGCGCATCCGACCCAAAAACCGGAATCGCTGCTGTACCGGGTGCTGGTCGGCACCACCAATACCGGCGACGTGGTGCTCGATCCGTTTTTCGGCACCGGTACCACTGGTGCGGTTGCCAAGCGCTTGGGCCGCCACTTCATCGGCTTCGAGCGCGAAGCCGATTATGCCGCCGTCGCCCGCGACCGGATCGCCGCCGTGACGCCGCATGATCGAGCGAGCCTTCGCGTCACCGCCTCGAAACGCAGTGAGCCGCGCATTCCGTTTGGCCAGTTGGTCGAGCGCCGCCTGCTCGAGCCGGACGAAGTGTTGGTTTCGGCCAATGGCCGCCATAGCGCGCGGGTCCGTGCCGACGGCTCGCTGGTGGCGGCGCAAACCACCGGATCGATCCACAAGGTCGGCGCTGAATTGCAAGGCGCGCCGTCGTGCAATGGGTGGACCTACTGGCATTTCCGCCGCGATGGGCAGCCGGTGCCGATCGATGTTCTGCGTCAGCAGCTCCGCGCCGAGCTGACCGATTGAGAGTTTATGTGTGAAGTGGACTTCTGTCCGGGCCTAAGCCTCGGCCCTAACTCAAGAGCCCCGGAAACGGGGCTCTTTTTTTGTCGACAGGAAGCCACGGCCTCATTTCCTGGCAGCGGAGCGTCCCAGCTTGCTGGCCTTGGCGAACACCGTGGGCATGGCGGCCTCGGCCTCGTCAATCTGCGGGGCAGTTCCCGGCACCACGCCGGGCAGCGTATCGACCCGGGTCCACAGCACCGCGAGGCGAAGATGGAAATGGGTGAAGGTGTGGCGCACCTCGCCAGCTTGTTGCCAGTCGCCGACGAAGGGCGGCAGCGGATTGAGCGGACTACCGTCCCAGCCGGTCGTCGGCAACGCCAGCATCCCGCCCAATAACCCGCGTTCCGGGCGCCGCTCGGTCAGCACTCCGCCCCGGCTGTCGAGGGCGAGGTATGCGGTGCCATGGCGCACCGGCTTGGCCTGTTTCGGTACCCTGGTTGGCAGCGTCTCGGCGATGCCTTCGGCCCGGCCCTGGCAGGCGCCGTGCCAGGGACACGAGCCGCAGGCCGGGCGGCGCGGCGTGCAAACGGTGGCGCCCAGATCCATCACCGCCTGCGCATAGTCGCCGGGGCGGTCCAGCGGCGTCAGCACGTCTGCATGGGCGCGCAGACGTTCCTTAACCCCGGGCAGCGGGTCGGTCTTGGCATGGAGCCGGGCCATTACCCGCTCGACATTGCCATCCAGCACGGTGGCCGGGCGGTCGAAGGCAATGGCGGCGATGGCCGCCGCCGTGTAGGGGCCGATACCGGGCAGCGTCCTTAGTTCGGTCTCGGTGTCCGGAAAGCGCCCACCGGGGCGGGCCGCCACCGCGATCGCGCAGCGATGCAAGTTGCGCGCGCGGGCGTAGTAGCCAAGCCCGGCCCACGCGGCGAGGACATCCTCCAGCGGCGCTGCGGCCAATGCCGCGACAGTTGGCCAGCGGGTAGTGAAGGCGATGAAATAGCGGCCGACTGCCGCCACCGTGGTTTGTTGCAGCATCACTTCGCTGAGCCAGATATTATATGGATCGGGCCGCACACCGGCCACCGAGGCGGCCGGAGAAACCCGCCACGGCATCTCGCGGTGATGGCGGTCATACCAAGCGAGGATCCGGTCGGCCATTCCTTCGGGCGTGAGGTCTGCCGAAGTTTCCGCCACTTTTGTTCCAGGTATCACGATTGTTATCTCCCCACCGCGCGCTTATCTTGGACTGACACCCAAAACCGTCGTATCAAGCGACGGAAAGATGGCTCTCTCCCCGTGCAAGCCAGTAGCAACACGGCAGGGCTGACAACACGGAGAATGACGCTGGGAACGGCAAGCGGCAAGACCGGATCGGCACCACGGCCAACCATACGGGCCAAGCGGGGCTTCCACAGCGCCGCCGAGACTGCGCGACGGCGTCTCGGCGAGGCGGCGGCCGGGTATGGCTTCGCCGAGCCCGAGGTGCTGATCCGCTGGCCCGAGGTGGTTGGCGAGCAACTTTCGGCGCTGTGCGTTCCGGTCAAGGTCAGCTACCCGCGCGCCCAGGGGCTGGGTGCGACCCTGGTAGTGCGCACCGAGGGCGCCCGGGCGCCGGAGGTCGAGCATCTGGGGCCGCGTATCATCGAGCGGGTGAACCAATTCTACGGCTACCGCGCCATTGCCCGGCTGAAGGTAACCCAGACCACCGCCGCTGTTGGTTTCGGCGAAGGACCAGCCCGCTTCGCCGGGCGCCCGAACGCGGCACCCGCCGAGCCAGGTGCGGCTGAGATCGCGCACGCCGCCGAATTGACCCGTGGCATCCAGAACGAAGCGCTGCGCGCCGCGCTGACGCGGATGGGGGCCCACGTGCTTGCACGCACGGAAGAAACAATGCTTGCACGCACGGAAGGAAACGCGCTTGCATGCGACGATGAACCGAAGAAATCCTGAGGCCGAGGAGAGCTGAAATGTCCAACCAATTCGACCGCCGCCATATGCTGGCGATAATCGCTGCCACTGGAGTTGCCGGGATCGGGGCGGCAGCGCTGCTGCCCGGCAGTGCACTGGCGCAAACCGTCGCACCCATCATGGGCGACGTTGTGTTGGGCGATGATGCAGCACCGGTGACGGTAATCGAATACGCCTCGTTCACCTGCCCGCATTGCGCGGCCTTCCACACAGGTACCTGGCCGCAATTCAAAGCGGCCTATGTTGACACCGGCAAGGTCAAGTTCATCCTCCGCGAGATTTATTTTGACCGTTTCGGGCTTTGGGCCTCGATGACCGCGCGCTGTGGCGGCGCCGATGCCTTCTATCCAATGGCCGACCAATTCCTAAAAAAGCAAAGCGTCTGGGCCAAGGTTGCGGAGGACCAGATTGGTGGCGAGATTCAGAAGATCGGCCGGCTAAATGGCTTGTCTAATGACCAGCTCGACGCCTGCCTCGCCGACCAGGACTACGCCAAGGCGCTGGTCGAAGCGTATCAGAAGAACTCGCAAGCTGACGGTGTCGAATCGACCCCCACCTTCATTATCAATGGCGAAAAACACGCAGGCAATATGCCATTCGCCGAGTTCTCGGCATTGGTCGATGCGCATCTTTGATGGAGTGATGGACCTGATCCAACGCCGGTTCCGCCAGATTTTGTACCTCACCTGTGGATAACCCCCAGATCGGCCATCGAGTGCGTTGACATACCCGCCCCGGTTCCCGCAAAATAGCGGGATAAGAAACCGAGCAATAAATCGGGGCAGGCAGTAGCAGTGCAATTTACGAAGCTCAGACTTCAGGGGTTCAAATCCTTTGTCGATCCGGCCGAGTTGCTGATCTCGACCGGGCTTACCGGCGTGGTTGGCCCCAATGGCTGCGGCAAATCCAACCTGCTGGAGGCGTTGCGCTGGGTGATGGGCGAGAACCGCCCCACCGCCATGCGCGGTGACGGCATGGAGGACGTAATCTTCGCTGGCGCCGAAAGTCGCCCGGCCCGAAACTCCGCCTCGGTCGAGATGATTATCGACAATCGTGAGCGCCTCGCTCCGGCCGCCTTCAACAACGACGACACGCTCGAGGTCAGCCGCCGGATCACCCGCGACATTGGTTCGTCCTTCACCGTGAACGGAAAGAACGTGCGCGCTCGCGACGTGCAGATGCTGTTTGCCGACGCATCGACCGGCGCCCATTCGCCGGCGCTGGTGCGCCAAGGTCAGATCGGCGAGCTGATCAACGCAAAGCCGACAGCGCGGCGTCGGATTCTTGAGGAAGCCGCCGGTATCTCCGGTCTCTATCAGCGCCGCCACGAGGCAGAGTTGAAGCTGAACGGTGCGGAAGCCAATCTTGCGCGGGTCGAGGATGTTGTCGAGCAACTCGACGCTCAGCTGAAGTCGTTGGAGCGCCAGGCGGCGCAAGCCCGGCGCTACCGTGCCATCGCAGATGAGTTGCGTCGCGCTGAAGCGACCTTGCTGTTCCTGCGCTGGCGGATGGCCGATGAAGAACACGCCGCCGCTGCGCGCGCGTTGACCGAGGGCACCACGGCGGCCGCCGCCGCCGAGACCACGGTACTTGCCGCCCGGCGCCATCACGAGCAGGCCGAGGTGGCGATGCCGCCGCTGCGCCAGGAGGAGGCGATCGCCGCCGCGTTGCACCAACGTCTGGCCATCGAGCGCGACCAACTCGCCGAGCGCGAAACCCGCGCGCGGGCCGAGATCGAGGCGCTGGTCGGCCGGGCGCGGCAGCTTGCGATCGATCTGGAACGCGAGGAGACGCTGGGGCGCGACGCCGACAGCACTGTCGAGCGGCTCGATCAGGAGGAGGTTTCTCTACGCACCGCCAACACCGGTCATGAGCCGGCGCTGGTCGCAACCCAGGATGCCGCGCGCGAAGCTGCCGAGCAGCTCAGTGAACAGGAGACCGCGCTCGACCGGCTGACCGAGGAGGCTGCCCGGCTATCAGCCCGCTCCGCCGCCGCCGAGCGGCGCCGCGAGGAAGCCCGTGGCGCCGTCCAGCGGATTGGTGAGGAAATTGCCCGCACTACGGCGGCAGAGCAGACGCTGGCCGAGGAGATCGGCACAGTGGGCGCGGCGCGTGCAGTTGCCGAACAAACCGAGGCGACGGCTCGAACCGAGGGGGCGGCGACCGAGATTGCTCTGACGGCGGCGGAGACTGCGCGCACCGGGGCGCAGAACACCGAAGCCGAGGCGCGCGCCGCGCTCTCCGAGATCGATGGCGAGATTACCGCATTGAAGGCCGAGGTGCAGGGGCTAACCCGGTTGATGGCCCGCGAGTCGGGTGACACCGCGCAGCTTCTCGACCGCGTCACGGCGGCGCCGGGCTACGAGGCGGCGCTGGGCGCGGCGCTGGGCGACGATCTGCGCGCCGCCGAACTGAAATCGGGGGCAGGGGCCACCGGTTGGATGACCCTGCCGGCATATACGAAGAACGCCGCCCTGCCCAAAGGCACCGAGACGCTGGCTGGTCAAGTGAACGGGCCGGGGTTGCTGGCGCGGCGGCTCAGCCAGGTCGGCGTCGTCGCGCGCGAAAAGGGTGACGCATTGCAGGCGGAGTTGACGCCCGGCCAGCGGTTGGTCAGCCGCCAAGGTGATTTATGGCGCTGGGACGGGTTTCGGGTGCGGGCCGAGGACGCCTCCTCGTCCACAGCGCTTAGGCTGCAGCAGCGCAACCGGCTGAATGTGTTGACGGTGTCATTAGGCGAGGTTGAGGCAAAACGTGCCGCCACGTCCGACACCCACGACGCGGCGCGCGCCACGCTGACCGCGGCGACCGGCCGGGAATCCGACTTGCGCGATCGACGGCGGCTGGCCGATCAGGCGCTTGCCGAGGCTGCGCGCGCGCTGTCGAAGGCCGAAGCCGAGTTGGCGATGCATGGTGCCAAGCTGGAAACTCAACGCCACTCGCTCGAGTTGCGCCGGACCGAGCGAGCTGAGGCAGAGAACGCACTGAAGGAGGCCGAGGAGGCGCTCACCGGGCTCGACAATGTTGCCGAAGCCCGTGCCGCCGTCGAGGCCAAACGCGGTGATGTCGATCTTGCCCGTATCGCGATGCTGGCAGCGCGAAGTCGGGCCGACGAGGTTCGTCGCGATGGGCTGGTCCGTGAAAAGCGGATGGCCGACATCGCGCGCGAGCGGAGCGGCTGGAAAGACCGGCTCGAGCATGCAGGCAACCGCATTGGCGAGTTGCGCCTGCGCATCGATGAGACCATGGCGGCACGGGCGAACGCCGAGGGCGCACCCGACGAGCTGGCTCGAAAACGCGCCACACTCGCCGCCGATATCGAGACCGCCGAGACTCGGCGCCGGGCCGCTGGCGATGCGCTGGCGGAGGGCGAGACCCGATTGCGCGCAGCCGAGACCACCGAGCGCGAGGCCGAGCGTAAGGCTTCGGACTGTCGCGAGGCCCGGGCCCGCTGCGAGGCCCGGCTCGAGGGAGCCACCGAGCGCCGTGATGAAGCCTCCACCCGCATTCGTGTGGACATGGAACTGGCCCCCGAGCAATTGCTTGAGGCGGTTGGTGCAGGAGCCGAGAACCTGCCGACGCTGGAGGTGGTTGAGACCGACGTCGCCCGGCTGCGCCGCCAGCGCGACTCGCTGGGAGCGGTCAATCTCAGGGCTGATGAGGACGCCGCCGAGGTCAAAGCCGAGCGCGACCAGATCGGCACCGAGAAGGACGACCTGGAAGCCGCCATCGGCAAGCTGCGCGCCGGCATCCACGAGCTGAACCGCGAGGGCCGCGAGCGCATCATCCGCGCCTTCGACCAGGTCAACAAGAAGTTCGCCGACCTGTTCCGCCACCTGTTCGGCGGTGGCGAGGCACGCTTGGTGATGGTTGAATCGGATGACCCGCTTGATGCCGGGCTCGAGATCCTTTGCCAGCCGCCGGGCAAGAAGCTTTCGACCCTGTCGCTGCTGTCGGGCGGCGAGCAGACGCTGACGGCGCTCAGCCTGATCTTCGCGGTATTCCTGTCGAACCCGGCGCCGATTTGCGTTCTCGACGAGGTCGATGCGCCGCTGGACGACGCCAATGTCACCCGCTTTTGCGATTTGCTCGACGAGATGATCCGGCTAACCGACACCCGTTTCCTGATCATCACCCACCACGCCGTCACCATGAGCCGGATGGACCGGCTGTTCGGCGTGACCATGGTCGAACGCGGCGTCAGCCAGCTGGTCTCGGTAGACCTGCAAAAGGCGGCGGAGATGGTTGAGGCGTGAGTCATGGTCATAGACCCTTGGTATGAATTCCCCGGACTTGATCCGGGGCCTCGCGCCTCTGAGAAATAAGGGTCGAGACCCCGGATCAAGTCCGGGGAAGTGCGATGATGGGATGCCATGGAAACCCTTGAGGGGTAGGCTGGCCGAATTCCGGCCTTCAGTCGATCATCCCTCCGTCGGCGTCCTCGCCCGCCGCGCCCAGCAGCGCCGTATAGTCCGGCACACGGATGTTGCGGGCGTCGGCCAGTTCGATCACCCCGGCCTTGCGCAGCGCTGTGATCTGGCGGCTGACGGTCTCGATGGTCAGTCCCAGATAATCGGCGACCGCCTCGCGGGTCAGCGGCAGCACGAAGTTCAGCCCGTCGTCAGGGGTCTTTTTGTCCAACGCCGCGGCGCGGCGCGCCAGGATAGTCAGGAAGGTGGCGATCTTCTCGCGCGCGGATTTGCGGCCCAGCAGCAGCATCCAGTCACGCGCGGCGTCCAGCTCGTCCAGCGTCATCTCCAGGAGACGCTTCTCCAGCGCCGGGGTCTCGCGCAGCACCCGCTCGAACCGGGTTCGGGTGAACAAAC
>Ga0307380_10007580_pt1 | contig 14085 bp, 9 predicted proteins | sample UN3MG_FD_202239 | JGI IMG/M metagenome (GOLD analysis project Ga0307380, IMG submission 202239) | Soil microbial communities from Risofladan, Vaasa, Finland - UN-3 | ecosystem: Environmental > Terrestrial > Soil > Coastal area > Acid sulfate soil | place: Finland: Risofladan, Vaasa | collected... | reverse complement strand
CTCCGCAGGCGCGGCCTCAGGTCCGCGACGCGATACCACGATTCGCTGAATGTCGGCCGCTCGACCGGCACGGCGACTCCTCGCGGGCTAGAACCACAGCTTCATCCGCACCCAGTTGACCAGCCGCCGGGTCCAGATCCATACCAGGTGGCGCCGGTCGATGGAGACCTTGGCCACGCCTTCCATCCCCGGCCGCATCCACAGCGGGGTCTCCGCCAGGCGAACGCGGACCTTGAAAACGTTGCGCTGTTTGACCACCTCGGCAATCGGGTTCACCCGCTCGACGACGAACCGGATACGGATCTCCGGGTACCCCGCGGTCGCCAGTTCGCCCTCCTGGCCCTGCTCGACTTCCGCGATAAGGTCTTCCGGCACGGCCAGTTCCGCCCGTAGGGACTCCAGCGGCGCGACTTCGAAAAGAACCTGCCCTGTCTTGACGGGGGCCCCGACCTCGCGTTTCAGATCCCCGCTGACGAGGCGGCCGGTGATAGGCGAGACGACTTGCGCCTGGTTGATCCTGTACTCGAGCAGGTCGATCTGGGCGGCGACCTTGTCGGCCTGGGCCTCCGCGATCTGGGCCTCGGCTTCCTTGCGGTCGCGACGGGCGGTTGAGGCCTCCTTGAGGTGACCGATTCGCTCAGCCTTGGCCGCCGCCAGTTGCAGACGCAACTCCGCCGTCTCCAGCGTCGCCAGGACGGTTTCGCCGCCCTTCACGGCATCGCCCACGTCAACCGAGACGGTTTTCAGGTAGCCGTCAAACGGTGCCGGGATGACCTGCTGCTCGATCGCCTCCACGACGAACGGCGCATCCACGCGGTAATCGCCCTTCGCAAACACCAGAAAGATCGCCGCCGCGAAGGCCAGGATCGCGGCGACCTTCAGCCAGGTGTGTTTCGGACCGAGAAGCGTGGCCAGCGCCTTTCGGCACTCGGCGGCGACCCGCGCCCCGAACCAGCGGTCGTGAGCCTCCAGATCCGCCAGCCGCGCCGTGCACAGATCACACGCCAGCCGCAGCGACTCGATCTCGTCGGGGGTGAACGTCTGGTTCGCCGAACGCTCGAGTGTCAGGACGGCCACGGGCGCCCCGCCGCGACGGATCGGCAGGCTTAATACCGTCATCGGACCGTGGCGTTTCGACAGATCCCCGGCGGCGCGACTGACATACGTGGACTCTGCATCCGCCGGACAGAGCACCTCCACGTCCTGGTCCAGGCACTCTTCCATCGCCGCCTCGACGTCCTGGACAATCTTCATCTTGCGGTTGAACTTCTCGGTGTGGCTCATGGCCCGCAGGCAGACGTAGCGGCCCTTGAGGAACCCGAGGCTCGCGCGGTCACACTGCCAGCGGGACGCCACCTCATTGCACAGCGCCATCGCGGCCCCGGCGAAGCGGTCCTGCCCGTTCAGCGCCGACAGGACCTCCATGGCCCTGCGGAGCCGGGCGAGGTCGGCCACGCGGCGGGTAAGCGTTTGGCGCATCTCGTAAAGGCTCAAGAGGCCCAGAGAAAACTCAAGCCGTTCGCGGCGCGCCGCCAGCGCCGCCGGGTCGTTCGCCTCGAAGACAAAAGCCGCAGCACCGCGCGTTGCTCCTGCCCCGCGAATCGGGAGCACGATCAGGTGGCGGCGAGCGGGCTGGCCGTACAGGTCTTCGGGGGCATGCAGCGGCCGCTCGATCGCCTGGCCGGTCGAGATGACTTGCGGCGCCGACTCCGCGGCCTCGGCCAACCAGCGAGGGGGAATCGCACCTTCGGCGAGGGGAGGATGAACGGCCAAGATCCCGATCCGCTCTTGCGCGCCGGGCCGAAGGACCGCCCCGCCTTCCGCCGGCCCGATCCGACACTGGATGGCCACCAGATGGGCGAGGAACTGCTGCGGCGGCCCGTCGAACCGGCCGACCTGATCGATCAAGTCCGCCGCCGTCGGTCCGCCCGGCTCACGAGACCCCTCGGAAGTCTGCGCACGGTCCACCGGCATGAACGATTATCCCCACCGTGTTAAGTTGGTCTACAAAGCGTTCTTGCGGCGCTTGGCGACGTCCAGTTCCAATTCGCCGAACTGCTCTTCGTGGCGGCGGATCAGTTGGCTCAGCGTAATCGCCAGGCGCTTGGCGGAATAGTAGTTCATGATCACCCGCTCGCTGACCTGGAAAACAATCTCGGGCTGGCCCTGCTGCTGCACCGCCGGGTTCATCAAATTGAGCCCGAAGTCCAGGATCACTTCCTCCGCCGTCCCGTTCGTCCGGAAGGCGTTGGCGTAGCAGGTCTGCATGCCCTGCTCGTTGATCCGCAATCGGACCTGTCGCTGGCCCGTCTGCTCCCGCGCCTGTTCCTCGATCGGCTTCTCGCCGGCGGGCTTCTCTTCCGGCGCCGGACCCTCTTCTCGCTTCGTTGCCATGTGTCACTCTCCCCTTGTCTGGCTCGTGTCTGCAGGGACGGGCGGCGGCCGATCCGCCGCCTCAGTATGCGCTGGTTCCGCCGGCTCAAACGTCACCTCGATGCGCTCGCCCGCCGGCCGGCCCGACGGGTTCGGCACTTCGACGCGAACGCTCAGCGTGTCGCTGGCGGCGTCGGCAACCGCTGCCGTGTGCACCACCTTCCCCGATACCGATATCTCCTCGCCGGGGAATGCGACCGCGGCCGCCTGGCCCGCACGCAAGCGCCTGCCTTGAACCAGGGGCGCCGGCACATCCACCCAAAGCGGGTCGATCTTGACGACACGGATGACCGCGGCCATCGGCTCGGCGGCCTCGCCGGGCTCCACCTTGACCTCTTCAACCAGGCCCGCGACGGGGCTGCACAGCCGCATCCGCTCCACTTGCGCTTGGGCCTCCTCGAACTTGCGGCCGGCCTGCTCCCGCTCGAAACGCGCCAACTCCAGCGACAGTTCCCCGATCCGAACGTCCAGCCGCGCGTGGGCCACCTCCCACTCCGTCGCGGCGCCCTCCTTCTGCGCCCACTCGAGTTTCTTCAGGTCCTCACGCTTCTGCGCCAGTTGCGCCTCCGACGCCTCCATTCGGACCGTATCCTCCGCCTCCGCCTTCAACTGCTCCAACTGAATCTGCTCGGCCGTATCGTCCTGCCGCGCGAGGAGTTGCCCCGCTTCAACAGCGTCGCCTTCCTTGACCAACACCTCGGCGACTTGGCCGGCCCGGACGAACGAGAGTGCGACGTCGGCGCTGGGGCGGGTAATGGCTTCAACCGACTGCCCAAAGGATACCGCACATGCAGGCAGGAACAACACAATTAGCGAAACACCGGTCGCCCAACCACGACGGCTGTCCACCTGTTTGTCCCCCATGCGGTTCCCGCTATAGTAACAGCAGATTAGTATACCTGAACTCAGGATGCGTGCAAGAGACAATACGGCCGACTCATCGCCGGTTCCCGTCGGCAGGCGCCCCAGCGCACAAGATCAGAGGCATGCCCCCAAAAGTCCTTCTCAGATCATAGGCTGGATAGGACCTCAAGTTCCGGCAACGAGAGGACGTTTGTGACAAGATCGTCCAAATCCGACAGCTCAGCATCGTTGCCCTTACCCTCACTCCCTTCAGCAGCCCCTGCAACAGCACCTGCATCAGCGCCCGGACGGGGTCGTCCCCCGCCTCCCGGGCCTCTTGCCAAACCTGCACCAGTTCGGTAGTCTCCTCCCGGCGAGCCATACAGCACCTCCTTTCGTGAAAACCGTTCTCGAATCAGGAGATGCTACCGGCTCGCCACTCCTTGCGCCGAGCCGCTTTTACAGAAGTCTACGGACTCAATCGGAGTCTTTCGCTGGAAGACTATTTCCATGAGATAACGGTACGCGACAAGATGGTTAGCCGAACACCCCAATCACGTCAGAACGCTGGAAGGGGAATCTGTCGCGCAGCGGCTTCGTTCAACAGGAGGGTCCGAAACGCCACTCTCACCAAGAGGTTCTCATGTTCCCGATGGTCAAGCGGGGGCAGACGTCGATGCACGCGGGAGAGGTATGACAGATGTACGAGCGTCGCTTGGCCGAATCATCGACTCCGCCGAACTGACCGAAGGAGAAGAGGCACTACCGCGGAAGCAAGAAGCAGGATGGACGTCGGCTCCGGCACCACGTTGCTGATGGCTTCCCGGTAGTCCGCGATGCGGACGAGGCTCCCGCGGGCCTGATCCACCGGGTCGCCGGAGGAACTGATCAACCCGGCCAGCAGCCACTCGGAGCCGATCGGGATGAAGGCCCCGCCGCCGCTGTCTCCGGGGCCGGCGATGCCTTCTAGGTCGCCCACGGGGTCGCCGCTGAGCAAGTCGAAGTCGTATTTCAGCACCGTTCCCTGGCCGGGCAGCCCGCCCTGGGCGACCGCGTCGACGCGGTTGGCGAACAGGCGTTTGGTGCCCAGGCCGCCGGGGCCCCAGTACCCATCGGCGTCGGTGTCGGCGTAGCCGAAGCCGACGGCCTGGAAGGTTAGGCCGATCTCAGAGCCGCTCTGAGGCGACCAGAGTTGGTAGCCGGTCGGGACGATGCCGTCGATCCGGATTACGGCTAGGTCAGCTCCAAAGTTGGCGTACATCTGCTGACCTTGATACGTTGTGCCATACGCCTCGAAGCGGAATGCGCTGGCCGGTCGAAGATCACCCGTGATTGAGCCGTCCACCGTTACCGAATGGCGGGCGACGAGGATATGGCGGCCATCAAAGATGGTGGTAGCCGACGTGGTGAAGCCGCCTGCGTCTCCGAATCGTCCCACGCCGGGGAACTCCGTGGTTGGGTTTCCATTGGCCGGGTCGGCCTTGTTGATGTTAGCGAGCGCCGGCCCGGCCGCCACCAGCACCATCGCCGCCACAACCGCCATCCTCATCACGCCTTTTATGCTGATCATCGCCTATCCCCTTCCCATGCCACGCTGTCCCAAAGAAAAAGGAGGCGGACCGCCTTTCGGCCCGACCTCCTCCGGTTCGCTGATTCCGTTGTCGGTGCTGTTAAGCCGTTACTCCGTCCCTCCGTCCCGGCGAGTTCGAAGTTTCAAGTGACCCGCCCGCCGTTTGCCGTCCGCCGTCCATTCTGCATTCGGCACTCCGCATTCTGCACTATGAGGTCCCTCGCTTTTTCCCCATCCACACCGCCGCAACCCCCGCCGCCAACAGCGTGAGCGTCGCCGGCGGCTACGCAGGGCTGCAAGACCACCCAGGCCAAGCAGGGCCATGCTTGACGGTTCCGGCATGACCTGGATCGTCCCATCGGTGATGACCGGGTAAACATCGCCGAAGTCGGTTGCCCCGTTGAGCGTATCGCCAAGCTTCAGTGCGTAGGTGCTGGACCAGACGCCGGTGGTATCCACCGTCAGCGTGGCCAGCAGGCCGTCGGCGCTGACGGTCCCGGAACTCGTGATTGTCGAGCCGATGGCCAACTGCGGATAGCCCGGACCGCCGAACTGCCCGAGATTGTTGGACGCGAAGATAGTGCCGATGAGGATGTCCAGGTTTGAGAAGACAGGTCCGTCGTCGGTGCCGCCGCCCGCCGAGCCGCCGTCGCCGATCTGGGCGGAGAAGTTCATCGCCTCAACGGGCTGGCCGCCGAGAACGAATATCTGGATGGTCTGGCCGGCGGCGTTCGGCTGGAGTTGATGCGCCCCGACGTTGATGGTTGGCTGGGCATGAACCGCTGTGGCGAGCAAGGCGAGCGACAGGAATCCCAAGGCGTACCTGAGCATTGGTTCTCTCCTCCCTTTGGCCCAAACCTAACCCACAGGTGGGCACATTGAACTTTGAGTTAGACCAATGAGCACAAAGATTATAATCGAATCGGCTGATTTGTCAAGCCCTCATATAGCATACATATAGAAACCCACCCCGAAAATAAAAATTTTTTGGCCCTCTAACTCTTTATGGGGCCGAGACTTGGGGTCGTTTTGTACGTAAAATCCATAGTCCCGCAGAAAAATATTTGACCTGGCCGGCCGGGTATGTCAAACTGCATGAGTGAAGATCTCGGCCGCAGACCGTTGTTCAGCCATCCGTAGGGGTTGGGGCCAGCGCGGGGTCCGAAGGCTGTTGCGTTGAGGGCATTCGTTATCGGGCAAGGTGAAAGGGGGTAATGTCATGGCGAAGAACGGAACAAGCATGTACGGGCGTCTTTGCGACCTCTACGGCCGGCTGCTCATGCGCATGCGTTGGGCCAACTCCGAACTCGGTCGCTTCTTTGATGCCCGCAGGCAATCGGCCAACCCCGTCCAACTGGAGCAGATGGAGCCCAGGCTGCTGCTCTCGGCGGTCGTCGGGCATCACCTCTTTTACAACGACTCCGCGTTTGACGGCAACAACGCCGCGATCGACCTCACAGACAAAGCGGCGATCGCGCCGGACAAGGTCGCCCTCCAGGAGTTGGGCCAGGCGAGCTTCGCCAACTACTCCAGCTACGACAAGGGCATCAACGGCGTCATGATCGACATCGATAGGTTGCCAAAGACGCCCACACTGAACGATTTTGTCTTCCGCACGGGCACGAACGATCAGGATCTCTCGGCCTGGCAGCTTGCGCCCAATCCCACCGGCCTGGAAATTCACAAGTGGTGGGGCGTCGATGGTTCGGATCGGATCGTCCTGACCTGGGACGATCAGGCGGCCGTCAAGAACGCCTGGCTGCAAATCACCGTCCTCCCCAGCGCCAATACTGGGCTACGCGACCAGGACGTATTCTACTTCGGTTCGGCCATCGGCGAAACCGGTAACACCGTTGGTTCGACGCGTATAGATGCCACCGACATGCTCCTGGCCCGGCGCAACACCCGGTCGCTTCTCGATCCGGCGCCCGTCACCGATCCCTACGACTTCAACCGGGACAGGAAGGTCGACGCCTCCGACATGCTCATCGCCCGCCACAACCAGACGACCTTCGCCACGGACCTTCCGCTGGTTAACGCCCTGCTGAACCCGGCGGAGAACCTCTACGCCGAAATCTACAGTCCCAGCGAAATCCGGCTTCTCTGGCAGGACCGATCGCAGAGCGAGCTCGGCTACCGGGTCTTGATGTCGTCAGCCGAGACGGGGCCTTACGCCGAGGTCGCCACGACCGGGCCGGACGCCACGGCCGTCCTGCTCACGGATCTGCCCTCGGGCGTTACGCGCTGGTTCCACGTCGAGCCCATCGCCCCGGCGGGCCTCACTGGTCTGCCTGAAACGAGCGTGCCGACGGTACGGGTGGATACACCAGAACGCCTGACGGACATCATGACGGACACCTACTGGGCGATCACCGTCAACGGTTCGACCGTCAACCACGGCGAGGCCGGATACACCGCCACGGGTTCAGCGGCAGTGTCGGCAGACAACATCATCAATGGATACGGCGTGGTGGCGGCAGAATCAGCCCCAGCCGCTGTCTGGCTCGCACTCTCCGGCAGCGCGATCGTGACCGATTGGTCGAATGATGTCAAGGAGTACGTGATCAGCGACAGCGGAGCCTACAAGGTCGGTACTGCCGCAGCCCTTGAGGAGGAAATTGGCGGTGCCGGTTATCACGGGTTTGAGCGGCCGGCTGGTGTCTTGGACGGCCAGTGGTTGCTGATCCTCGAAGATACGTACGAATGGGCAGAAAGCGACTACAAGGACCTGGACTACGACGATTTCTACTGGCTGCTGGAAGTGTATCAGATTCCAGATGCGATCAATTCCACAAGCACGAACGGCGACCCGGATGAGGGCGACGGCACACCATGGACCGGCGAGTTTATTAAGGATGACAGCGGCGAGGATGTGCCAGAAATCACTCTGAGGTCGTTCATCCAGTACGCAAACGTGGAGGAAGGCAGCCAGACAGCAAGCTTCAACATTCCACAGTGCGATCCAGGTTATGCAGACGGCGTCTGGACGATTTCCGAGTCATCCCTCCCCACCATCACGGATGAACTGATGGTTGCGGGCGCGACCCAACCGGGCTATTCCGCTTCGCCGGTGGTCATACTGTCTGGTAGTGGTGGTAGCGGCACCGGTTTCGATTCCCAGGCGAGCGTATTGGGTGTCGACGCGCTACGCGTTACGGGATTCGGTACAGCGATTGCCCAAGTCGGGGCTTCAGGGGAATTGTCGCTGTCGAATTCGGTTCTTGATGCCGTCGATGTCGGCGCGCGTGTTGAGACATCCGGCAGCGTAGATGTCACCATTTCCGATAGTGATCTGTCAGGTGTGACCGACATCTCGCTAAGCGGCGTGTTCTCGGCCTATGCCACCGGAGCCTGGACAGTCCAGGGGACAGAATTGGGAGGCACCGTCGGCGTGAAGGTCGATGGATCCTTTAACGGAAGCTTTTCCGCGAGCGATGGTACTATCTTCAGTTCTGATACGGGAGTCAGTCTTGAGGCGACCGCTACTTTGAACAGTGCAACGCTGTTCGAATTCCAAGACGTGGACTTCTTCGGCATCAATGGCCTGGACCTGCAGGGCACGATCGACGGCGGCCAGATCACGTTCCAGGACGGGCGGTTCGACGTGTCGGGCTTCGGCATCGGCATCAGCGGCAGTTGGCAGAACACGCCGCTGCTGGACATCAAGGGGACCGAGTTCTTCGGGCTGACCGGCATCGACATCAACGCACAGCTGAACTCGGGCAACTTCGACCTCGGCGCTTCGCTGGCGGACGGAACGCATACCACGTTCCAGTCGGATACCGGCGTTTGGCTGCAGGGATCGGCTTCGATTGGCAACCAGGTGCTCTTCCAGGCTGAGGACGTGGACTTCTTCGGCGTCAAGGGCCTGGACCTGCAGGGCACGATCGACGGCGGCCAGATCAAGTTCCAGGACGGGCAGTTCGACGTGTCGGGCATCGGCATCGGCGTCAACGGCAGTTGGCAGAACACGCCGCTGCTGGACATCAAGGGGACCGAGTTCTTCGGGCTGACCGGCATCGACATCAACGCACAGCTGAACTCGGGCCACTTCGACCTCGGCGCTTCGCTGGCGGACGGAACGCATACCACGTTCCAGTCGGATACGGGCGTTTGGCTGCAGGGATCGGCTTCGATTGGCAACCAGGTGCTCTTCCAGGCTGAGAAAGTGGACTTCTTCGGCGTCAAAGGCCTGGACCTGCAGGGCACGATTGACGGCGGCCAGATCACGTTCCAGGACGGGCAGTTCGACGTGTCGGACTTCGGCATCGGCATCAGCGGCACTTGGCAGGACACGCCGCTGCTGGCCGTCAACGGGGCCGAGTTCTTCGGGCTGACCGGCATCGACATCAACGCACAGCTGAACTCGGGCAGCATCAACATCGGCGCATCGCCGGCCGCGCACACCGTCTTTAATTCCGATTCGGGCATCGTGCTCAACACGAATGCCGATGTCGGTGTTTCTGCGGAGGTCAATGTTCAGGACGCGGACTTCGCGGGTGTGAAGGGGTTGGAGCTAAAGGCTGGCAGCGGTGTCTCAGGCAGTATGACAGTGGATGGTGCGACTGTCCAGTCCGCCTGCGACTGGTTCGCATTCGGCAATCTTATCTTGAATGAAACCGCTGTGTTCAAAGTTTCTAGATCAACCGACACAAGCACATATGGTATCAAGACTTTCCTGGAAGGCGCGGGACGTTTTCGTATCGATAGTAGTACATTCGAAAATCCGGAGGCAGCCCTTGACTTGACCGGGACAACGCTCTTCTTCGGAAAAGTCGAGGTCATCGACAATGACTTCTTTGGGATGCCTAGCGCATTCCAAATCCGTGCGGAAGCACAAATGGAGGGGGTTTTTTCCTTAAATACCTTCCAAAATACGGGTGCGGCTATCAATATCGGCCAGACGAGCGCCGCAGCTGGCTGCACTTGGACTATAGGTGACAATGATATTTATGGCGGCGGTCCCGTTGGCCGGACCGGAATTCTCATGGACCTCAATTCTTCCAGCTTGGCGACCCTTCTGCGGAATACTTTCCACGACTTGGAAGACGGCATTCGCTTTAACTCTTCGCTGGGGGAAGGCCACTCAGTCTATTTCACTACCACACTTAATACCGCGTACGATACCGATAACGGCTTTACTGGCCGCGTGGGGGGAGAGGGAGAGGCTGTTTTCTCATTAACCGGCGATCGGTACCTCCGTGGCAGCGGACATGCTTGGTGTCTCGAGTCTTATTTGTTCGGGGGAACGGTAAATGTCTTCGGTCAAGACACCACTTTCGATGGATATTGGGGCGGAGGTATTCGGTTCCTGAACTTTGGTAAAAAAGCAAGTTGCTTCGCAGACTTCCGATACACTGACTCTATAAACAATGGCTCCGAGGGGCTCTTTCTCATTGGCGTAAAGTTCGATTTTTCGCTTCATGATTGTGATTTTAGCGGGAATACTGGGGCTGGCATGGTAGTCGATGCAGACTCGGATGGCCACGTTGAAACGAGTACCTTTAATGATAACGGCGCGGCCGGGATTCTCGTTAAGGGCGATGGGATTCTCGACGTTGAAACCTCGACGATAAGCGGCAATACGGGCCATGGCATTGAAATCATGTCGAACGGCGTAGCCACGATCTCCGGCAATACGATCACAAGTAACGGCGGCTACGGCGTCTACGTGTGCAGCGGCGGCACGGCCACGCTGGTCGGGAACACCTTCTCCGGCAATGCCGCAGGGACCATCTGGTTCCAGGACCGGACGAACGTGGCCCTCAACAAGGATGTGGCGGCTGACAGCGAGGTGAGCCCGTACTACGCCGTCAACGCCGTCGACGGCAACAAGGTGGACGATGCCAGCCGGTGGCTGTCGGCTGATACTACAGATCCGCACTGGATCGAAGTCGACCTGTGGGACACATACCAAATCGACGAGGTCCGGTTCTGGACGGGCGAGGGCGGCTACAACTCACCGCTGCCGGACTACGAGATCGACGCGTGGGATGGGGAAGACTGGGTGCCGATTGTCGTTCGCACCGGGAACACTTCTTCCGAGGTCGTAGAGACGTTTGATCCGGTGTTCACGAACAGGCTGCGCCTCCTGAACGATCCCGGCATACAGGTCAAGCTGTATGAGTTTGAAGCGCTCACGGGCGGGGAGTAGAATCCTCGTGCGACGGACGGTCGCGATGGCGCTTGAATGAGGGCCTGTAGGGGTTTGCTTCTTTGGCCTTTGTAAGGAGTGGTGTGAGAGAGTGCGGATGGCTGCGGCTTGGGGCGCCTGGATGACCATCGTGGGGGGCGCACCGGCAACGCGCAGTCCAAAGACTGTTGAGACATTTCCCCCCGGGGTTCCCATTGGCAAGCTCCGCCTTCCGGACAATCCCGGTGTGTTCATCAGGCTCCATGAACTCCAGGTGTTGACCGGGGGATCTGGCGTGATGATCTTGTCAATGGCCGCTCCGTGTGGACGCGAGGAACGATGTGAGACATGTGTGATGCGATCAACCTGATGGGGGATCTGTCGGCATCCCGGAAGGACTGCAATACGATGATTAATCGGATGAGCGGCGAAGGGGGCCGTGAGGTCTGGCCGAAGCGTGTGGCCGCTGTGGGATTGGTGATTTTTTTGTCGGCCCTCTGGCCAACCCTGGGAATGGGTGCCGAGGGGTCACTGCCCGACAGCGGATCGGAAAACCAAACGGATTCGAAGCCGTCTGGAGCAGTCTCCGTCGCCCGCTTCACCGGCACGGATGCTCAGGTATCGATACCTCTCGTTACGGGCGGGAATGTGCTCTTCACCGATGCGGTCCGGATCAATGGCAAGAGGCTGGGGTACTTCCTTGTGGACACCGGGTCAAACATCACGCTGGTGTCGCCGGATATTGCCAAGGCCCTTGGTTTGGCCTCAGACGCAATGATGAACGTGGAGGGCAAGGCGGTGGGCAGCCTCTGCCGCGTCAATGCGCTATTATCCGTAGGTCCCCTTACGATTCAGGAACACCCGATAGGCGTCATGAGCCTGGATCCCCTTCAGAAGTTCGGCAAGCCGGTCGTGGGCGTACTGGGGGCCGACGTGCTGGGCAAGATCCCCTTCACGGTGGACTATCGGCAAGAGGTCTTAACCCTCCACGATCCCCGGCGGTTCAAGCCCCCTTCAGGGGCGAAGGCATTTGGCCTTACCATAACCAAGCTGCAGAGCGAGCCCGGCCTCGCCAACGACGGTGAAATGGTCGGCACACCGGCCGTCACTGCGTCACTCAATGGTCGAGAAACCTGCATGGTATTGGATACAGGGCTTAGCCAGGGGGTCTTTGTTGCGGCATCTGATGCGTCCAGGCATCCGGGCAAGATAGGACGCCCCGTACATCCGCTACGAGAAGTCACGGTGCTTGCCCACCAAGAAGACCCAATGCGCACGTTCGTTATTGACGAGCTTGTGTTGTTCGGCCGAAGGTGGCGAGACGTGCCTTTCGGCATCACCGACGCCGCCGCTACCGAGCATGCTGGAGGCGGACAGGAACCCAGGATGAGCGCCGTGGGCGGGATGCTGCTTCGCGAGAACCGGCTTACCTTCAACATGCCTGAGAGGAAACTGTGGGTGTCCCCTACGGAAATGCCTGTACTATCCAACGACGCGCTTAACGAAGAGAACTTCGCGGGGGTCCCCAGGATTATTGAAGCGGTGTACTATGGTGATGTGGAATTGTTCAAGCATCTCCTGAAACACGGCGCATCGCTGCAGTTCAAGGACGATGCGGGATACAACATCGTGCACTCAGCCGTGATCGGCGAGAGCGTCGAATGCCTTAGACTATTGCTGGCGCAAGAGTCCTGCCCTAAACTGAGCGAATCGACCCCGGATGGCGTTACGCCGCTGATGCTCGCCGCAGGCCTGTGCGAACTGGAATTGGCAAGAGAGTTTATAGAGGCCGGCGCCGACGTTAACTCGCAAACCATCAAAGGAGACACCGCCTTACGCTATGCGGTCGATTCGGACTGCATAGACGGCGCGCGTATGTTGCTCGAGGCGGGTGCTCGGCCGGATCTCGCGCTGTTTGATGGAAATCCTCCGTTGGCTCTGGCCGCCGCAAAGGGCAACTACGAGATGGTGCGTCTACTCGTGAAACATGGAGCCGCATTGGTTTTTGCGACGAAGAGGCGCCAGACACTCGTCCACTGCGCCGCGTTCGGAGGGAGTACGGAGATTTTGGAATTGGCATTGAACGGCCTGCCGGAAGGGGCCGCGAATCAGGCCACAAAGGACGGAACTACTCCTCTGATGGTTGCCGCTGAGCAAGGCCATCTCCAGGTGGTCGAGGAACTCGTGAAGGCCGGGGCAGATGTGCGCGCAGGCTCGTCGGTAAATCAAAGTGTCGGCGAGCAGATGGCAATCCACTTCGCGGCGACGAAGGGACGAGACGATGTGGTACGTTTCCTGCTTGAACAGGGAGTTTCTGTCGATCAAGGGACAAGCAAGGGACTGACGCCTTTGATGCTTGCAGCAGGCGGTGGACATGCTTCGACTGTGGGCCTGTTGCTCAACAATGGCGCGGGGGTGAACCGGACCGAAACCTATGAAATGACCGCTCTGCACTACGCCGCAAAACTAGGCCGCCCTGGCGTGATACCCGCGCTTCTGAACGCGGGTGCAAGGGTCGCCAGCCCTGCGCAGAAGGGCGTACGGCCATTGGACTTCGCGGCGTTCCGCGGGGACGTGGACATTGCGCGTCTCTTGGTAGAGGCTGGTGCTGATCCGGCCGCCAAGGGAACTCATGGAAATTCCGCCATCGATTTCGCCCGTAAGCAGGGCCATAGCAGCCTGGTTGAATTCCTGGAAAAGAAAGCGGCCGCCGCGCCGCCTGCGGCCAGCGGCGCTTCTCCTTCCCCGATGGCGGTGGAACCTCCGAAGGCGGGCGGACTGAGCCTGAATATCCGGACGCCCGGCGGTTTCAAACTCATCGCACGGGGCAACATATTGTTCTGCACCGACAAGGACGACAAGGCCGTCTGGCAGACGGCCATTCCGGAGGGAACCACCGGATTTACCATCCAGAATGACAAAGTGATGCTTAAGCCCCATGGCCCCGTCATTGACCTTCAGTCGGCCACGCTCGTGCCCGGACCCGGCCCACGACTTGGCCGGTAACATGACGCTCGCGGCGCGGCCGGCCGACGAAACCAGCGCCGAGGAAGGCTTGGTGCTCGTGTACGACGCCTGGAACCGCCCGGTGAAGGTTTACGTTGAC
>Ga0307380_10007579_pt1 | contig 14086 bp, 16 predicted proteins | sample UN3MG_FD_202239 | JGI IMG/M metagenome (GOLD analysis project Ga0307380, IMG submission 202239) | Soil microbial communities from Risofladan, Vaasa, Finland - UN-3 | ecosystem: Environmental > Terrestrial > Soil > Coastal area > Acid sulfate soil | place: Finland: Risofladan, Vaasa | collected... | reverse complement strand
GATCAAACTGAGAAACCCCGAGGATGAGTGGGCGATTTTTGAGCGGACCCGACGGCCCGACTATCTGTTCATGGGTCATGTGCATCGTCCGATCTCCGGGTCGTGGCGGGGTATTCCGTTCCACATCCAGCGCGGCGTTTCGCATCAGGTTGGTTTCGATTTCGCGAATACAGACGGAATTACAGGGAGTTATGAGGGCCCAGACTATGCGTTGGTCGAGGTCGGATCTGAAGGCGTGGTGATCCATCAGCGGCCATTCCTGTTCATAGGGCCGCATTTCATGCTGAATGACGCAGCGGCGCGTCAGGCGACACGTCGGCTGGAATGAGTGCGATGCTGGCGCGCTACCGGGCGGTTCTGTGCGATCTCGATGGGTGTCTGGTCTCGGGTGAGACGGTCTTGCCGGGGGCGCAGGGGTTTATCGAGCGGGCCGGGGCGCGGTTGGAGGTGCTGTCGAACAACTCGACCGACACCGCCGCGTCGCTGTCAATGCGGCTGGCGCGCGGCGGGTTGGTGGTGGCGCCTGAGCGGATTGTGCTGGCCGGGGTCGCGGCGATTGAACTGGTTGCACGGCGCGCTCCCGGCGGGAGGGTGTTCGTTTGCGGGTCCAGTGCGACGGTGGGGTATGCCGCTGAGTGTGGCTTGCAAGCCGATGAAAAGGCGCCGGAATATGTGATTCTGACCCGCGACACGGGGTTCAGCTATCGACGGCTTCAGGCGGTGCTTGGTTTTCTCAAACGCGGCGCCCGACTGGTGGTGGCGAATGCCGATGCGACCCATCCTGGCGCTGACGGAGTGCCGGTGCCGGAGACCGGGGCGCTGCTGGCGGCAGTGCGCGAATGCCTGCCGGGGTTGAGCTTCGAGGTGATCGGCAAGCCGGAGCCAGCGCTGTTTCTGGCGGCGCTGGGTCGGCTGGGGGTCAGTCCCGGCGAGGCGGTGCTGATCGGCGACAACCCGGCGACGGACGGGGCCGGGGCGAAGGCGGCGGGGGTTGATTTCATCCAGATCGGCGACGGCGTGGGGGCGCGGTTCCGCGATCTGGCCGAGCTGGTCGCAAGCGGCTGTTGATGACTTAATGCATTGATGAGGTGGGGAAAATTTTTACCTTCCCCATCTGGATCAATTCTCCGGCAGCACCGTCTGGCGTTGTTTGCCGAGGCCTTCGATGCCGAGTTCCACCACATCGCCGGGCTTCAACCAGCGGGGTGGTTTCATGCCGAGCGCCACGCCGGGTGGGGTGCCGGTGGGAATGACGTCGCCGGGGTTCAGAGTCATGAACTGCGAGATGTAGCTGACGATGTGAGCGATGCCGAAGATCATCGTGTTGGTGTTGCCGGTCTGGCGCCGCTCGCCATTGACGTCGAGGAACATGGCGAGGTTGCCGGGGTTCGCGATTTCGTCGCGGGTGACCAGCCAGGGGCCGAGCGGGCCGAATGTGTCGTGGCTTTTGCCCTTGATCCATTGGCCGGAGCGCTTGGCCTGGAACGTGCGCTCGGAGACATCGTTGAAGGTGGCGTAGCCCGCCACATAGTCCAAGGCATTGACTTCGCTTACGTTCTTGGCCTGCTTGCCGATGATGATGGCAATCTCGACCTCGTAGTCGAGGGCATCCGAGCTGCGCGGGGTTTCAATGTTGTCGTTCGGGCCGCAGACCGCGGTGACCGCCTTGCCGAACAGGATCGGCTCGTCCGGGACCGGAGCGCCGGTTTCGGCGGCGTGGTCGGAATAGTTCAGGCCGACGCAGCAAAGCTTGCCGATCTGGCCGACGCAGGGGCCGATGCGGATGCCGTCCGGAACCACCGGCAGGGTGGTCGGGTCGAGGGCGCGGAGCCGGGCCAGTCCGGCATCCGACAGGGCCTCGCCGGCGATGTCGTCGATCTGGCCGCTGAGGTCGCGCAGCTTGCCTGTGGGGTCGAGTAGGGCGGGTCTCTCAAAGCCCTTCGGGCCGACGCGAAGTAGTTTCATTTTGTGTCCTCGGCTGGGATTCCAACGGGGGTGTTTTAGGGGTGTTTTGGGAGTGCTCCCGACTCGATGGGTTAACGTATCGAGTTGGGCTTACATTGGGCTTATCCCGACCAGCCGCCGTCGATCACCTCGGCCTGGCCGGTCATGAAAGCGCTTTCGTCGCTGGCCAGATAGACCACCAGCGCGGCGATCTCGTGCGCCTGGGCCAACCGGCCCATGGCCTGACGGGCAATGAAGGCTTTCAGCGCTGCGTCGTAGTCGCCGGTGGCGCGCAGGCGGTCGTGCAGAGATGGGGTGTCGACGGTGCCGGGGCAGACCGCGTTGCAGCGGATGCCTTGGGTTATGTAGTCCTTCGCCACCGATTTGGTCAGGCCGATCACGGCGGCCTTGGTGGCGCCGTAGACGCAGCGGTTCGGGGCGCCGATGATCGACGAGGCGGCGGAGGCCATGTTGACGATGGAACCGCCGCCACTCGCCAGCATCCCCGGCAGCACGGCGCGGATGGTGCGGAACATCGATTTGACGTTGAGGTCGAAGGCGAAGTCCCAGTCGTCCTCGGTCGCCTCGAGGATGGTGCCGTTGTGGACGAAGCCGGCGCAGTTGACCAGGATATCGGGCTGGGCGCGCTGGGCGGCGGCGGTGATCTGGGCGGTATCGCGGGCGTCCATCAGAAATGTCTCGGCGCCTTCGAGCGAGGTTAACAGGTCCATATTGATGTCGGTGGCGAAGACCTGCGCGCCTTCGCGGATCATCGCCTCGGCCGAGGCCCGGCCGATGCCTTGGCCGGCCGCCGTTACCAGCGCTCGTTTGCCCTTCAGCCGCATGTGGTCTCTCCCCAGAAGTGTCGCCGTTGGAATGGGTGTATCTGGATGCAGGTTAGGGGCAGGATGGCGGCGCGCCAAGCCCTGATCGAGCTTTGGCATGGGTCAATCAGGGATATGTTTGGTGGGGGTGGTGGGAACGACGCTTCTGACCCAAGAGGAATCAAATTGTGGTATTCTGAACAGGTATGGTCTTCCTTTCGACCGCCGCGGCGTGGGCGCGAATTTAGAGCGAAATATGTGACGACGCGTGCGCAATCGTCTACGCTACGGCCCAACTGCAAATTGTTCGAATGAGGAGTGCCGCATGGAACAGATTCCGCCTGAGTTGATCGGTCCACATCCAGACTTCGCCGGGCGCATGATCCCTGAGGAAGTCGTGCTGGGTGACTTCCGGCTAACCATGTTGACGGCTGCCGCCCTCGACGAAGACATGGCGGCGATCGAGGAGAGCGCAGTAGCGCTAGACAACATTTTCGGCAACGGCTGGCCGCGCGGTCTGACGAGAGAGAATGACCTGATCGATCTTGAAAGGCATCACCGCGAGTTCAACGTTCTGCGAGCCTAAGCCTGGGTGATCAGCGACCAGGGCGGCGCGTACATCGGCTGCGCCTACCTCAGACCCGAGATGAACCAATGCGGCACGGCGAGGGCTATTCACTGGATGCGTTCAGCCGCGGCGGAGCGTGGCCCGGCCTTCGCGGCACTATTCCACGACTGGCTGCGTGGGCCGGACTGGCCGACGATGGACCTGAACATCATCTCGCGTCCCTGACGGCGTGGTGGATAGAACCGGAGGCCTGGTACCCATGGCGCCAACGCTCGCTTGACTATGCCATTGGTGCGCGGTTGACGCGAAGCAGGCGTCGAGATTTAGTTAGCAATTGCCTGAAATGTAAGTGCGAAATGAAGTTCGAAATTCGAGTGGTGGTGTGGTGGCGGGTCAGGGCAGCCAGTGCCGTAGCCAGAGCCGACGCGCATCGCGTTGGCGCTGAAGCATGAGAATTGGATCGTTGAGGGGTACGCGTCGCCCCACAGCCGGCGAATCGATTGCCGTGAGCGCGGCGGTATAGCGCTCATCGGAAATCCGCGTCGTTTCGTGTCTGTCGGCATTGGGGTGCGTTGACGGTCTGCTGATCATTGGATTGCTGTTGATCTCATAGATTTGGGGCGCATCGTTCAGGACCCCAAAATCCGCCCGCCCATATTCGACGCCGGCAACCTCGAAAGCCGCCATCAAGGTCTTGGTAAAGGGCATATCATCAAGGCTGGCGCGCTCGGCCGCGTACATTTCCTCTCCCGCGATGCCCAGCTCACCGGTTTTTGCGGCCCAGTCGCGGCTGTGAACTGAAGGCGCAGGAACCAATTGGTCACCGATGCGAAAGATCGCCCGCTTCTGGAAAATGCCGTTCGCCGCTGGCGCAGCCGCATATTCGATGAAGACAAGGTCCGCGAGCGGATAGCCTTCGGCGAGGGCCTCGGCAAGTGCGGCCTCTGCCGCTTGCAAATCATGCAAAAGGCCGGTTAACGGCCCGCGATGTGCCGATTGAGTTCGCAGGAACACCGGAAAACGTTCTGGTTGCTCGCCTAATACAGGGCTCCAACCGGTAAAGTTATTGGTTCCGTTTTCTGACAACCGCCGCAACAGTGCGTAGCGCCCAAGATGCAGCGCTGGGTCGTTCAGAACCCGCAGGCCCGCCGCCTTCAGGCACCGATACAGTCGCGCTGCCAACTCGAGCTCCCAAGGCCCAAGCCGGTCGAGATCGACCAGCACGTAGGTCGCAGAAGCGACTGACCGACTGTGGATAAATTGCCAATAGTGTCTGCGAGCAGTGCGGGGCGCACCGGGTAAATACGGCACCGCGCGGTGGGTAAATCGGTGACGATGAGTAGAAACAAACACAATCACGGTGACGCTCCAAAAATATATTGGCTTGCCTGACTTGGCGTCATGTTATACCCTTGATTGTGGGGATCAAGCGAGTGTGTTTGTGTAGTGAAGACTTAGGAGTACGTAAGATGTCTAAGCCCATCCTAGTGGTTAAAACCTAACGAAGGATTCCCAGAGCGTTCGCCCTGTGCGAGTCTCGGTGGATGCGAAAAGGTATCACCATCGAGGTAATCGCCGCAGACCGTGCCCGATTGGAAGCGGTCGTCGCGGATCGGAACAGCCCGCAGAAGCACGTGTGGCGGGCCGGGATCGTTCTGGCGACCGCCGATGGCGTCGGAACGGTCGAGATCATGCGCCGGACGGGCAAGTCCAAGCCCTGCGTCTGGCGCTGGCAGGAGCGGTTCATGGCCGAGGGCGTGGATGGCCTCCTGCGCGACAAGACGCGCCCCTCGCGCATTCCCCCGCTCGGCGCTGAGGTCGCCGAACGCGTGGTGGCGCTGACGCTCGAAGACCCTCCGGCCGAGACGACCCATTGGACCGCCGCGATGATGGCGAAGGCGGCAGGTATCAGCGTCAGTTCGGTTCAGCGCATCTGGCGCGCCCACGGCCTGCGGCCACACCGGATTCGGCAGTTCAAGCTCTCGAACGATCCGCTGTTCGTGGAGAAGCTGCGCGACGTGGTCGGGCTTTACGTCGATCCCCCGGCGCATGCCATCGTGCTGAGCGTCGACGAGAAAAGCCAGATCCAGGCGCTCGACCGCACCCAGCCCGGCCTGCCCATGAAGAAGGGGCGCGCCGGCACGATGACCCACGACTACAAGCGGCACGGCACGACCACGCTCTTCGCCGCCCTGAACATCCTCGACGGCACCGTCATCGGCCGCAACATGCAGCGCCATCGCCATCAGGAGTTTATCCGCTTCCTCAACGCCATCGAGGCCGCTGTCCCGGCCGACAAACAGGTCCACGCGATCCTCGACAACTACGCCGCACACAAGCACCCGAAGGTGCGCCGATGGCTCGACCGCCACCCCCGATGGACATTCCACTTCGTGCCGACATCCTGCTCCTGGCTCAACGCTGTCGAAGGCTTCTTTGCCAAGCTCTCGAAGCGGCGGCTCAAACGCGGCATCTTCCATTCCATCGTCGATCTCCAGGCCGCCATCAACCGCTTCGTGCGCGAGCATAACGCTGAGCCAAAGCCCTTCACATGGACCGCCAATCCGGACACAATCATCGCAGCCGTCAAGCGAGGGCATCAAACGTTGGATTCGAACCACTAGATCCAAAGGAACTTCTCGGCTTCCGGCTTATGTCCGAAGACGAGGTCACGAGTGCAAGTGCCACTTCGGCAAAGGTCGGCTACAAGCACGACACCAAAGTTGGCTACAAGCCTAAGTATGGTGCCGACGCCTAAGCAATCTCAGACAATACAGAAGTCGCGCCGGGCGGTTTGGCGTTTACTTGCCGCCGCCCGGCGTTTGTGTGACCGCGCCGCATATTTGTGGGCAATCGAGGTCGTGATCAGATGAATTTCTACGATTTTGCGCCGGATGCCGCACGGGCGCAGATGCTAGACAAGCGCATGCAAAAGGGCCTGGCCGACGGTTTGCGCCACATCCACGAGCGGACGGCGGCCACCGAGGGATTCGAGCGGCTGATGCTGGAGCGACCCATTGATTTGATTTCTGAAGGCGAGGCGGCGTCGCCGGCTACATTCGGTTGGTATTACGAGATGACGGAGGCGCTACTCTCCGACGACATGGATTCCGCAATGGCCGCCGCCCGCCGGTTGGCGAGCATCGGCCCGGCGGCGCCGGCGATGGTGATCAATCGCTATCCGGCCGGAGCAGACGGGCCGGAGGGCGACATCTACGCCCGCCGGCTGGATGATCTGGCCGGGGAAGTATTCCGGCCGGCACCGGACGACCTGATGGCGACCTTCCCTGACCGGCTCGCGGCGGGCTTTGATTTGCTTGACAGGACGGTGCCGGAGTTGGCGGCGGAGATCCGCAGTCTGATCCGCGAGATCGCCCTCGCCGTTGGCAATCCGGATGCGGCGATGCAGTTCGACGGCGGGTCGTGTTACCAGCTGTGGGGCCTGCTTGTGATCAATCCGCAATACCACACATCGCCTGTCGCGATTGCTGAGGTGCTGGCGCACGAATCTGCGCATTCCTTGCTGTTCGGCTTTACTTTCGATGAGCCACTTGTCCGCAATCCGGATTCGGAACTGTACCCGTCGCCGCTTCGGGTCGACCTTCGACCGATGGACGGCATTTATCACGCGACCTTTGTCTCGGCGCGGATGTGCTGGGCGATGCAGCGGGTTGCTGCGGATACGGGCATTGAAGGTGCGGCACGCGCGATGGCCGCGGAGGCAGCCGCCTCCGACACGCTGAACTTCGCTGCTGGCCACTCGGTTGTGGCAGAGCATGGCAGGTTGACGGAGACGGGCCGTGCGCTGATGGATCGCGCCGAATCCTATATGCGCAGCGCCGATTAACTCTTACGATGGTCCAATGTGTTGGACCCATCGGTCCGGCGCGGAGCAGGGCTATCGATCCAAAAAAAATTGGAAAACACATGGCAAACTCCCGCCTGCGCAATCGCAATCTGATCGAAGGCCGTGCGGCCCTGATTGTCATCGACATTCAGGCGGGCACTTTCGTTGACACAAGCGAGGTCAGGGTCATTGACCATATGCCCGGCTACAAGGAGCGGATGGCCAAGGCGCGCATTGCGATCGACAAGGCGCGTGAGCGGGGCATCCCGGTAATCTTCATTCAGGAAGTGCACCGCCCCGATCTTGTCGATTTCGGCCGCGAGCTGGATGGTGATGAGGACATTCACTGCCTTGAGGACAACCCAAACACCGAGATCGCTGTTGAGGAGATGGGCTTTCTGCCGAATGACTATCTTATCAAGAAAAGGCGCTACTCGGCGTTCTTTGGCACGGATTTCGAGATTTTGCTGCGTGGATTGAAGGTGGACACGCTGTTGCTTTGTGGTGGTCTGACGGATGTGTGCGTTCACTACACTTTCGTCGATGGCCACCAGTCGGACTATTTTTGCCGGGTAATCGAGGATTGTGTCGCCGGCTCCGCTGAGGACGCCCATGAATACGCGTTGCGCGCCATGGAGTATCTGCAGACAGGTGCCCGAAGATCCTTGAGTGAAGTCCTGAAGGCGATGGAGGGGCAGGAAAATCGTGTTCGTACCATCCCCCAAGCGTCAGTCTAAAAGCTGCCGTTCGGGGCGGGACGTTCTGATGGCGGCTGTGCGGAGAGGCTGTGTGAAAAGTCCGAGAATTCGTGAAAATTGTGTCGCTCGTCACCTCAGGGCGCGAAAGTTTTGGCTCAGATCGATCAGAGAACCTGAAATCGAGGCGATTTTTGGGGTTTTCGAATAGCGTGCGGAGTTTTCGCACGGCCTCCGGACTTTGCAGACGTCGGTAGGAAGCGGGCCGAACGACCGCTTCGATCCTCACCAGTCCTCAGCATCGCTGGCGATAGATTGGTGCGGGTAGCCTATAGTCCGCTTGGACATTGGTTTAGGGGTTGAGGCGGGCCTCGACTTGGCGCAGGATGACGCGATGTTCTACCGCTTCGCGCTTATCGTGGTGGCGCTCCTGACTGCAGCACGGGCGCTGGCGCTCGATTGCGGCGGTGAAATCAACCCCTGCAAGGTCGCTGCCGGGGAGTACCGCCTGGCCCTTCCTGTGGGATGGCAGGGCGGGCCGGCCGTCATGCATCTGCATGGATACGGCGGCTCGGGCCGCAAGGTAATCCTCAACGAAGGCTTTGTGGGGCGGCTCACGGAGCGGGGTTATGCGGTGATCGCGCCGACCGCACTGCCGTGGCGTGAGAACAAGCCCAACGACTGGGCGGTGCGCGACGGCGATACTTATCCGCGCGACGATATCGGATTTCTCCGCGACGTGCTGGCAGATGCCGTCGCGCATGCGGGCGTGGACCGCGACCGAGTACTGCTGTCCGGGTTCTCCCGCGGCGGATCGATGGTGTGGGACGTTGCCTGTCTCGCGCCCAATTTTGCCCACGGCTACGCCCCAGTCTCCGGCGGATTCTGGTTACCGATGACGGAGGACTGCGCCGGGCCGGTGCACATGCTCCATACTCATGGGTTCGCCGATGAAGTGGTGCCACTCGAAGGCCGCGGGATTCAGAGCTCAGAATCAGGGGAGTTATTTATCCAGGGCGATATCTTGGAGGGCCTGCAGCTTTGGCGGCGCGAGAACGGCTGCCCGAGCAACCCGGCGGAGCATGAGGTGACCGATGAACTTTGGCGCAAACGCTGGAACTGCGAACTCGGTGGCCTCGAGCTTGTTTTACACAAGGGACGTCACGGTCTGCCGAAGGGCTGGACCCAGATAGCTCTCGATTGGTTCGAAAGCCTGGACCGCTGAAGACGCAATGGATGTTCTAGTTTCGAGGTGAGGCCGAAGCCACGGTGAGGCAAGGTCTAGTTGTGGCGCGAAGCAGTCCTTCCAGACCGATACCGAAGTCGGTCCGCTTAGGGCTCGAAACCGCCATTCGCTGCGATCTGCGCCGATGGCTGCTCTCGGAGAATCCATCCCATGCCGCAGCGTGGCTGTGTGGTTCATGGTCTCGCTGATGGTCGGTTGCGCCTTCCGTTAACGCGGCAGGCTTAAGGCGGGTCCCGCCCCGCGATTTTGTGTTGATCAATGATCATGCCTGTATCGTCAAAGAGGCGCGACCCGTGGTGGCCTTTATGCGCGGCCCGTTAGCCTTCGTTCACGCGTTTCCATACGCCGCTTTCCCGGCAACGCGTAGATTCCGAGCGGACCGTCGCCGACGCTGGCTCGGTAACCGTAACCTGATATCGTCGGCAATAATGGCCGCTGATGCTTTTCCAGGTGCGGAGCGGCTTCACGATTACTTCGGTGTCGCCGAGCACTGCTGTCTTGGTTTCACCGCTCAACAGCGTCTCGAGCGCAGTCGTGAGCGTTTCTTCGAACGACGACTCGGTGATTGAAGCATTGGCCGATGTGGCCGAAACAAAGAAGATCATCAGCGCCGCGACGGAGACCGCCCGCGACGCCAAGCTGATAGTTCGAGCCGCTCGACTGCTCGACCGGGAGGCAAAAAACCAATTCATCAGGCCTATCCTTTGGGTACTCGTCTTACCGGAACGCAGAACAAGCTGGTAGAAAACCCTGCGTCACACTTAAGGATATAGTACCCATCCCCGTTCGAACTTGGTGTTACATTGTGGCATTAGAGTGAGGAATATTGGAGTATTTAGAGAAAACTGTCCCAAAAGTGGGCCCCGTGTGACCGGCTCGTGTAACCGGCTCGTGTAAGTGGACTCCACCTCGGTTGGGGCGCTCAATGGTTTTCGCCCTCCGCGGCACTCAGGGCGCTGCGGGTCCAGGTTTGCGGGCGCTTCAGGAAGTCGTGCAGGGTTTTGCCGCGTTCGAGCCGGAAATGATCGGGGGTCACGGCGAAGTCCTTGATGCGGTCGAGCCGGAAGGTGCGGAAGTCCTCGCGCAAGTCGCACCAGGCCGCCAGCAGCCAGACCGGGCCGAAATAGGCCAGCGACAGCGGCCGGACGGTGCGGCGGGATTTTTGGCGGGCGATATCGGTGTAGTTGAAGCTGACCTTGGTTTGGCTGCGGACGGCGCGGCGGAGGCTGGCCAGATCAAACGATAGTGGCTCCATCTTGTAGGACGGTGGCGCCAGCAGGGCGGTGTTGGCCATGAAGCCGCGCAGACGCTCGGGGATCACCGCCTCGATCTTGGCGATGGCGTCGGAGGCGGCGTCGGCCAGTTCGCTGTCGGCCCAGGACTCGACGATGCGGGCGCCGAGAACCAGCGCGTCCAGTTCCTGCTCCTTGAACATCAGCGGTGGCAGGTCGAAGCCTGCATGGAGCACGTAGCCGACACCAGCCTCGCCCTCGATCGGTACGCCGCTGGCCATCAGGTCCTGGATGTCACGGTAGATCGTTCGCTCGGATACTTCCAGTGCGTCGCTGAGGTCGCGCGCCCTGGTGGTCGGTTTGCGGCGGAGCAGTTGGATGATCTCGAACAGGCGGTCAGCATGGCGCATGGGCAGTCTCCGAAGTGCGGGGCAGGGCACGCGGTGACACTACCATAAGGCTCCTGACACCACGCTGTCAGGAGCTTTTCGAGCCTGCTGACATAATGCTGTCAGTGGGCCTGTTGCATATTGAGGTTCATGCGGGGCGCGACGACGAGAGGCGCCCCTGGAACCCCGAAGAAAACAGGAGAATTTTCATGACCCATATCGAGCTTTCGCCAGTGACCCGCCCGGTAAAGATCGGGCTTGTTGGCCGCCTTGCCGCCGTTGTTCTGAAGTGGTGGAACCAAGTGCAGAAGGAGCGGCGTCTGTCGGCGACGATCAACACGCTGCACCGGTTGAACGACCATTCCTTGAGGGATATCGGTCTGGAGCGCGACGAGATCGGGCAGATGGTTCGGGCGAGATCGCGGGGGAGGTGATTTGCACGGTACGCCGGTGAATGGCTGGAAGCCACCTGAGGCGGCTTTCAACGTTCTCAAATTGCCGATTCGCGTGCCCTTGAGCGACTTCGCTCACATCACCGGTCTACAAGCACGGCGCATTGGGCATGCCGCACAACCCGGGCGGCGGTCGACCCCAGAAAGTAGTCCTGTAGGCCGGGGCGATGCGAGGCAATGATGATCAGATCGGCGTTGGTTTTCTCGGCATACTCGAGAATCTTTATCGGCGCGTGCCCGGTTAGAACCTCGGAGTCGGCTCCGAATTCATCCGCAAGGGCCTTTAGATCGGCGCGCGCATGAAGGAGTTGTTTCTGTTGCAGGCCGGACGGCAATTCGACCGCGACATATCCGGGAATATCCGGCATCACAAACAATGCCGAGATACGGCACTGCTTGCCACCGATCTCGCACGCCATTCCCAGCATCTTTTTGCCGAGTTCCGCGTGGGCTAGATCGACCGGTACCACGATGGCTTTGTACATAGTTGAGCCCCCTGTTGTTTCAGAGCGTCATTAGAAGACGGATTCGGGCGATTGTATTTGATGTAGATCACGTGATCCGGGGCGGGGGAACGTTTCCGGGGTGGTGATTTGGGGCGGATCGGGGGTGGGTCATCCGACCAGCACGTATACTTTGCGCAGGGTCTCGGAGATGTCCCAACGGCCCGACCAGCCCTTGGGGAGTGTTACAACCGCACCTGGGGTGAGTAGCCGTATCGTGCCATCGGCGTCGGTAATGGTGCCGCGCCCGCCGACAATCGAGCAGACCTCGGTATCGCCGCGATCGACGATCGACCAACCGCCGGGCGTGCACTCCCAGACACCGACCGCGACCGGGCCATCCTTGGAAATCTCGCGGTGGGAGACCTGGGGATCTCCCTGGTCGAACCCGACTCGAACGCCAGCCGGATCGAGGGCCATGCTGGCGGCGCCTGCAATCGATGGAACATTTGCGGTCATCTGCGTCGTCTCCCGTCGCCGATCAAGATTTGTCCCGCTTGGCTGATCCAGTGTTTCGCACGCGCCCCGGCGCTGACGCAAGATGGGGCATGAGAACGCTGGACGTTCTCACGCCTGGCTTCGATGGCACCCTACGCAGTGCCGGGGTTGTCCTCAGACCAGCGCCATGACCCGGCTGGGGCCGCCGCTGCCGCCGCGCCATTTGGGGGCACCGACGATCAGAGTGGCGCCGGTGGCGGGGAGGCTGCCGAGGTTGGCGACGTTCTCCAGCCCCCAGCGGCCGGTGGGCAGCCAGGCGTAGTGGGTGGCGAAATCGGCCGAGATGCCGTGATCAAGCGACAGCGTGTCGGAGGCCATGCCGATGGCGGTGGTCTGCTCCAGCAGCATCTGGGTCGCCTCGACGTGGAAGCCGGGGTAGTGCTGCTTGCCCTCGGCATCGGCGCCGCGAAACTTGTCGGAGTTCACATGGGCGTCGTAGCCGGAATTCATCGCCACACAGCAGCGATCCGGGAATGGGCCGTTGGCAGCGATCCAGGCTTTCAGGTCATCGGGGGTCAGGCGGGTGTCGGCGTCGCCCGACGCGCGATCACGGATATCGACGATGGCGAGCGGGACGACGAGGTTCTCGACCGGGATCTCGGCGACGCTTTGGCCATCGGCGGAGAAGTGCAGGGGTGCGTCGATATGGGTGCCGGTGTGCTCGTTCAGCGCCAGCTCGAACAGGTTGAAGCCGTTGTCCTTGAAGTTGAACTTTTGCGCCAGGGTGATGCCGGGGGTGCCGAAATAGGTTGGGAAGTCGTGGTGCAGCTCGTGGGTCAGGTCGGCGACGCTGGCAGCACCGGCGGCGAGTGCGGGTGCGGTGAAGCTGGTCGCGGCGGCGGCGACCGCAACGGCGGGTGCTGCCTTGAACAGGTCACGGCGGCTGAGCATGCGTTGCTTGACGTTTTCAATGACGCAGTGATGGCACATGGGTGTCTCCCTCGGTTTGTGGCGGGCGTTAATATGCCCAAGGTTTATGGTAGTCGAAATTCAGGCGCGGGCAAGTCCGGCGGTGGGCTAACCCTGTACGATCAGCCAGAGGCCACTAAGGACCAGCAGTGCGCCGGTGGAGCGGTCGAGCAGGCTGCCGTGCGGCAGGATTTTCTCAGTGAGGACGAAGATTGCGATGGCGGCGATCCACAGCAGGTTCATCACCCCGCCGACGAACAGCAGCGCCATCAGCACCCAGCAGCAGCCGAGGCAATAGAGGCCATGCTCGAGCCCGATGCGGACGGCGCCACCGGTGCCCGGGCGCCAGTGGCTGGTCAGGAATTGGACCGGCGAGCGGCAATGTTGCAGGCAGGCCTGCTTTAGCGGCGTTACCTGGTAGGCCCCGGCGGCGATCAGCAGGGCGCCGCCGAGATAAGGGCTGGTGGCGACCATCATCGGCGACAGCAGGGTTGCCTGCTCGAGGCCCCATTGCAGCAGGGTGGCCAGGACCGAGAAGCCGGTCCAGACCGCGAGGTATCCGGCGGTGAAGGCGGCGGTGGCGGCGGCTGGGCGGTCCGCCTCGGGCCGTTTGCGGATGATCGCGGCGTGGAGCAGGATCATCGGCGCGGCGCTGGGGGTCATCATGGCGATCATCATCACCGCCCACATGACGAACATCAGGGCGAAATCGACGGTGCTCCACGGTTTTAGCGCGGGCATTGCCGTGCCCTGCATACCGGGGGCGAGGTTGAGGAGATAGAGCCAGGCGAGGCCCGTGATCGCGGCCAACCCCGCCACAACCAGCAAGCGGTCGCGGCGGGTCAACGCTTCGATGGCGTCAGTTACAGGCATCGGGTTATGGCGATCACCGGTTGGCCGAGTGAACCACGCCGGATGGCGCGTGGCGCATGAAGTGCCACTGGCCGTAGCTGTCGTTCAGGTCGAGCTTGATCGCACC
>Ga0307380_10007571_pt1 | contig 14099 bp, 8 predicted proteins | sample UN3MG_FD_202239 | JGI IMG/M metagenome (GOLD analysis project Ga0307380, IMG submission 202239) | Soil microbial communities from Risofladan, Vaasa, Finland - UN-3 | ecosystem: Environmental > Terrestrial > Soil > Coastal area > Acid sulfate soil | place: Finland: Risofladan, Vaasa | collected... | reverse complement strand
CCAGTTGGAGGCACAAGTGCGACGCGGCATCCGGCGGGTGCGGCGCACAGACGACCTGGCTTTCGCTTTCCTCAAACACTCTGGACTCTATCCTGAACTATATAAGGTATTATGCGAGACTCAATAGTGCTGCCTCGCCGGGCCGAAGGCGTGGACTTCGGAGATGCGCCAGTACTCGGGGTCACGCGCCCCCTCGTGGTCCGCGGTCAGGACGAACCTTACCGCCCGCACGAGCGCGGGTGAATGGAACCTTATCTCCGCCCCCTGCAGCGGCCCCGCCTGCGTGACGGGCACCTTGGCCCAGGTGGCGCCGTCCGCGGTTCCCCACGCCTCCAACGCGCGCGGCCAATCATTGTCGAACAGTCCGCCTGCTTGGTGATCGAGCAGGATTCGGCTGACCGCCTGCGGCGCGCCGAGGTCGAGCTGAAACCAGGTCCCCGTCGCTTGGCCGTCGCGGCCGTCGCTGGGACGCCCCAACCACGGCGTGGCGGGATTCCCGTCTATGGCCAGCTCCGGCTGTGGCGGGGTTGGCGCGGGCGAGGAGCTGACATGCCATCCCGTCGTGGGCATCAGCCGCACTTCGCCGGCCAGCGGCGCGGTGTCCAGGTCCATCGGCCAGGTCGGCTGTTTCAGCCCCAATCGCGCCCAGGCGCCGGCGCTGGTAGTGGGGCCGCATCCGTATTCAGACAGCAGCGGGTAGATGGATCGCTGCAGCCTCTGGTAGAGGGCGAGCGCCTCGGCGCGGCGGCCCAGCGCATCGAGGCAGAATGCCCGGGTGAGCGGGGTCCACGGCCACAAGCCGCTGGAAGCGGGCGGCAAAACGCGCAGCGCTTCTTCATAGGCGCTGCGGCGGCAGTACATCCGGCCCAACTCCTCGCGCCGCCGCATATCGTCCGGAAGTTGGTTGACCAATGCGGCATAGGCGGCCTCGACCTCCTCCCAGGGCGTCAACCCAATGTCGGCAGACTCCTTCATGTTCGTGGCCTTGCGGCGTAGCGCCTCGAGTTGAGGGTCGCGCTTGCGTTGCAGGCTCGCCAGATAGCAGCGACGCTCGCCAAGGTTATTGGACGCCCGGTCGCTCCACACGAAGCTGGAGTCCGCATGTTGGGGACAGGCTATCACGACCGCGCCGAGTTGGATCTCCTGGCCGGCGGGAGGTGGAATGTAAACGAAGGGCCCGCCGTCCGGGCACCCAAGCATCATGCTGGGCAGTTTCGTGTACCCTGCTTCAGTAAGATACTTGCGGTCGGCTTCCTTGAGCTCGGACAGCGTCGCTGGGAAGCGCCCCTCACGCGCCACGAAGCCAAGCAGCGGCTCTACCAGGCGATGCATTCTGGTGCGGCAGCTTTCGGCGAGCACCGTCGCCGCCGGCCGGTCGGCCATGGCTTGCGCTTGGTCGGCGTAGCGCAGCACATCGTTGACGCTGAAGTCCGCCAGCGGAAACTCGTAAGGCAGCGCGGCGAAGATGTCGGCGGAGGCCTGGAACACTGCCCGCGCGTCATCGGGCTTGCCCTCGAATTCCCTCAGCTCCCCGACCGCATACTGGAACACGGCCTCTTGCACCGCCTTCAGCGCCGTCTCGGTCTCCGCGCCCTGCGCCGCAGGCAGGATGCTGTCCTCTTTACTTCCGCCGAGATTCGAGACCCGGCCCGAGCCGTCGGCGGCGACCACCAGGGTGGCGCCCCAGGTGACGTAATAGACGGCATCACCCCCCGGCGCCCACAAGATCGCGTGGGGCGCCCCCCCTCGCGGATAGGACGCGTCGGGCGGGACGGGGTCGGTGTGATAGATCTCGGTTGCGCCTGAGCCGTCGGCCGGGGTCACGAATACGCGGAAGCCCTCGTATGCCCCCTCCTTTACGTGGTTTCCCACGAAACTACGCCGCGTCTGACCGGTGTCGGCATCAACCCATTCGTACACCCAATAGACGATGCGGGTGCCATCGGGCGACCACCGCGGGCGAGCGCCTGCGGGCGCGATGCGGCGCGGCTCACCGCCCGACTTGAGGTCGAGCACGAAAACGCCGGTGGCGGGATAAAGGCTGGATTCATTCCAATAGGTGAGCTTGCTGCCGTCCGGGGAGAATCTCGGATCCAGGCCCTGGACCCGCAGGTCGGTGGCTTTTCCGGTGTCGGTATCTACTAAGACCAGCGGGTGATTGGGGAAGCTCAGCGAGCCCTGGGCGGCTACCATCCATCGGCTGTCCGGCGACCAGGCGACGGAGTCAGTGTATCCGTTCAGCAATTTCCTCACCTGACCGGTTAGCAGGTCATAGACCCACGAGCCGACCTCCCACGTGTCCATGTTGTTGGGATCGGGCAGATAGGCGCCGGTAAAGGCCAGCCGCGTGCCGTCGGGTGAGATCTCCCGTGTGTGCAGGTCATAATCGGTCAACTGCTCGACGGCAACGTCCCGGCCGGTGGCGGCGTCCACCAGCCACTCGGCGCTCTGGACAATTATGTCGGGGGTCCAGTATTCGGCTTCGCCGCGGCGAGCCTCGAAATCCGGATCGGTCCAGCAGGCGCTGTCGCTTCTCAACGTCATCCACTGCTGGCCAGGCAGCCAGCGGCATTTACGCTGACTCCCCTGATCCGCATTGAAGCCGAGGAAGCTCTTCACGCGGTGCTTGTTCGACCCGTCGGCCTTCATCGCCCATATCTCGCTCACCAGGCCTTGGCGCCGCGAGACCGCATAAGCAATGTCGCCGAAGTCCGATACCACGCTTCCGCGGCCGTCGTACCAGGCGGTTGCGGGCAGGATATTGGTAGCTACGCCGGCCGCCGGCGCCGCGCTCGCCACCATGAGCGAACGCTGGCCGGCGCCAACCACCGCCTCGCCGTGCGCATTGCTCAGGCGGACTTTACCGGTTACCACGGTGACCGCGACGCGGCGGCTGTCCTGCGCGGCGGCGTCAATTACGGTCCCCAGCAGGTAAACCTTCCCGGCAGGGGTGTCAATGAGCTTGATCTCGCCCGCGCGGCTGCGGCAGTAGACCTCGCCGCGGCGCAGAAGGCCGGTATCGCGCGCGGCCAGCGCCAGTTCGCTGTTGGCGTTGAGGGTGAACTCGCTGCCGCGGCGAGTGATCAGGGTCAGCCGCCCGCCCTTGGCAGTGCGCACGGCTCCGCTTGCGGGCAGACGGTCTCCCACCTTGAGAGTGCGGACACGCGCTCTAGCAGCGCCGCCAGCCGGCTCGTAGACCGCCGCGTGCGCGGAAAGCACCACCAGGGGGGCTTCCGCGCGCTTCGCCGGATGCGGGACCAGCATCGCGGATGCTGCCATGGCGGCCGCGCCCAACGCGGCGGCCAGCGCCCAGCGGCGCACAGAGCCACGCTGGCGCATCCGCACCAGCCACAGCCCGCGATCCTGCGCGGCAATTGGCAATGCGTCGTCCATCTTAGTCTCCCCGCAACGACTCGCCAGCACTTGGCCGCATTACTCCCGCGCAAGACGGCGGGCGATCTCCCGCAGCCATTGAGCTTCAGCAAGAATGGAACGAATCAGAGGGTGAACTAGAGTGCAGTTCGGGTTCGGGTGTCCCTGCCGGTACATCTTGCCTGCCCCCTCATCCGGCGATGACGCTGTCGCCGGGCTACACACATCCGTACCTGCGGCGCTTTTCGCCGCGCCAGGATCGGTTCCCTGCGCGCCCGTCCTAACCTGCGGGCCGTACAGGAGCTCCTTGGCCACTCCAGCGTCACCACCACCCAGCGCCACACTCACATGGATGCCGATGACCTGCGCCAGCAGGTGGCGGAGTTACCGGGGAATCGCTCATCACGCTGACTGATGTCCAACAGGCTGTGCGCGGGGACGCTTACTGCAGCTTGGCTTACGCTGCCTGCCACCATAGGATTGAAGCCCTCCCATCGGAAAACGTCAAGGGACATATCTCTATGGCTCCAGTTCGAGTCCTCGCAGGTGCGCGGCCGCGCTTAGACTGAAGAAGCCCACGAGAAGCGGGGTCAGGCTCAGTATCGTCGACAACGCGAGCCACGGCGACCATTTCTCGCGAACGCCGGCACGGACCGAAAGAAACACCCCCACCGCGGCTGCGATCATGGCAAACATGAAGTCAAACGCAGTCATAGCCATAGGTCGGATCGAGGTGCCCCGAGGCACTGCGAGAGTGGGCAGCGAGTTCAGCGCCGCCATAAAGAGGTTGGCTAGAACGGAGAACAGCAAGGCGAACGCGGTGGGCGTGAGGGCCTTCCCTCGCTTGCCCTTCAGTACCCGTGCGATCACGAACAGGGCCGCTATGAACAACCCGAGCGGCGAGAGCAACAGGACCCATTCGCTCGTATAGAATGCAAACCCCACAATCAACGCGACCAGCGCAATCACTACCCACTTCGGAACGCGCGACATTTCTTTTCCCGATCCGGCGGCCCGCCAACGCGCCTCGAACTGCTGAGGCGTTCTCTTTGTGGCAGTTCTTAACGCCTTGCACAGCGTGTCAAGCAGAGTTCACGTCGGAAGCGTCGCGAGCGCCGCGATGACTGGGCCGACAACTGTGGTTGAGGCGAACCATCGGCCGACCCATGGATTGGCGAGCATCTTCGACTGTGGCGGTGATCCTGCCACTCGAAACCGAGGAGCGGCGCCAGTGTAGCATGCTCAGGCAGCAGCGACAAGCCTCGTCAGCCTGCGTTCGTCAACCTACGCTATTGTGGTGGCAGATGACTTGCGCGAGGAGGTGGCGCAAGTGCCGGCGAACCGCCCTTCCTACTGAGGAGGGCGGTTCGCCGGTGCTTGCTGCGGAGCCGTCCGCCTTAGGCGGGCAAGTGTAATTCGACACCAGCAGCTTGGCCAGGGCCGTCTCGTGCTTGGCTGCCAGCGCTCGCAACCGCTGCCCCGACTATCGCCGCACCCGCCACGGTCACCATCGGCCCGGAAGCTTGCCCGCCGGGGCGGACAGCCTGCTTACGCGCCTGTCCAGAGTGAAGTCGAGGGAGCGTTGCGTTCAGGGCGCTTCGTTTGCCGATCGGCGACCTGTGGCTGCGGCTCCTGCGGTTGGGTGACTTGCGGGGCCGCATCGGCTTGCTCCCGTGCCCGGCGTACCATGTGGTCGCAGCGAAGGTACTGAGCGATCCTCCCGGCGCTGGCGGACGCGATGCGACCAACAGAGAGCGCTTGCCTGCAAGGACCACCGCCTGACCGTGGGAGTTGCTCAGGCGCACTTTGCCCGCTATAACGGTCACGGCCACCGAATGACCATCTTTGGCCGCAACGTCAATCACGGTGCCGAGCAGTTCAACCCGGCCGGCTGGAGTGTTGATAAACCTGATCTCGCCGGCGCGGCTGCGGCAGTAGATCTCCCCTACGCGCAAGGCCGGCTAGCGGGCCAAGCTATCACTGGCCGCCGCCCCGACCGTATCCGTTGGCCCCGTGAACCTCGGTCCGCCCGCGGCCACGTATCCATGGCTGGCGCCGGACCGCTGCGGGCTGACCCAGAAGGCATAGAGGCTTGCGTTCCTCAAGTGGAAGCGAAACTTGACCGGCTGCCCTGTCAGCGGCGACAGGTCTGGTGCGCCCTTCCATTGCACTGCTTGAAGCGTCGCGTCGGCGCGGATGGGAAGGCAGTTGGCGCGTGAGAAGGGAGCGATGACCTTCCCGTCCTCGCCGAGGACTTCGACGCGCAGTTCTCCGGCGTCTGCGTCGGCGTTGACAAAAAGATGCTTGCCGCGAAAGCGTACCGGCCGTGTCATAAGCTTGCCCTGCGATGCCGCGGCGTCCATCGAGGCAAACCCGTCGCGACGCAGCCAAGCCAAGCCGGTGCTGCTCACACCCGAGCTGGTCGAGCCCGGAACGCCCGCCCTGCCGCTGACGTAGAAATACAGCTTATCCCCGACGATCAGGCAGCAGCCGCCGGCGGACTGGACGTTGCCCCAGTTCCAATCGCCATAGTGCTCAGAAACAGGAATGAAGGCCCGGCGGTCGGGGCGATACCAGTGGAACCCGTCGCGGCTGAAGCCCACGCACACCTCGTTCGGCTTGGCGCGGTCCACCGGCTGCCCGCGCCAGATGCTAAACAAGCCAAGGAGCACGCTCTCGTAGGCGACGGCGTCGAGATTGTAGAGCTGCGGCTGCACGTCGAGCTCGGGGCGGCGCGGGTCCAGGCGGTCCGCACCCACCCACAGCACCGGTTCGCCGGCCTGCCAGTTGGCACCAGCCAGCAGGTCCCGGTTCTCCTGGTAACGGCGAACGCGCTCCGCACCTGGTACCAGGCGGTCCTTGATGCTGTATACCCACACCTTGCGGAAGGGGTTGTAGAACAGGGTAGTGCGATCTCCGGACGGCCCCGTGCGGGCGACCTCTTTCCCCCAGTGAATGCCGTCGGCGGAGAAGAAGATGGCAAGCCTGCCCGTGTTGGGGTCGTTGTTGAGAAGCATCTTGTAGCGCCGCTGCGGGTCCTTTTCCTCGAGGTCGAGCCACACTGTGACAGAGTCCCGCAGGCTCGTATTGATGATGTTGGTACCCGGCTGCACGTCAAGCGCCGGTTTGTCCCAGTGAATGCCGTCGCGGGAGGTGGCATAGCAGGTGCCGTATTGAACGTAGCCCCCCATGTACCACATCTTGAACAGGTGGTCCTGCGGGTCGTACCAGACGCCGTCGCTGAACACCATCGCCGTCGGCCCGCCCTGCTGCTCCCACGGCCGGTCAGGCCTGAGAACCGGGTTCTCCGGGTAGAACTCAGCCCTGTGGAACGTTCGCTTCAGGGTGGTGTGCTCGATGAGAAAGTCGTCAACGAATAGCTGGCGCCCGACATCAATCGGGATCACTGCGGGAGGATGGAGCAGGTACGGAGGATCTGCGGGAGGGTCGAACGTGAGGGATGTGTTCTGCGGCGGCCACACCGCCGGGAGTTGAATGCCATTGTAGAGCATCTCGCCACCTTGCTCCTGCCCGTACGCGTTCACGACAACTGTCGCCAGAATGGAGATGGCCATGAGCAGCTCGGCGAGCCTGAAGACCCACTGCTGACTCAAACCGCTCGCCTTCAACATGATGCCCACCTCGCTCACGCGGTCTCCACAGAATAAGCGTCGCCAAACCGGCAATAACATCAAGCACACGCCCATGCGTATGCGCGTGCTAGTTGACACTATACATCGTCACAGCGTGGAGATGCAAGGACAACTCGGCCTGATCGTGGAAGAGGTGGACCGGCTGCTGCCCACGCCGCAGGTAGATTCCTCCAGCGGGGTCCGCGACCTGGCGCTACTGGCGTTCCTCTACAACACAGGCTTGCGGGTCGGGGAGCTGTGCGCGCTCAACCGTGCGGATGTCCAGCTTCCCGCCGACGGCTGGGGGCAGGTGCAACTGGTGGGCAAGGGCCGGCGCCTGCGCTGGGTGCCCATGAACGCCCATGCCCGCCGGACGCTGGAGGACTACCTGGCCCAACGCGAGGATGACAACCCGGCGCTGTTCCTCAACCGCAGCGGGCAGCGCTTCTCGGTGCGGGGAGTGGCTTTGCTGGCCAATCGCTACCTGCGGCGCATCGGCATCACCGACCGCTCGGGGCCGCATCTGCTGCGCCACACGTTTGCCACCCATGCCCTGCGGGCGCGGCCCAACCTGCGCGCGGTGCAGGAACTCCTGGGCCACTCCAGCGTCACCACCACCCAGCGCTATACGCACATGGACGCCGATGACCTGCGCCGGCAGGTGGAGTTACTCGGAAACGGCTGTCCGCGCTAAGCTGAAAGCCGGGCCGCCGTGTCTGGCAATGAGAGAGCGCGTTTCCTTTTTCTCGGCGACAGCACGTTTCCGGTGAACTTGCCCGCGCCGCAGGAGGACGACACTACCGGAGAGTTGCGGCCCCGCGTCAGCGCCAGTCTCGCAGAGGCCGTCGCTTGGGTTACTCGGCTGGGTCTTCCTGTATGGGCAGCGGCTGCAGGCCGTCGGGTGTTACCTGGATTCGCTGCGCGCGCAGGTATTGGCGGGTAGCATCCATGTACACGAACAGCACCACGTCCGGTTCCACCTCCATCATGCACCCCATCGCCCATGCCGGGAAATCCACCGTTGTTCCCTCGTCCCAAGTCACACCGTCGTCACGGCTGATATTGATGGAGTGGCCGGGAAACCGGTGCGCAACCAGAAGCACACCCGATCGAGTCCGCGTCATGCACGCGGCGTAGCCCGGGAAGGGGCCGCGCCGCACCGACGCCCACGTCTGGCCGCCGTCTTCGGAGAGGGCTTCCCACATCGTCGGCGAGTAGATGGGGCGGATGTAGCACAGTATTCGTCCATCGCCCAGCACCGCCGCCACGGGCTCAGTCAGGTCGAGGCAGCCGTCAATGGTTCCCGCGGCTTCGCCGTACCAGCTCGGCCGGTCGAGGTTGGCCGGAGCCGACCATGTCCTGCCGCCATCGGTGGAGCGAATCGCGAACGCCTGGCAGTGCAAGGATCCCCACTGCACGACATGCTTGCCCGCATTGCCGGCCATGCCGCCCAGCAGGAATCTGACCAGAGCGCCGTCGGGCAGCTCCAGCAGAGGGCCGTAGGCCGAAAGCTGCGACGGATCCTCCGGCCAGGCGCCAGTCAATTCGGCAGCCATGGGTTCCGCCCATGTATGGCCGTCGTCTTCAGATTCGGCCAGCGACATCTGGCGTGGCGCGGGCTTGAACATCTGTACCAGGAGGCGTCCGCTCGCCGTGGCGTGTATCACGCCGTGGTGCAACGCGGCCGGCAGTTCTTGCGGCGGGCCCCAGGTGCGCCCGTTGTCACGGGAGCGCACGATGTAGGTAGCCTCTTCGGAGGGGATGGCGAGCAGCACATCGCCGCCCGGCGCGCGGCAAAGCGACCCCATGCGCTGGCCCTCGATGCTTGGCGCCGGGTGCATCCAGTTGCGCGGCGCCGCCGCCTTCCCGTCCCACGTACTAAGCGCGGCGTGAGTACCGGCTATCCGCACGTCGCGGATCGAGAAAACGCCGTACCCGGCAAAACCTACGCGCCCGGCCTGGTACGACGAATCGCTCACCACCGGACCCGGGCGCCCGTCAACCCACACGCGAATCGTCGCGTCCTTGCACTCGACGCGCACCTTGTACCAGCGGTCGGTCTCGCTCGGCACGCTGGGCATCATCACCAACTGGAGGTTGCGCACGTAGCCGGACTCGTCAACTTTCGAGATGGCGACCCAGAAGTGCTTTGCCCGCAGCTGCTGCCCGCACCAGGGAAAGCGAACCAGGTAGAAATGGTTCGCATCGAGTGCGCGCAGGACCACGCCAGCGTCACCTGACCCGTTTTCCAGGTAGCGGGGCATCACCTCGAACTCGGCGCTGACATCGGTGAACGCCTGGGGCAGGTAGAATGCCATTGAACGCGTGTCACCCGTGGTCGGGGAGTCAATTCTCCCGTCAGGCGCCTCGCTCCAGGGGCCGTTGATGAACGCCCAATCTTTGCCGTCGCCAAGTTTCAGACCCATGGCACACACCTTCGTGCAGGACGTTGCACAGGCTACCGCAATGGCCGCGATCAAGGCGCACGATAATTGTAGGGCTTGCCATTTGCGCATGATCGTCTCGCCTCAGCGCGGGATTCTCCATATCAGCCGGCTGTTCCTTGTCTGACCACCACCTAACCGGAAATCGAGGGCCTGCGCCAGCAGGTGGCGGACATGCCGGCGAAGGTCGTCCGCCTCCATGGGTCTAGCGGCTCTCGGTGCGCACGAAGCACATCGTGGGCGTCCGGTGCGTCTCGCTTCATCGTCCCAGACGGGGGCGGCCTTGTTGACGCTCGCCTCTCCCCGGTGTAACAATTCGCCCGAAATCGCAACATTCATCAGTGGACAGCTCAACTCCGACACCCAACTAACAAGAGGCGGACATGCCCGAACCACATGTGGCGCTAGGGCCTCATGACGCGAGCGAGGCAGGGGAGGCGCACCTTGTTAAGTCGCTCCGGGAACGCGCCCCGGACGCTTACGCTCGTCTGTACGATCGGTTCGCGCCTGGTATTCGCCGCTTCACCGCAGCTTGGGTGGCCGGTGACGTGCAGCTGGCCGAGGACATAGCGATAGAGACCTTGGTAGGCGTAGCCCGCGATATCAGACGCTTTAACCCGCGCAGATCAAGTCTGGCGGCATGGGTTTACGGGATCACGCGGCGGCGGATATGGGCCGAACTGCGGCGCCGCAAGCGGATGAAATGGGTACCTGCCGCGGCGCAAGTCTCGTTAGAGGCGCTGGGCGAGACCGCTGATCCCTATGACCTGGAAGCACAAACGTCCGCGCGGTTGGACGCGCAGCGCAAGCTTGCCGAAGTGGCGCGGCGCTTGTCGGCAATCGAAATGGAGGTATTGGTTCTGTCCTGCGTTGACCAGCTCTCGGGGCGAGAGGTGGCGCAGGTCGTGGGGCGGTCAGAGGGAGCCGTCCGGGTGATACTCCACCGGGCACGACAGAAGGCCCGGGAAGGGATGGGTGGCGATGAAGAATGAGGAGTTCGACATCCAGTTTGGACAGGCATTGGAGCAAAGCCTGCCCCCGTTCTCGCCGCAGGTGAAGGCGCGAGCGCTGGAGGCAGTGGCGCGATGCAGGCCGGTGCGGGCGCGCTTGCGGATGATAGCGGTGGTGATTGCCGCGAGCGCAGCGGTGGCCGTACTTGCGATAGGGACGGCGGCCCTCTGGCAACATCCCAGGAGCGCGGTGCTGAGCCTGTTTCCCCACTTTGCGAGCAGGCAATCGCTGGTTGCCGTGGTGGCCGCGCAGCATTCGGTGACCGACGAGAAGGGCCGACTCCTGAAGCAGGGCGACCGGCTTCCCGGCGGTGCGACGGTGCGCACCGGCGCGCGGGGCCGCGTGACGCTGTTTACCCGACATGGGAGCGAGTTCACCCTGAATGCAAATACCGAACTTGCACTGTCGCGCACGATTGCCGTGACGACGGTCAGGAAGGGCGAGGTCTACTGCCGCAACCGCCAGGGGGAGATCAAGCGCATCGAGACCCCGGCGGGCAGCGTGCAACTGCTAGGCACAGTCGTTGATGTGAAGGTAAAGGATAGCAGGACGACCGTGGTGACCGTCATCAAGGGCAAAGTGCGGCTGGAGAATGCGCGGGGGCAGGTAGTCGTGGGGGCAGGCCAGAGGTCAACGCTGTTAGCATCAGCGCCGCCACAGAGCCCCCATCCGGTGAACGCCCTGGCCGCGGTGGCATGGTATGACGGCCGTGACCGAATCTTCTCCAATTCCGGGGAAATCGCATACGTCATCCTGCGGGGCAGGTCCGGCTTCACGGAGATCTGGGCGATGAACGCCGATGGCACAAACAAGCATCGCCTGAGGGCCTACCTCGGCTTCGTGCCGCCCAGCTCTATCACATGGGTTCCAGGTGGGCGCCGCGTCACCGTCAAGCGCTATGGGGCAGGTAGTGCTCTCCCGGACACAGGGAGGGAGCGAAAGGCGCGCTTCTGCATGCCCGCCGGATCTCCCACCCCACGTGGCGTGGAGTTGGTCATTGACACCGCCACAGGCCAGGACACGCCATTCGGTCTGCCGCCGGAGTTCGACTCTGTGCATCTGCTATACCCCCCCGCCGGCACATGGGTGGCCGTGTCCGCGGTCTATAGGCCGGCGGTTGCGTCCGGCCCGCAGGACGAGCCCGGTACGTGGCTGTACAACACAGATACGGGCGCAATCAGAAAGGTACTTGACTGGAGCACCGCGGGAGGTATGGCGTGGGCGCCTGACAGCCGACGGCTTGCCATTTCGGTATACGGCGGCCGCCCGGACGAACCAGTCTATGAGGGCCTGGTCATCGTTGACACCCGGAGCGGAGACATCCTGGACCTTCACACACCCGGCACCGGCCCAAGTTTCTCCCCTGATGGCACGAAGCTCGCATACGCGTACGATGGCAATGGCCACTATGACAAAGCACTGAGGGGCAGTATCTTTGTGACGGACCTGATGACCGGCGGCAAGCCGCGTTTGGTCGCGCCCCCCAACCATACGGGCAGGGCTGCGTGGCCGCGGTGGTCTCCGGACGGGACCCAGATTGGCTACGTGACACTGGACCGCGAGAGAGCCCCGCACGCCGGGACTAGGGATATCTGGCCCCATTGGAGGGTTAGGTTCTATGTCGCGCACGCCGATGGATCGGGGGTGCGCAGAATCTACGGATTCCAAGGCTACCTGTCTGCATGGTCGTGGGCACCGTCAGGCGACGCCATCTACGCTGTTAGCGCAGACGGCGTGCTGCTAATTGCGGTTGACGGGTCGGGGCTGAGGGCCAACCTCGGCGGCAGCGTTGATGATAGCGTACTGTCCGGCGAGCAACGCGCCCAGACCGAGGCGGCGCTCACTGATCTCACGGATGCCTTGACCAAGTACGCCCTTGGCGGCCTACGGGCTTACGAAGGCCGAATCGCCGAGAGCCAAAGGGCGTACAGGGCCGCGGCAGATGCGTTCGCCCAACTCATGTGGAAATACCCACTGGCCGATCTCAGCGAGGACGAAGTGTTGGCATACGCCGACATGGCAGCCGAGCTGGCACGGCGGCCGGCAGACGAGGTGCTATCGCTCATCTGCTCGTACCGCCAGGACATTCTGGCCCACCTGTTGCTGTGGTACGGCGCGGAGCACCAGCGCTTCCCGCCCGACCTTGCGACTCTACAAGACTGGTCCATTTCAAAGGGTGAGGATGCGGAATGGTGCCGGATGGTCTTTCGCTGCCCGACTGGCGACGAGAGTGGGGCATCGATCCCCTACGTCTACAATGTCAAGGCCACGACTGGCAAGCTGGAGCTGGGCGACACTATCATCAGCTGCCCCAAACACCCAGAGCGAAGCATCAAGTGGGATCACCACTTCTTCATGGCACTGGGCGAGGTGGCCGGCGGAGGCCATGACCTGTTGCGGAAGTTCGGGGAAGTGCCCTATTGAATCTCGTATAATACAGTTACCACTCCGGGTAGAGTCCAGAGTGTTTGAGGAAAGCAAGAGCGAGGTCGTCGGTGCGCCGCACCTGTCGAATGCCGCGTCGCACTTGAGCCTCCAGTTGCGCCAAGTCGTCGGGCGCGAAACTGGCGAGATGGGTAGCGTCGAGATGGCTCCACAGGTATTCCACCGGATTGAGTTCCGGGGCGCCCCGGCCCCTTTGTGGCACTGCGGGACACTGTCCGCATACCACGGTCCCGAATCAGCCTCGCGGTCTTGAAATGATGGGCAATTAGCGCGTCCTCCAGCGGGGTATCTCCCCCGCTGCGCGCCCGTGCACGGGGGTCCGCCCCATGATCCAGCAAGACACGGGCGACGTCAGTGCGCCCAGCGGCAGCAGCTACATGCAGGGGCGTCTGCCCCTTGATGCTGCCTACGGCGGCGAAGTCGTCTGATGTGTCCCACGCAGCTACATGCAGGGGCGTCTGCCCCTTGATGCTGCGGGCGTTCACGTTTGCCCCTTTCGCCAGCAGCAAGCGAACCGTGGCTACGTCACCCCTCCGCGCGGGCCCGTGTAGCTGCCGCCCGAGGTACACCCCGTGGCCGACCTTGGCGATGACCACAATGGCCACTCCCGCAATCGCGATCAAGAGAAGTCTTCGTCGTTTACGGATCATCGCCATCCCCCTACAGGACTACGCATCATCCGATCCATGCGCCAACCGTTCGCCCCACTTTGCTGTGCATGCTTTTAGGCTCCGTGCACGTGGTTCGCCCTGCGCGTGTCTGCCTTTGGGACCACCCTCGCAGTTGCTCCAGCGCCTGTGCTATGCCCATTTGACGTGCACAGTCAGGCCACGAACCTGACGGTTTCCTTCGTCACGGTCCAACGGCCTCTCAGACGCTGGACCCGGAACACGCTGTCCGCGCCCGCGCGACCATGCAAGAACCAGTCTCCCTCGACTGCTACTTTGTCATCCCCTATCCACCAGATGTCAGCCACACTGATGATTACGCCGCTCTTGCCTGTCTTCTTCTCAATCACCTTACTCGGCCCGGAGGCAGAGTAAGGCGTGGGCGTGGACGTGGACTGGGAGTATTTCCTCACTCGAGCGCGGATGTCGGAGAAGCGCTTCATGAACTGATCGCTCGGATCCTTGGGGTCGTTGCCCCAGCCAAGCTGAAGAAAGTACAGCGACCCTGGGGAATAACTGTGCGAGAT
>Ga0307380_10007569_pt1 | contig 14104 bp, 14 predicted proteins | sample UN3MG_FD_202239 | JGI IMG/M metagenome (GOLD analysis project Ga0307380, IMG submission 202239) | Soil microbial communities from Risofladan, Vaasa, Finland - UN-3 | ecosystem: Environmental > Terrestrial > Soil > Coastal area > Acid sulfate soil | place: Finland: Risofladan, Vaasa | collected... | reverse complement strand
CTTCTGTTGACTTTAAGTAGGCTAATCTTTTCAATTAGTTCGCCTTCAAGTTTATCAATTAATCCCTTTAGCCCCTTCTCTCTTCTACAGACAACGAGCTCCCTGGATACAATATCTTGAATCTCATTTTTTATCATGCCATAAGTTAAATTTCCTGTCCTGGTAAGTTTTACACTCTCATTTACCCCGGATAAAACTTTGTTAGTATTAATTTTGACTGAATTCTCATTTTTAGAGTATAAAGCGGCATTTTCACCTGCTATTTTTCCAAAAACCTGAGTTGCAGCCATCATATTACCTCCCTGCCTATCTGCCCCATGAGGGCCGCCCATAATCTCGCCACAGGCAAACAATCCACCTATTTTTGATGCGGTATCTACATCTACATGAATACCGCCATTATTCGCATGTGCACATAGTGCGATTTCAATTAATTCCTTCTGTATATCTATTCCTTTTTTTTCTATCCATTCATACCAGTTTATGGCTCCATGAAATTCTTTTTCAATATCATTGATATGATTTGGGAGATCTTTTAAATCTATGTAAATAGCTTGATTTTCTGTCCCTTTCCCATTTCTTATTTCAGAACAAATTCCTAAATCATAATACTTTGATATGAGCCTCGAGGTAAAAGGTCCATACTCTATCCTTCTTTTAATAATCTCATCCAGAGATAAATTTTTTGGAACATATTTTTCTATAAAAGTCTTTTTATTAGTATTTAATATAGGAGGGTTGTACGCAAATACCTTCTCTGAAAAGAGAATCCTTTTTGGAGAAACAATGCCATAAATATATTGTATATACTCCATATTTATTAGTGATGCTCCAGCGTCAAGAGCAAGTCCATATCCGTCTCCAGTCAGTTCCGGTGAATTCATATTATGTTTAAAGATTATAGATCCGCCGCCACAGGCAAGAATTACTGCTTTTGACTTTATCAGGACTAGATTACCATTTTTGTCAATACCAATAGCTCCGCTGACTTTCTTTTTCCTGCCTACTTCTCTTACTATAATTTTTACTACATTGAAATTCTCCATTACCTTTACTTTTCTTTTTTCAATCTCTTTTTTAAAAGTATTCTGAATATTTTCAAGATCCAGTGCTGCAGCAACAGGTCTTTTTATTTTCGCAAAACAACAAAGAAAGTCGTAAAATTCTCCATTGATCTTATTAAACTTTATTCCCATCCCTTCAAGGTCATGAACTCTTTCAGGAGCTTGCTCTATCAAGACTTTCACAAGATCTGGTTGAGCCATCCCTTCTCCAACTTCAAGTATTTCTTTTAAAAAGTAGTCATAAGTGTTTTTATCCTTTTCTTCTTTTAGAAATTGGAGTCCCCAGCCATGTACTAAAGGAAAAAACGTAGAACCGGTCTTTGTAAATTTTCCCTTACATGCCACAATTACATCTGAATCATTATCAGAAACCTCCATTGCGGCCCTGAGTCCAGCCCCACCTGCACCTATAACTAAGACGTCGGTTGAAATTTCATTATATATTTCTTTAAAAAAACCAGTACTCCGCATTCATTCACCATACCTTAAGGTTACCCCCATTGTCAAGACAACGAATTGCTTTATTTAAAAAGTACTCCAAACGGTATCGTTGCCTACCGTGATAGAAAAAAAGTACTCGAAATATTTTAGTAAATAACTAAAAACCTCTATATTCTAGAACAAAAAATGTCTTATTTGATATAGAGGAGGAAAGAGGCAATGTTGACTATGAAAGAGAAAAAAGCATTAACAGCAGAAATTCAGAATAGATATAATAAAGCCAGTAAAAAGGCTAAGGCGGGAATCCTGAATGAATTTACTATCACCACCTGCTATAACAGAAATTATGCGGCAAGAATACTCCGGCTAAAGGCAGGTAAAGTTATAGGATATGCAAGAATGGCCGGTAAGAAGATAAAATATGTTATTGGTAAAAAAAAGAGAAAGAAATACAGAAAACCCAGAGTATACACCTACGATGTATTTTTGGCCCTAAAGAAGATCTGGGTAGTATTTGACTTTATCTGCGGCAAGCGCCTTGCCCCATTTATAGCCGAAGCTGTAGAAAAATTAGAATATCATAAAGAGATAGATCTAATAGGTGATGTAAGAGAAAAGCTAGTTAAGATATCAGCTTCTACAATTGACAGACTACTAAAACCGGAAAAGGATAAGTTCAGGCTGGGAAAGGGAAGGTCCGGCACAAAGCCGGGGACACTTCTTAAAAACCAGATCCCAATAAGGACCTTTGCAGACTGGGACGATACAAAACCCGGGTTCACAGAAGTGGACCTTGTGGGCCATGATGGAGGAAATGTCTCCGGAGACTACGTACAGAGCTTAAATTTCGTTGATATAGCTACATGCTGGGACGAGACTGCAGCATGCAGGAACAAGGCACAGAAGCATGTATTTAGAGCAATTAAGATAGTTTCAGCCAGGTTTCCATTTGAAATAGCTGGAATTGATTCTGATAATGGAGCAGAATTTATTAACAATATCTTGATCCGTTATTGTGTTAAAAATAAAATTAACTTTACAAGATCAAGACCATATAGAAAGAATGATTCATGTTTTGTGGAGCAGAAGAATTACTCGGTTGTAAGACGTGCCGTGGGATACTTGAGACATGATACTGAAGAGGAGCTTTGCCTTCTAAATGAGCTTTACCTTTATCTTGGAAGATATAATAACTTTTTTATCCCGGTTACAAAGCTTGCCTCAAAGAAAAGGATTGGAAGCAAGGTCACCAAAAAATATGATATAGCAAGGACCCCATTTAGAAGAGTGCTTGAGTCAGAGCGTATTGATGATAAAATAAAGGCAAGACTAAAGCGGGAGTATGACAGTTTAAATCCTGTTAAGCTTAAGAAAAATATAGCAGGATTGCAGGAGAAGCTGCTTAAGCTTAATGTTTTAAAAAGTAAGGTAGGAAAGGAAGCTGCAATAAATGCGGAGGCTTACGGATATATCACCGGGTAGTGTATCTATTTTACTACCCGTATATCACTACTACTCTGTATTGGTTTTAAGGTAGGCAACGTATTAGCTTTCGAGTACCTTTTTCTATGAGGCAATAGGGCAAAATATCGACCAGGCTATAGCTACACTTTTATATTAGAAACAATACGATCTTTATTAAAATATATCTCTGCTGGAGGAGAATACCCCAGACTGGAATGTAGCCTTTCATTATTGTAAAAGCTAAAATAATCATCTATAGATACTTTCGCATCTTTGCAACTCTCATAATCCTTCAAATATACCTCTTCATATTTTAAGGACCTCCATAATCTTTTAAGTAAATATATTATCAAACACTCTTCCCCTTCCATCCATACTTACTTTTACTTCTGCCGACTCGACTTTCTTTACATATTCTTCTGCTGTAAATTGACTTCCATGGTCTGAATTATTAATCTCCGGCTTTCCAATTTTAAATGCCCTGTCCAGAGACTCTAAACAAAAATCTACCGATAATGTATTGGACAGCACTTAAGCTTACAATATATCTTGAAAACCAATCCATTATCGCAACTAAATACATAAATCCTTTTCTCATCCTGATATAGGTAATATCTGTCCCCCAGACTTGATTTGGATATGATATATTTAACCCTTTTAGCAGGTACGGATATTTTTTATGTTTTAAGTTGCTGTAGCTTAGATTTCTTCTGGGACATACTCCCTGTACGCCCATTAGAGCCATAAGCCTGTGTATTCTCTTGTGATTTACACTATATCCGTCTCTTCTTAGCTTATGCGTGATCCTTGGATATCCATAAAAGGGACATCGGGTATAAATTTTGTCTATCATATTCATTAATATCATATTGTACTCATTTTCACCTTTAGGCTTGTAGTAATATGTACTTCTTGCCAGACCCAGCAGGTCACATTGCCTGTTTATTTCTATCTTGTGATCTGGATCTATTGCTTCAAGCTTCTCGCTGCGGCTTAGCTCAAAACTTTTTTTTTAGCCATTCCAATTCTACTGTGAGCTGGCCTATTTTATTATACAGATCAGCAATCAGTTCTTCCTGCTCTGCTGCTCTACTGTCTTTTTTCAATGGATTTTTAAATCCTTCCTGCATTTGCATTATCCCTTTTTTTCTCCATTCATGGGCCTGTGTGGGATGAATTTTATACTCGCTGCATATCTGGCTTACTGTTTTTTCCTGCCCTAATATTTCTTTTACTACCCTTGTTTTAAAAGCTGGACTGTAACTTTTTTTTGTTATGTTTTTCATAGTTGTACCTTACCCCTTTACTATAGCTATATCTTACCTCATTTTTTGTCCAGTTTTTGGGGGTAATTATAGACGCAACGTATTAGCTTTCGAGTACCTTTTTCTAGGCAATAGGCCCCTTTTCAATAAGCATTAGTACCGTTCCCAATTTGTTATTACTATTTATTCCTTGATGATTATTGGACATTCAAAGTTTAAGAAAGTATTGCATACTGTTTTATGACCCTCTGCCTTTTTGGCTATAAGTTACTGTATTCGAGGATGCCTTCAACCATAGTCATCTTTATATTGATATCTTTATCAAAGACAATAATATCTGCATCCATTCCGGCTTTTATCTCACCCTTTCTATGGGAAAGCTCCATTACCTTTGCAGGATTATAGCTTGCCATCTGAATAGCCTGGTTTAAAGCACAGCCAGTATGTCTAATAATATTTTTAACTGCAATATCCATAGTCATAATGCTTCCTGCAAGATCGCCGTTCTTAAGGCGCACTGTATCTCCGCCTTCCTCAATCGTGACTTTTCTTCCATCCTGAAGCTGGTATGTACCGGGAGGAAATCCTGTCATATTCATCGAATCTGTAATCAAGACTATATTATCAACACCTTTACATTTTAATGCTATTTTCTGCAGTGTAGGTTTGACATGAATGCCATTGCCATCAGACATCAATTCGCAGACAAGGTCCTCACAAATAAGTATCTCCTCCTGTATTCCCAATGCTTTTGTCCCTCTGTCGTACTGAATGGAATCACCCATGGCATTAAAAAGATGCGTCACCAGTGTCATCCCAAGATCTATTGCTTTATACATACCTGGAATTGATACATCGGTATGGCCGAGAGAGACTATTATATTCTCTGCCCTGAGATATTTTATAAGTTCAAGTGCCCCTCTAAGTTCAGGCGCCACTGTCATTACCTTAAGATTTCCATCGGCTGCCGTGACCAATCTTTTGTAATCAACAGGATCAGGATCTCTTACCAGCTCTTTTTTTTGAGCTCCTAACTCCGGATTAAGATAAGGCCCTTCTGAATTTATACCCATCACCCTGGAACCTCTTTTCTGAGTTTTAATGTAATCGCTTATCCTGGCACAGGCTGCTACCATGCGGTCAAATTCTGCAGTCCAGAGAGTAGGAAAAAAAGATGTAGTACCATGCTTTACTTTTAACTCTGCCATTGGTCCGACAGGGTCCTTTACTGCGTCAGCATCATTGGCTCCATGTGTATGTATATCCATAAATCCCGGTCCTATTAAATTGTTTCCGGCTTCAATGACTTTATAGCATTTCAAATATTCTCCAGGATAATTTTTATATTCCTCTATGTCCGTTACCTTTTCGATCTTCTTGCCTTTTATGAAAATAACTTTATCTTTAATCTTTTTAAACGGGGTTATTATTGTACCCTTTATAACATAGTCATCCATAATATTAACTCCTTTTGAATAGATTTATTAAATGTAGTGGTACTATTAAAAGCACGCTAAGACTTTCGGGCCGGGGACCTGCCGGTTTGTCTAATAAAGATTTTTTATTATATAAATTTCTTAAAAACCATGATACTGTTTTATATCAGTCCAGATCATCCAGCATTTCTTTCTGTATTTCAGTGAAATGCTTCCTTGTTATTAAACGGGCACCCACACCATCCCTTTTACTTATAAGCACCACTATATCCTCATGATATTTAATATCCTTTTTACGATGATCTTCCTGGCTTGTGAGTTTTTCCCTGATGTTTTCCCACAGTTTTTCTTTGGTAAGATCGGATATATATTTCATTATGTTTAAAAACACTGTATTCCCGCTTGCCCTGGCGATACGCATATGGAATAATGCATCAGTTTCCAGTGAATAGCTGCTGGCAGTCTTCATCTCGGATTTCATGGTATCAAGGATATCCTTTATACTTTTGATATCCTCTTTTGAAGCATTTTTAGCAGCAAGATATACTGTTTCAGATTCTATTATCTTTCGGACTTCCAGGATCTCATATGGGCTCTCCTCTTTTTTAGAGATATCCTCGATCTTGTTAAGGTAGAATTTATTGATATTTACAGATTTTACATAAGTACCCGACCCGGCCCTGCTTTCAAGTATCCCGGCTATTTCAAGTGCGCTGTATGCCTCCCTTACAGAAGGCCTGCTTACTCCCAGTTTCCTGGCTATTAGCCTTTCGGGGGGAAGCTTTTCATTGACCTTAAAAGTCCCTTTGCTTATAAGGTCAATAAGTTTTTCTATAACAAGGGCATACTTCTTTTTTGTTTCTATCGGGCTTATGTCAATATTTATGGTCTGCCTCCTTTTTTTAAATTGGTAAGATATCTATACCAAATATATTAGATTTAAAATTGATTAAAGTCAATAATGCGAATATACACACCCCTGCTGACTATAATATATTATTATCATAACAGAACTCCTTCAGGCTTGATATATATTTTATACATAAAAAAGTCTTTTAAGAAACACTCGATAATGTATAATGATTTCTATTAAAAATATATCCTGATCAATCGACCATAAAATATTCGATTTTTAAAAACTCACAAAGCTCTTTTAAATGTTCGGTATAATCGCCATAACAGAGCGCATAGTGCTGGCTGTGAAGCGATTTAAGGAAATTTTCCTGGCTGCCGTTTATCTTAAATCTGAGGGCAGGGAATCTTCCCTGTCTCAGTTCAGTGTCAAGCCCTTCGCCTGTCCCCATTCCCATAACATAGCCGCAATCTTTCTCATTTATCCTCATATAGGTGACTTTGCCCTTTTTCATCACAAGTGATACTACCGGTCCATTAAAGCCGGAATGTCCTATATCCCTGAGCTCTACCTTTGATGGGTCAAGCGCGGTACTGTATGGAGCAAATCCGCATGCAGAGAACAGAGCTTCCCCGTTCTGGACATTTAGTATATCTCCATATGTTATGCTCTGCCCCGACAGGTAGCTCAATATTACCTGGCTGGAGGTGGTCAGTACATCACCTTCACAACCCGATACAAGACCTTCATCCGCTGTAAGTGAAAGTGCGGGACATGCGATGCATCCCCAGTCCTGTGAGAGTTCGTACTGGCACTTTACATTTATGGCATCCAGGTCATATTTCCTGGCAAGTTCCTTTATTCCATAATAAAGCCTGCCTTCTTTCTCCAGATGCTCTGCTTTTACATCTTCACCAATACGGGAACATTTTTTTACATTGGCCTCAAACTGACCATACTGCTCCCTGTTCGCGCTTTCCGCCAGCCTTACAAGACTGTAGCTGTCTATCTGAATTACTTCAGGACCTATGACACCTCTCAGCATCAAATGATCGAAAGTGCCGGAGTATATACTCATAGCCGAATAGCCTACCAACCCTATCCTTGTAGCCCTTAGAGCTTTTATGGTCTTTGCGACTACCGCAAATCTCTTTGCATCTTCTATGGTGTTTATATCATCTACCGCACCGTGAATATATTTATGGCTTATTCCCAGCCTCTTTAAAGCTCCTGAAAATACTGTTATCGCGACAAATGAACCTGTAGATTCCAATTTGCCCTGATATTCAAACATCGGAGAACCCCATATCGCCAGGGGAAGGTACTTTAGTTCCAGGACCACTGATATTGCTACAGAAGGCTCGGTCCAGGTATCAAAGTAAAGAAGAACACCGTCTACATTTTCCGCCAGTACTTTATAAGCAAACTTCCTTGCTTCTACGGGGTCTACAAGCGGTTCTGTGTTAGAAAAGTATTCAATTCCTTCTTCTTTAGTATTATTCAATGCTTCTTTTCCTTTTTCCCTGCTCATATCAGTCTGATAATCTTTATGAGCTATCCTTATAAATGCTATCTTTGCCATTTTTCCTGCTTTCCCTTAAAAAATATATTCAAATAATCCCCAAAAGGGTGAAATCAATAATTACCATACTCCCAAAGGGTCTCATACATAGCCATTATATTCTCCGGTGGGACTCCTGCAACATCTTTTAGTGTACAAAATCGCTCTTTATTAGTCTTCAATAATCTTACCTTTTAGCCTGATTTGGTATTTAAACTGTGATATGAATGATAATATAATCTGAGTATGACGATTTCTAATTATGCGTATAAGATTATACTATAAAACTTCATCATCACATCACTTCAGTATTTCCGTTATGGATATCTTACCAATAATATATTAATATAGTCCCTGTTCAGTTATAAAAAGCGAGGGTTAGTATGGATGATTATATTTACTCCCAGTCAGTCCATAAAGATTTCCATGCTGTCATGAGTTATCTTATAAAGTTTATAAGGGATAATCATGGAGATCAATACATGGAAACATTTTTTACCCGGGCAGCGGCATATATTTATAAGCCGCTTATAGAGAGGATCAAAAAAAATAATCTCATAGAGATGAAAAAACATCTGGAGAAAGTTTTTACCATGGAAGGTGGTAAGTTTGATATCGATTATAAAAATGGTGAAATAATTTTTAAGGTTAGCAGATGTCCGGCGATCTGGAATATGAAGGATCACAATAACAGTATAGACAAAGATTTCTGCAAATGCTCGACAGAACTAGTAAATAAATCTATTGCAAAAGAGTGTAATTATAATTTTTCAGTAGAATATAATCAGGAAAAAGGCCAGTGTGTCCAAAGATTTTGGGAGGCGAAGTAAAATGATATCTGCTAATGAATTTATTTTATTTTATAGCGAGATTTTTAAATATCTGGATAAAAATTTTGGAAAGGAAGACGTTTATAAATTATGGGAGGGCATAAAAAATACATACTGTGAGAAGATAGATGCTATTGTAAAAGAAAAAGGTTTAAAGGGGATGTATGAATATTGGTCTAAAACCCTGGCTGAAGAGGGCGGAAGATATCATCTGACATTAACTGATGATGAATTTATTATAGATATGCATTATTGTCCTTCAATGGGAAAATTACTAAAAACACATGTTGATCCTTATGAGGATTATTGCGGTCACTGTCCTGCCCTGTATAATGAGATCATAGAAAAGCATGGGTTCAAAGCTGATTACTATATCATTAATAAAGATAAAGGTGAATGCAGATTGCACGTCCGTAAAAAATAGTTCTGTCTGCTATCGATATTTGGCAATTTGTAAACATTATTTTTAAAAGAGTAAATATTATGGATATAATTATTGGTTTTATCATAAGCATTACAATTTTAATAGTAACTTTTATATGTCTCAGGTTGTACTATATAAAAAAGAAAAGGACAATTGCCACCTCTTTCTTTTGACCTTACAAGTATTGTATTTAAATCTACATTGCATCCCTCATAGAATCTTATCTTTTTTGTCCTCATTGCAGAGATTCTATATATTGTTATTACCTGCAGCTGATCTTATCGGATGCGTTTTACTGATTGCCTGATAGTGATAGCCGGTCTCATCTCTATCCTCCTGGGACCGGAATATAGATCATTTATTTTATTCAGAAGCAGTCTTGCTGCTATCTTTCCGGCTTTTCTTTTAGGCTGGAAAGTAGTTGTAAGCTTCGGGACCAAGATCTTTGAAAATTCCAGATCATCATTTCCAAATATAGCTATATCATCGGGGATCTTAATGCCATGCTCTTCTGCTGCCATATATAATCCGTATGCTACTATATCGGCAGTCAGAACTTGTTGTCAGATCTTTTTTCTGGAAGACCTCCAGACCTATCCGGTAACCATCCATTATCGAAGGCTGGCATCCTATGATATGATCCTTTCAGGAACTTAGATTATTTTTTTTCATCGCACTAATAAAGCCCAGACAGAAGTCAGGATTATTTTTGTTTATATCATATGGCGGATATCTCAGGCAGATCTTCCGGTGCCCGTTTTTTATTAGATAGTCAGTGGCATTTTCAGCTGTTTTAAAGTGGGAGGAAAATACAGAATCGATCTCTCTGTATTCATCATGCTCTAGATCAAGAGATACACTGGGAATACGCGCATTTATGATCAAATCAATATTCTTTAAATTTTTTTCTACCGCCGAAAAGATAATCCCATCGACTTTCTTTCCTATCATTATACCGATGGCTTTTTTTCCCTTTACCAGATCATTAAAGGTATTGATGATCATCATATTGTAGGCAAATTGTTCCAGTACCTCACCGATGCCCTTGCTCATCCTTGAATAAAAAGGATTTTCAATATCAGGTATTATTACACCGATTATCCCGGTTTTTTTTGTGGTCAGGCTTATGGCTACCTGATCAGGCCTGTAATTTAATTCATCGATTACCTTGAGGATCTTTTGTTTTGTGGATTCCTTGATCCCGGACTGGTCATTTATAGCCCTGCATACTGTTGATTTTGAAAATCCAGTCAATTCTGCAATTTTCCTTATATCCATTTATGCAGCCTTTTGACTATTTATCCGGGTTCTTATTAGTGCATAAATTATTTTAGCAGTTTAATACTATAAAAAAAATGATTTTAGAGATCCGTTGATAGATCACTCCTGTTCAAGCTGTCCCACTGCCAGTATCTCTACGTTGACCTATTTGAAATATCCTGAATTTATGCTGAATTTGCGTAGTTTATTTCTTATGGGAAATTTCAGATTTCTTTTAAATCCGGTTTTGTCTTATAATTTAATCATGGGCCCAGTCCGTATTTGAAAAAGAAGGTTTTAAAGACATTGATTTTTTTTAAATATGGCAGGGATTTTATCTAAATGAACTGGATTATTATTTTATTTTTAGGGCCGATAGTTTAAAATAACAAAAACCATGATACGCTAAAATTATATGCTTTTATAAAAAGAATTATGAATATTGAAAATACAATAACTGACAGGATCATAAAATTAAAAGAAGAAAAGGATGCTATAATACTTGCCCACAATTATCAGAGAGGCGAGGTGCAGGACATTGCAGATTTTATCGGTGATTCTCTCCAACTGAGCATAGAAGCAAGCAAGGTCCAGAATAGTATCATCGTATTCTGCGGCGTCCACTTTATGGCGGAGACTGCAAAGATACTCAACCCTGATAAAATGGTGCTCCTGCCGGACAGTAATGCAGGCTGTCCCATGGCGGATATGATCACAGCTGATCAGTTAAAGGAACTTAAAGGAAAACATCCCGGAGCAGTCGTCATCTGCTATGTAAATTCCACTGCCGAAGTAAAGGCCCTGAGTGATATATGCTGCACCTCTTCAAATGCCATAAAGGTCGTAGAGTCTGTACCGGAAGACAAAGAAATAATCTTCATACCTGATAAATATCTCGGAAGCTATGTTCAGGGCAAAACCGGAAGGAAGATGATATTCTGGAACGGTTATTGTCCAACGCATATCAGAATAAATGCAAAGCATATAATAGAACTTCAAAAAGAACACCTGGAAGCCGAAGTCATAGTGCATCCTGAAAACACGCCTGAAGTAATAGAAGTCGCGGACAGGGTGGAGTCTACGGGGGGAATGCTAAAATATATAAAGTATTCTGACAGTAAGTCCTTTATAATCGGTACCGAAGTAGGGATAATACACCGGCTCCAAAAAGAAAACCCGGGCAAGCAGTTCATCCCGGCTATGGCTAAAGCAATCTGTCCCAATATGAAACTTATAACTCTTGAAAAGGTCCTGTGGTCGCTTGAGGAAGAAGAGACCAAAATAGTGGTCCCCGAAGATATAGCGCTTAAGGCAAAATCTGCAATCGACAGGATGCTCGCCTTAAAATAATATTTGATATTTTATTCCTTAAATGATGCTAAACTGCAAGCATCAGGCTTAGATAATATAGATTATTAAATGATTTATTAGATTATTAAAATGATACCAGAATACCTTATAGACCCTTCATATGCTGTAAAGATCTATCCATATTCCGATTGTATTATAATCGGAAGCGGGATAGCGGGGCTTTCTACTGCCATCAGGCTTTCAAAACACAATATAAAAGTGCTTACAAAGAGCTCCCCGTCTGATTCCACTACATGGTATGCCCAGGGAGGGATAGCGGCGGCCATAAAAAAACCCGACGAGTGGAAAAAACATTATGAAGATACACTTATAGCGGGACAGGGTCTTTCCGATAAAAAGGCAGTGGAGATACTTGTAAAAAATGCTCCGGCCATGATTGAAAAACTTATAGAGATAGGTACCAAATTTGATATTGCCGAAGGAGAGATCAGCCTTACTACCGAGGGCGGGCACAGTCTCCCCCGTGTCCTTCATGCCGGCGGAGATGCAACCGGGGAGGAGATCGAAAAAAAACTTGTCTCCTTTACCAGAGGACTTGAGCATGTAAATTTCAGGCCGGATTATTTTGTCATCGATATACTCACATCAGTAGACAGGTGTATCGGGGTAATCGGCCTCGACCTTTCCAGCGGTGCAATAGAGGTACACCCCGCGTCCAATATATTGATCGCGAGCGGAGGTGTTGGCCAGATCTATGAGCTTTCTACCAATCCATCGATATCCACGGGCGACGGAGTCGCAATGGCTTACCGTGCCGGCACAGAGATAATGGATATTGAATTTGTCCAGTTCCACCCCACGGTCTTTAAGACCAATGATAATAAGCTGTTTCTGATAAGTGAAGCATTGAGGGGCGAAGGAGCCTATCTCAGGGACTGCAGGGGCAACAGGTTCATGGTGGGAAAACATCCTCAGGAGGAGCTTGCCCCCCGCGATATAGTGGTAAAAGAGATGATAAAGACAATGGCTAAAAGCAGGTGTAATTTTGTCTACCTTGATGCGACACATATTTTAGAGAGCCATTTGAAGATAAGGTTTCCAAATATAATATTTAAATTAAAGGAAAACGGTCTTGACCTTACAAAGGACCTGATAAAAGTATCTCCGGCTGAACACTATCTAAATGGAGGTATTAGGACAGGTTATGATGGAAGGACCAATATAGAGGGCCTGTATTCATGCGGCGAGACAGCAGCGACCGGTGCTCACGGGGCAAACAGGCTTGCAAGCAATTCCCTTATGGAGGGGCTTGTCTATGGCTGGAAGATATACGAGGATATTGAAAAAAGGCTTAAGTCAAAGACATCAAAAGAAGAAACACAGGTACTTTCAGGAATTGATAGCATGATCGGGGGATCAAAGATGACTTCAGATAAGAAAAAGTCACCCTCCGGTACAAAGCTCGATATCCTGACACTTGTCTCCAGTCTCAGGCATATGATGAGCCGCAAGGTCGGCATATTGAGGGATAAGCCGGGACTTGAACAGGCCAGGGACTTTGTTCAGTTCCATATTGGAAATGAAAACCTGTATAATAGGGCTGATAAGGATATCCTTGAATTTGCCAATATGCTCACTGTAGCGGACCTGATAATCAAATCGGCAAGCATCCGGGAGGAAAGCAGGGGAACTCATCTCAGATTTGATTTCCCTGAAAGGGATGACAAAAACTGGAAAAAACATATAATACTTAAAAAAGATAAAGTAACTTTTGAGAAAGTGGACTAAAACCTTTAAAAGTCAAAGACAGGTCAATAAAGTATTCGGGAGACTTCAGTAATAGATAGAATGATAAAAAAGATAAGTAAAAATGAAATACTGGAACTTATAAGGGGCACTATTTCCGAGGATATGGGGGGCTTCGGGGATATTACATCCGGATACCTTATACCTGAAAAACAGCGTTCAAATAGCTATATTATCTGCAAAGAACCGGGAGGGGCTATCCTTTCCGGAATAGATATAGCAATTTATGTCTTCGAAGAAGTCGATGCAGGGATCAAAGTGGAGCCTTTAAAAAATGACGGAGACAGCCTTGAGTTCATGGACAGGATCTGTGATATCAGCGGACCTGCTGCTTCAATACTGAAAGCTGAGCGTATCTGCCTGAACTTTATCCAGCACATGTCGGGAAT
>Ga0307380_10007566_pt1 | contig 14106 bp, 9 predicted proteins | sample UN3MG_FD_202239 | JGI IMG/M metagenome (GOLD analysis project Ga0307380, IMG submission 202239) | Soil microbial communities from Risofladan, Vaasa, Finland - UN-3 | ecosystem: Environmental > Terrestrial > Soil > Coastal area > Acid sulfate soil | place: Finland: Risofladan, Vaasa | collected... | reverse complement strand
ATCGCCAGCGAAGCAGCTCCCAGGCCTACAGCCTTTATGAATTCACGCCGTGTGCTGTTTTGTTCATTCATATTTGAATTCTCCTTCACTCATCGGAAACTCTTGCCTCACCACATTGCTAGCTTTTCTAATCATCATACTACCTGAATTAGGCACCTTTGTGCAACCTTGTGCTTTAATAGAGATAAAATTATCTGGTTATAATATGGACTTGCAGGGAAACGGAGTTTACTGGTTTGAAGAAGCAGAAACCTTCTTGGAGAACCTGGATTTGTGCTTCCATTCCTTAATGAGATGGGCCATTGCCAGAACGGGATGGCTGCTCAGCATTCTCGGCCCTGAGTATCGCATAACATCTCTTATCCGCTCGCGCATTTCCGGTTTATAACAGTGTATTTCACACTGAGAACAGGGGCCCTTCGTTACACCAAATGGGCATTTCTGCAATCGCTGGTCTGCATATTCGCGTAACTGTCGGCAATCGGGGCATAATTGTTTGCCGATGCTATCATGATGATTCCGGCAATATATCCACAACATCGCCGAAAGAGTCTTCTTTTCTCGTTTCAATCTACCGCGTTTCGGTGCCATATACTTTTTCTTCCGTCTCGATGTTGTGTTGTTCATCAGCCCAAACCGGCCGAGCAGCATAATGTATCCGACTTCCCGGCTGTGGCTTTTTATGCTACTGCTTATCTTGTTTCGAGTCAAGGTGAGTTAAAATCGACTGTAAATATGTTTTTCCTTGACTGGAAAGTAGATAATCTGGTATAAATAACGTTAGTAAAACTTGTGCTCGTGTAATCGGGCATTTGCGGCTTATGGTCTCTCGGCCAGTGTAACTCGTGTGGTTCTTCGTAGAGGAGGAATCGTTGGGAATTATGCGAAGCGCAGAGTCGAAAGGAGATTTTGTGCTTTGCTGTAAAGATATTTTTAACATTTCGATTGTAAATCTATATTTATTTTTTGAAGGAGGATTATTATGTGTAAAAGGCTAATCTGTTTGATTTCCTTTGTTTTGGTACTGGCTGCTTTGCCGGCGGTAACTCATGCACAAGGCGAAAACCTACTGCAAAATCCGAGTTTTGAAGAGGATGAGGTTATCCTCGACGACCCGGACTGGGAACAATGGTGTACCTGGGGTGATCAAGATGGTCTCAATAGCACCATAGAAATCGATGAAACCGAGTTCATTGACGGCATAAGAAGCCTTAGGATTGAGCCATACGGATCTGAGAACTGGCATTTCATTGTGGTGAATATATCCTTCCTGGCCGACATTGATAAAAACTATACTGCCAGTTTCTGGGCCAAAGCGGAAGAGCCACGTCCCCTGACCGTACAGATGAAGGCAACGGATAACTCTGTTGCCGGCTGGGGGGCAACAGACTTTGAATTGACGACTGAATGGGCTGAGTATTACTATACCTCAAATGTCCTGCATACCGATGTAAAGCTCGAGATATTGTGTGCCGGCTCTGAAGCTCCCTTCTGGCTGGATTTTGTTTTGGTCTATGAAGGAGAGTATGTTGCCGGAATTGAACCGGGAGCATCGCCTAAAGTAAAGGCTACTGCTCCGGAGCCCGCCGATGGTGCTATACATCCCGATACATGGGTGAACCTTTCCTGGAAGCCGGGAATTCACGCGATCACCCACGATGTGTATTTCGGCGATAATTTAGAGGACGTGAACAACGGCGCCGAAGGTACGTTCGTTGGCAACCAGGCCGGGACGTTTATCATTGCTGGTTTTCCCGGATATCCTTATCCGGATGGCCTTGTTCCAGGGGCAACTTACTACTGGCGAATTGATGAAGTCAACGACGCCGATCCGAATAGCCCCTGGAAAGGTGACCTCTGGAGCTTTGGCATTCCTCCCAAAACTGCATACTTTCCCAACCCTGCTGATAGTGCCGAGTCTGTGAATCCCAATGCTGAGCTTAGCTGGACGGAAGGTTTCGGTTCGATATTACACACTGTATATTTCGGCGACAATTTTGACGATGTGAACAATGCAACCGGGGGACTTCCTCAGGGAACAATGACCTATAATCCCGGCACGCTTAAAATGGCCAAGACTTACTACTGGCGGGTCGATGAGTTTGATGTTGTCGAAACGCATAAAGGCGGTGTCTGGAGCTTCACGACTGAGGGCGCCGTTGAGAGCCTGGACCCGGTTAATGGCGCAGTGGACGTTACACAGACACCGATTCTAACCTGGTCACCGGGAGTCAATGGTACTTCGCATGAGGTCTATTTCGGCACAGATAAAGAGGCCGTGAAAAACGCCGATACCGGTTCACCTGAATATAAAGGTTCCGGAAACCTTGGTTCTGAAAGCTATGATCCCGGACAGCTCGAATGGGGTACTACTTACTACTGGCGTATTGATGAGGCAAGTAATGTTCACGCCGACAGTCCGTGGACAGGCCCTCTCTGGAGCTTTACGACGGCCAACTTCCTTATCGTGGACGATTTTGAGTCATACAATGACCTTGATGAAGTTGAACCCGGGAGCAACAGGATATATATTGCCTGGACAGACGGCTACGACAACCCGGCTATAAACGGTTCCATCGTTGGTCATACTGACCCTCCTTTTGCCGAGCAAACTATCGTTCATGGCGGTTCTCAGTCGATGCCGCTTGCATACGACAACGCTGTCGGGAAATCTGAAGCGACGATGACATTGACTTCTAATCGTGACTGGACAGTGAACGGTATCAACACACTGACAATCTGGTTCAGGGGCAACACGGCTAACGCTGCCGAACCGATGTATGTTGCTCTTAATGGCAACGCTGTGGTCACTCATGATAATCCTGATGCAGCGCAGATAGCTTCCTGGACTGCATGGAATATCGAACTGACGCGCTTTGCAGACCAGGGCGTGAACCTTGCAAATGTCAATACGATTACTATTGGCTTTGGCAACAAGAACAACCCGGTTGCCGGTGGTTCAGGTATGGTGTTCTTCGATGATATTCGTCTGTATGCTCTGGGGCCGGCAGTGCCATAACCTTACAGGCGGTAATTGATTGTGTTTTTGAGATAACATATTCATATCGACTTGGGGCCTATATTGGTTGATTAGGTATAGGCCCCTTTGTATTGGGTCAATATAAAACGGATAAATTCTTACTATTCTTCAAGACGAGCTTATCCTTACAATTGCTTGTGAAGCATTATCTTACAGATTTAGCGAGATATTGCGGGCCGATTTTAGGTAATGGAAAAAAGGCTCCGGGTAGCACTTGAATCCCAAAGCCGCAGAAGATAACATAATTATCAGAAATAAACTTCCTGTCCGAAGTTTGTATAAAAAGTACCAAAAGGATTCGTAATTTATGGCCATCGTAGCATTGAGTAACATCCATATGGCTTTCGGACCGGAAGTCGTTCTGGATAAATTGAATCTTCAACTTCATGCCGGCGAAAAAGTCGGTATGGTCGGCGCCAACGGTTCAGGCAAGAGTACAATTCTTAATTTGATTGTTGGCCGGCTCGAACCGGACATGGGCCGGGTGGTCAAGCAAAAAGGCCTGCGCATCGGCTATCTGCCGCAGGAGGCAACGTTCAAAGGTAATCGTACTGTTATGGAAGAGATGCACGCCGGAGTAGAGCATTTGTTCAGACTCCAGCGGGCAATCCAGACCGCCTCTGGTGAAATGGAAAGCCTGACCGGTTCGGTGCTGCAGGCCAAAATGAAGCAGTATGACCGCCTATGCCATGATTTTGAAATCGCAGGCGGATATGCGTATGAAGTCCGCATCCAAACTACTCTGGCGGGTCTTGGCTTTGAGGCCGAGCTGCATCAGGCTAAGACTTCGGCGCTTAGCGGCGGCCAGTTGTCGCGCCTCGGGCTGGCACAGGTATTGATGCTTGATACCGACCTGCTTCTTCTGGACGAGCCGACCAACCATTTGGATATGCCGGCCACCGAATGGCTGGAGAGGTTTTTGACCGGTTATAACGGGGCTGCCGTCATCATCAGTCACGACCGGAGCTTATTGGATAAAGCAGCGTGTAAAATCATTGAAGTTGAAAAACGACAGGCAAAGGTCTGGAACGGCAATTACAGCAACTATATACAAACAAAAGAGACATTGCGGCTGCAACAACAGCGGGAACACACGAAACGTGCCGAGATGGTTGAGCGCACACTGGACTTCATTGCCCGCAACAAGGACCAGGAGGGCATGCGCAAGACGGCCCGCGGCCGGAAGACCCGCTTGAATCGCTTGCTCAAAGAGAACCCGGATTTTCTGGAAAAGCCTTCTGAACAAAAAACGATCAGCTTCGCATTCGGCAAGATCGATCGCAAAAGTGACCTGGTGCTGCGCTGCGAGGCAATGGGCAAATCCTTTGGTGAACTGACACTCTTTGAGAATCTTTCGTTCGATGTGCTAAGCGGTGAACGCCTTGGCATCACCGGACCGAACGGTACAGGAAAGAGCACTCTTTTGCGATTAGCTCTGGGCCAGATTGAACCATCCGCAGGCAGTATTCGCATGGGAAGGAATCTCCGCATCGGCTATCTGGACCAGCATGGTGACGTACTTGACACATCCAGGAGTGTTTTGGACGAGGCTTTAAGCGTAAATCCCAGGCTCTCATCAGAACAGGCACGTAATCGACTGGGCGCCTTTCTATTTACGGGTGACGATGTGTTCAAGCTGTGTGGGGATTTGAGCGGGGGCCAGCGCAACCGTCTGATGCTTTGCAGGTTAGTCCTGGCTGAACCCGATGTATTGGTAATGGACGAGCCCACCAATCATCTGGATATTGAAAGTCGGGAGATGCTGGAAACCTCGCTGGCCGGCTATACCGGAACGATGATTGTGGTAAGTCATGACCGATACTTTCTGGATCGTGTTATAGACAAGCTGATAGTGATTGGCACAGATGAGCTTGGACATCGCTGTATTGGCAAGACAGAATTCGTCGGTATAAAACCTGTTTACTCACACTATACATCCCTGGTTTGCAAGCGTTTGGAAAGCCGGCAGCAGAAGTTAAAATCACGTGCCGGAGGGTCTCGAAAACGTCGGCCGGCCAGCGCAAAGGGCAGGCCGCGCACCAGGACACCAAAAGAGCTTAAGCGCTTCAACAAATATTCCATTGAACAGATCGAAGAGCTGATCACGGCACTTGAGCAGGAATTGGCCGACATGAAGGAACGCTTTGGTGATGCGACAATTTATAAGAATCCCCAGCAGCTTGCCCAGTTGCAACAGACATATGATGCCAAAACAACCGAGCTGAACCTGCTGTATCAGGCGTATGAGCATCGGGAGGAGTAGAAGAATCTTTAATAGCCGCGGCTGATATTTTTAAAAACAACGAGTGACAGCGGAAAGATTTAAAAAACGGATTTAGAAAAAATCCCCTGCTTTACGGAACAGAGGAGAGGGTTGAATAAAGCAGGGGCTTCATAGAGAAGTAAGAGTGGAAACAGGAACTTAACTCTTAATTATATATTCAATACGCTGTACTACCTCCTTTTCTTGCAAAAGAATCATTAATGTCTATATATATGTGCCGCCATTGATACCAAATGTAACGTTTTTTCAGCAATTTTATTTTCGTGCCAATCAATCCAATGCCATCTTGCGGCTTAAAAACATTCCAGGGGACATTATCAGCAGCTTTATAAGGTAGTTTCAGCCAATGGACGAACTCATCTATAAAGCATTTTAAATCACAAGATAAGTGGCTTTTTGTGAGCCAGGCTTGACGGATGAAACAGGGGCTTGGCTTGCAATTTCAAGATGAATATCGTAATCTACTGAAACTTAAAAGGTTTTGCAGTATTTTTTTTGATATTCCATAACTGATCTGACAATTTGGTTGCTAACACATAAAAAGCATGAAATATCGTGCCTATCTTGACATCGAAACTACAGGGCTTAGCCGTTACTGTGCGGATTTAACAGTTATCGGCATCGCCCTCGAGAAGGGCAGGAAATGTCAGGTTGTTCAGCTTATTGAAGATGATTTATACGAAGAGAAGCTGCTGGACAACCTTGAAGGTGTAGATGAAATTTATACTTACAACGGCAGCCGCTTTGATTTGCCCTTTATTAAGGCCAAGCTTAGAGTTGATCTCAATGGGTGCTTTAGGCATACTGATTTAATGTATGATTGCTGGCGGCATAAACTCAAAGGTGGACTCAAAGTAGTTGAGAGACTGCTGGGTATAAAAAGAAATTTAACGGATGTGGATGGATATATTGCTGTGCAGTTGTGGCTTGATTATGTAAACAACAATAATAAGCAAGCCCTGCGAATGCTGTTAGAGTATAATCAGGAAGATGTTGTTAATTTGCGTATTCTCAGGCGAAAGCTCAAGGTAAGATAACACTATAGCTTTGGTTAAAAGTTCTATTTTCGTATTGGAAAAATATGGAGTCTGTAGTTACTATCCCGGCGTTTGGGGATAATTTTATTTATCTCTATCGATATGATAAAAACAATGCTTTGGCAGTTGACCCCTGCGACAGCTCCGCAGTACTGAACAGCTTAAACGAACACAACCTGAATCTTACAACGATTCTTGTTACGCACCACCATTGGGACCATACCGGTGGAATTTCTGACTTAAAAAAGAAAACCGGCTGTGAGGTTATCGGGGCCGACAAACGTCGAATACCGGCGATAGACCGCGTTGTTGATGATAAGCAGGTTCTGACAATAGGTAATATGGAAATACATGTTATTGCTACTCCCGGCCATACGAACACATCTGTTTGTTATTATATTCCTGCATCAAATAAAAACGAACGTAAGATTCTCTGGACCGGTGATACGTTGTTCACCGGAGGCTGCGGCAGACTCCTGGAGTGCAACGCGCGAACAATGTTCGATTCTCTGCTTACGCTGGCGTCTCTGCCCGACGATACGCTCGTCTATTGCGGACATGATTATACGCTGGAAAATTATGAATTTGCGCTGACTATCGAGCCGGACAATAAAGCTGTCAGACAACGCCTGCAGGAGATAAAGGAAACTATAAGGGCAGGCGGGTTTACTGTCCCTTCGACCATATTGCAGGAAAAGACAACAAATGTTTTTTTACGGTCGGATAAAAACGAAATTAAAACCGCTCTTAAAATGCCAGATGCCGGGGCCGTAGATGTCTTCGCGGAATTGCGTCGGCGAAAAGATGCTTTTTAGAGTATCCCTATTGTCATAAGAAATGAATGTAGAGAGTAGTACAAGTGAATCCTAAACATAAAAATACAATCCTTATCACCTGCCCGGCAGGGCTGGTCGATTATGTCCGGCGGGAGGTCGAGGATTTAGGCTACAAGAGCGGCGATTCTCATAAAACAGGGCTTGAGGTGGAAGGTGACCTTTATGACGCAATGCGGCTGAACCTATATTTACGTACGGCGCACAATGTTCTTTTGCTGCTGAAGCAGTTCAAGTGTGACGGCCCCGATGAACTTTATCGCAATGTAAGGGACCTGTCCTGGGAGGACATAATTTCTCCGCGGGAATACGTTAGTGTTGTCGGCAGAGTTAATACCGCATTCGTAGGTAATTCCATGTACGCCAATTTAAAGGTCAAGGATGCTATTGTTGATCGCGTAGCCGGCAAAACAGGGTCCCGTCCCGACTCGGGTAAAGATAAGAACAATGTGGTAGTGCAGTTTTATTGGAAGGACGATCACTGCTGGCTTTACCTGAACACTTCCGGCCAGAAACTTTCGGACCGCAGTTATCGCAAGATGCCCCATAAAGCTCCGCTGCGCGAGTCTTTAGCTGCTGCAATAATCACCGCGACAGGCTACGACGGCAGTGAGCCTCTGGTTTGCCCGATGTGCGGAAGCGGTACGCTGGCGATAGAAGCCGCACTTATAGCGAGCAGGCGGCCTCCCGGTCTGCTGCGAAACAATTTCGGTTTTATGCATTTGAAGTATTTTGACGAGCCCAGATGGCGGCAGATGCGTAGTGAGGCACTGAAGATGAGCAAAATGCGCGGCGGCAAAGCGGATTTCAAACCGGCACGGATTATCGCTACGGACATTGATGCAGAGGCGGTGGAGGCCGCCCGTAAAAACGCGATGACGGCAGGTGTGTCACACTTGATCGATTTTATTGCTTGTGACTTTGCCGACACTGTCATACCAACGGGGGCGGGAAGTGTAGTTATGAATCCGGAATATGGTTTGCGGCTGGGTGAAATAGAGAAACTGCAAGACACTTATAAACGCATCGGTGATTTCTTCAAACAGAAATGCTCCGGTTATACCGGTTATATTTTCACGGGCAATCCGTCACTTGGCAAAAAAGTCGGACTGCGCACCAGCAAAAGGTTTGAGTTTTATAATGCTAATATCGAGTGCCGTCTGCTTAAGTACGAGCTTTACCCAGGAACGAAGAAAAAGACTTAATGCTTGAGCATTTGGTGCATTTGTTTATCTTTGCTCGCTATTATGTATCCGGGTTGATATAATGAGTTTTGCTTAAACAATATTAAAATGGAGAGTGGACTCTGAGCCGGCTATAATTTTACAATCGGACCCACCATTTTGTTTGGCTTGGGTGTGCTGATGGTGCGAAAGACACGGAAAAATGAAGTTTACAGACCTTGACTTAAAGCCGCTAATTCTTGCCGGACTAAGAGACATACAGTACGTCGAGCTGACGCCCGTCCAGGAAAAAACCTTCCCTCATGTTCTGGCCGGAAGAGACATCATCGCCCGTGCTGAAACCGGTTCCGGAAAAACCGCCGCTTGTGCCGTTCCCCTCGTCCAGATGGTCGACACCTCCGTTAAAGCTGTCCAGGCTCTTATTCTCGTCCCTACTCGTGAGCTGGCACTGCAATACGTCAGAGAAATCGCCGATATCGCCAGGCGGACCAACATAAAGCCTTATGCCGTCTATGGAGGCTTTTCCATCCACATCCAAAATGCAAAGCTGAATCATGGAGTCGATATCCTCGTCGCCACCCCCGGAAGGCTCATTGACTTACTCCGCAACAGCACCCTTAGCCTGTCAAACGTCAGAACCCTGGTCCTCGACGAAGCAGATAATATGCTCAATATGGGATTCATCTCAGACGTCGAATTCATCATCTCCTGCCTCATACACGAACACCAGACCCTTATGTTTTCGGCAACCATGCCCAAAGAGATTGAAAAGCTGGCCCAAAAGTACCTCAGAACCCCCCTCGCCATCTCCCTGAATGAGGGCCAGAAAGCACCCCAGAATCTCCAGCATCACTTCCTGCAGATTAACAGCAAGAATCGACGCGAATCTTTGCTTAATTACTTAGACGAGGCCCAGCCAAAACAGGCCATAATCTTCTGCAATTCAAGACGTAACGCTGAAAAACTCCACGACCATCTAAAAAAGAAACTTACCTCCACCGAAATCATCCACGGAGGACTCGAACAGTCCAAAAGGACGTCACTGTTCAACCGATTTCGCAGAATGGAAATCAAAATAATGGTCGCCACGGACCTCGCCAGCCGCGGACTGGACTTTACTCATGCAACCCACGTAATCAACTACGATTTTCCCGCCGACACCGACGACTATACCCACCGCACCGGCAGAACCGCAAGGATGGGCCGAAAGGGCATTGCTCTGACCCTTTTTACAAAAAAGGACCTGCACAAATTAAAAAGCGTAATCAACACCAATCATATCCAGCCCGTCTGGCAGGGCGACGAACCCGACCTTAAACATATCTCCCATCGGCAAAAATCGCGCAGACGCCCTTCACGCAATTTCCGCCCCCAAAGAAGAAAATAAATCCTTACGCCTTTAACAATCATAATCCTCAAAACTCCCTAAACATATCTTTTCCTGGAAACAACAAAAATAAGCTCAAAACAAATACCCGAATAAACGATACGCCACTGCTCTTTTTCTCATTTGTGAAAAATCTTTTCGAGAATGAATGTACGCGAAATCAACAATTTTTTCCTTGACTGAAAGGCAGATAATTTGGTATACATACAATTAGTCAAGTTTATGCCTGTGCAGTCTTGCATCTGTGGATTTTGGGCCTTCTGCCGGCGTAATTCCTGTAATTTTTCAATATGAGGAGGAATTAGTATATAGAGTACGGAGTTGCATCGGTAACTTTGTACTCTGTAGTTAAGGTTTTTACATTTCAATAACATATCTATATTGTTTTGAAGGAGGACTATTATGTATAGAAAATTGATGTATTTGGCTTCTTTTGTCTTGGTGTTAAGTGTGGTTGGCAGCGCCAGAGGCCAGTTGGGCAAGGGCTACATTCTGTATGAGTACTGGGATAACATCACTGGTACGGCTGTTTCAAACCTCACCGGCGCCCCCCGTTACCCTGACAGCCCGGATGAGAGCAAGTGGTGGCAAACTTTCGAGGGAGAAGTCGGCCGTGGCGATAACTACGGCATACGTGCCAGTGGTTATGTATACCCGCCGGTAAGCGGTGAATATATCTTCTGGATTTCCGGTGATGACGAATGCCAACTGTGGTTGAGCACCGATGACGACCCGGCCAAAATAGAGCAGGTCGCCAACGTTATTACTTATACCGGCTCCCGGGAATGGGACAAAGAAGAAACACAGATGTCAAGTCCCATCACACTGCAGGCCGGTCGGAAGTACTACATAGAGGCACTGATGAAAGAAGGCACCGGCGGTGACAACCTGGCTGTGGCGTGGGGAGGCCCGACTGTTGGTGAAGGTCCTGTGATTATCGAGGGTAAGTATCTGTCACCTATTATAACTTCTTTTGCCGAAGCCATGAAAGCTGCACGGGAACCCAACCCCGCTGACGGTTCCATACACTCCGATACTTGGGCGAGTATTACCTGGACCGCAGGATTTACTTCTGCCTCGCACGATGTGTACTTCAGCGATAATCTTGCCGATGTTCAGGCACGCGCCGCTGATGTGTTCTTAGGGAATCAGCTTTTAACTGATTTTGTTGTTGGTTTCCCGGGATTTCTTTATCCGGACGGCCTAGTTCCGGGCATAACTTACTATTGGCGGATTGATGAAATTGAGGCAGACGGTACTATCATACACGAAGGTAATATCTGGAGCTTTATGGTTCCCCCAAAGTCTGCCTATAATCCAGACCCGGTTGATGGTGCCGACTCTGTAGATCCGAATATAGCTCTTCGTTGGCAGCCCGGTTTCGGTGCGTTATTGCACTACGTGTACTTCGGTGACGATTTTGATACCGTGAACAATGCCGCCGGAGCTATGCCCTGGGGAACTCCAACCTTTAGTCCGGGCACTCTTGAATTAGGGAAGGCTTTTTATTGGCGGGTCGATGCATTCCACGGCTTCGAGACTTATAAAGGCGAGGTCTGGAGCTTTTCAACTCCTGGCGCTGTTGGAAGCCCAATGCCTTCCAATGCTGCTGTGGATGTGAAGCAGACACAGATTCTCACATGGGTCGCAAGCGACAATGCCGCTTCGCACCAGGTCTATTTTGGTATGGATAAAGGCGCTGTGCAAAGAGCTGATTCAGGTTCGCCTGAGTATAAAGGCAGCAAAAACCTTGGCTCCGAGAGCTATGACCCCGGTAAACTTGAATGGGATTCGACCTACTACTGGCGAGTTGATGAAGTCGAGACTGGCGGTACGACACAGAAGGGCATTGTCTGGAGTTTCACAACGGCCAATTTCCTTATCATTGACGATATGGAGAGCTACAATGACATTAATGAAGGTGAACCCGGCAGCAATAGGATATATATTGCCTGGGTGGACGGATACAACAATCCGGCTATCAACGGCTCTGTCGTTGGTCATGCTGCTGCTCCGTTTGCCGAGCAGACTATCATTCACGGTGGTTTGCAGTCGATGCCGCTTGCATATGATAACGCTGTTGGCAAATCTGAGGCGACTTTGACATTAACTTATCCGCGCGACTGGACAGAAAAAGGTGTTGACACGCTGACGATTTGGTTCAGAGGCGGTTCGGCTAACACTCCTGAGACGTTGTATGTTGCTCTCAACGGCAATGCTGTGGTCAATCATGATAATCCTGATGCAGCAAAGACAACTTCCTGGACCGAATGGAATATCAGCCTTCAGGCGTTCGCAGACCAGGGTGTTAACCTCGCCAATGTCAATACGATTACTCTCGGTCTTAGATCGGTTACCGGCGGTACAGGTATGATGTTGTTTGATGATATTCGTTTGTATGTTTCGGAGCCTGCGGCGCAATAAGCAAGGAGTGTTTGATAAAACAGATTTGTATTGATTCGGGGTCTATACCGATAGGTTCGGTATAGACCCCGATTGTTTAATGACAATAAAGTCAATTGGAAAAAGCCTTGAAATTCCAGTCATTGGTGATAAGATAGCTCGTGCTTAAATAGAAACTATGAAGTGTAAATGTAAGAGTGGGTAACACAGTACCCGAAATCTAATTTAGTAACGCAAAGGAGGTATTTTATGCGAAGTGTTCGACTATTAGCTTTTGCAGCATTGTTGGCAGTAATGTGTTGTGTAGCGGCCGACGTGGCCGCACAGCCCAGACAACAAGACCGGATCCGCGTGCTGCTGATTGCAGGTGATGATGTGGCGCCGTTCCATGACTGGCGTGAAATCTCTGAAAAGACACGCGAGGTTTTGGTGTCTTCTCCTCGCTTTGATGTCAAGGTATGTGAGGATCCCCTGATCCTCGAATCAAGTACCGCTCTTGGAAGGTACGACGTTATTCTGCTGACTATGTTCAATAGGGGCCCGACTATCACAGGTCAGGCAAAAGAGAACCTGCTGGAATTCGTCAAGAAGGGCAAGGGTTTCTATGTTCAGCATCTTGCCAGCGCCTCTTTCTCTGAATGGGATGAATTCGGCAAGCTCTGCGGCCGCAAATGGGTAATGGGAACTTCAGGACACGGTCCGCGAGGTGTATTCGGAGCCAAGATTGTCAAAGAACATCCGATTACCAGGGGATTAAAGGATTTCAAGATTTTTGACGAGCTTTATGCGAAATTGCAGGGAGACAGCGAGATTGAAGTGCTGGTCTCCGCCGACTCCGACTGGAGCAAAAATACCGAGCCGCTGGTCTTCACCAGACCGTATGGCAAAGGACGTTGTGTCCATAACGCCTTCGGTCACGACCACAAGGCTATTCTTGACCCCAACATGAAGCAACTCATCCGCAATGGAGTGGAGTGGGCTGCTACGGGCAAGGTCAGGGACTAACTTCAGACTATTTTCTTAATTGCTGTATTGATTATATTGGGGACGGCTGCTTAATCGTGGCCGTCCCTGACTTTTATAGACTTGAAAGTGTTTAGTTTTCTTTCATTACCTCATCGTCGTATTCAATTTCAAAGCGAAGCTTATGCTTGGCCTCCTCCTGGGCCAGTGACAAAAACATATTCCGCAACTCAGGGTCCTGCATCTTTGACGCTAATGTAGTGTAAAGCTTAAATGCGGCCTTCTCTTTTTTCATTGCCAGAATAATTGCACTTTGGTAATCCATGTTCGGCGAGGGCTTAACATCAACCGTATAATCAGCTATTTTAAGGTCCGCCACATCCTCTGCTTTCGGTTGGAGATTACCCTTTTTTACCCCCTCCAACCGGGCTTTGTGACCAAGCTCTTCTTTTGCAAAGCTTTCGAAAACTTCACGCATTGCCGGATTTTCCATTTGACCCGCCAGATCCGTATAAAACTGGCTGGCTTCTGTTTCACCTGCTATCGCAAAATCCAAAATCTCCTCGATACTGTTAAATTCATCCATAATACGTCTCCCGGAACAGTTACTCTTTCCAATCCACTCGAACAGGATTTTCCCACTGAGTCTAATTTCCAATATAGTACCACGATTATCCCTGAAATTCAAGATTTCCAATTAGCATAATAATACATGGTGCAATTTTGTCATTTACATTGCCTTATAATAGTTCTCATATTTTCACTAATCCTGCGCCCTTGCAAAAACAGAACCTTACGATAATAATAGAATTGATTCAACAGGTAATGTTATCGGGATAATAACAGAGGTCTAATCCGGACTATGAAGGTCAGAGAAGAAAATTTCACAGTTAAATCCTATGAGTGCCGGCCTGATGGGAATATTAAGACAGCTTGCTTAATGCAGTATTTACAGGAGGCCGCGGCCCTTCACGC
>Ga0307380_10007565_pt1 | contig 14106 bp, 11 predicted proteins | sample UN3MG_FD_202239 | JGI IMG/M metagenome (GOLD analysis project Ga0307380, IMG submission 202239) | Soil microbial communities from Risofladan, Vaasa, Finland - UN-3 | ecosystem: Environmental > Terrestrial > Soil > Coastal area > Acid sulfate soil | place: Finland: Risofladan, Vaasa | collected... | reverse complement strand
TATCTGCAAATCAGATTTCATTTAGATACCTCCTGTTTTTGTTTTTATATATTTAATTTAAAATAAAAAAGACAGAACAAAACTATTCAAAGAATATTCCCGCTCTGTCTTTGTACCTGAGAGATTTTTTTCATCATTAATAGATAATGAAAAATTGCCCCTTCGGTGTTTACTAAAAAACTTTCCAGAGTTCTGTCCAGTAAGGGTCCTTTTGCCTGAGAGTTTAAATGTATTATACATCGTGCCCCTTCGGCTCCTTTTCAATAAAAAAAGGCCTCTCCCCCTACTTTCATACAGTTTAATGTATTTAATTAGGAGAAAATTATTTATTAGTATTTATTTTATTATTTATAAATTCTATATATAATTCTTATTGTATATATATACTACATTAATTTATAAAAGTCCTTCTTTTTTTTTAAAAAAAATAAAAAATATCAAATTACTGTAGTTGCAAATTAAAGATGTGCTATAATTATTACTGCGAATGAACTGAGAATTAATGAATTGTTAAAATTATTATTAGAGTTATTTACAATACGCTGTGCGTATCTCTGTTTTTAGATATTTTTCAGCTTTTTGGGAAATAACCATACTATAGAAAACAAAAACATAAGCTGGGGGGGGGATTTGTTTTTGAAACAAGAAAAAGGAAGAGAATGGATTGCAATTTTAGATTTTGGTTCACAATATACACAATTAATTGCTAGACGGGTAAGAGAAGCTAAGGTTTATTCGGAAATACTTCCTTATAGTATTGATTTAAAAAAAATACAACAGGATCCACCTAAAGGGATTATTCTCTCCGGAGGACCAGCAAGCGTATATGAAGATCAAGCGCCGGTGTGCAATAAAAAGATATTTGAATTAAGTATACCCATATTAGGAATTTGTTATGGTGCTCAGCTAATTGCCCAATTTTCAGGAGGGAAAGTGATAAAAACATCTCAGGCAGAATACGGTAGGGTTGATATTATTTTAAATAATCAAGAAGATATTTTTCATGGTTTCCCTGCCAACTCCACCTGTTGGATGAGCCACCAGGATTTAATAGAAAGTCTTCCTCCAAATTTTAAAGTTATTGCTCGAAGTGAAAATACCAAAGTCGCAGCTATGGCAAATAGAGAGAAGAACATCTACGGAGTCCAATTTCACCCCGAAGTTAGTCACACTCTATTAGGTAAGAAATTGTTAGAAAACTTTCTTTACAAGATATGCCAGTGTCAGTATAGCTGGAATCTACAATCTTTTATTCAACAATCTGTAAAGGATATCAAAGAAAAAGTTGGTAAAGGTAAGGTAGTAGCCGGAGTAAGCGGGGGTATAGATTCAATAGTGGCAGCAGCATTAACCCATAAAGCTATTGGCAATCAGTTATACTGTATTTTTATTAATAATGGTTTACTAAGAAAAGGAGAGGCAGAAGAAGTACAGAAGAGATTCAAAAATAATTTTAAAATAGATTTAATCTATGTTGATGCCTCTGAGAGATTTTTAAAGAAATTGAAAGGCATAAGCGATCCCGAGATAAAGAGAAAAATTGTTGGGGAAGAATTTATCCGGGTATTTGAGGAGAAAGCTAATAATATTGGCAGGGTACACTATTTACTACAGGGGACTCTTTATCCCGATGTGATAGAAAGTATTTCTTTAGATGGCCCTTCTTCGACGATTAAGTCTCATCATAATGTAGGTGGATTACCTGAAGAAATGAAACTGAAAGTCCTGGAACCTTTAAGATATCTGTTTAAGGATGAAGTAAGAAAAATAGCTAAAAAACTAAAATTTCCTGACGAAGCTATCTGGAGGCAACCCTTTCCTGGACCGGGATTATCTATCAGGATAATTGGTTCGGTTGATGAAAAGAAATTAGATATTTTAAGAGAAGCGGACGATATAATTAAGCAGGAAATAAAAAAGAATGCCTTGTATAAAAAGGTCTGGCAATCTTTTGGCATTTTACTCCCGATAAAAACAGTAGGGGTAATGGGAGATATTCGAACCTATGATTTTGTTCTCGCTTTAAGGATTGTAAACAGTAGTGATGGTATGACTGCTGATTGGTCTAAAATACCTTATACAGTATTAGGAAAGATATCTAATAGAATTATTAATGAAGTAGAAGGTATTAATCGAATAGTTTATGATATAAGCTCAAAACCACCTGCAACGATCGAATGGGAATGAAAATAGCGGGTAGCGTTTAGCGTAGAGCGTAGAGTTCGGAAAGAAGAAAACAGAATACAGGAGTCAAGTTAGTATATAGTATCCATTCTAGCGGATAGCGTTTAGCGTAGAGCGCATAGTTTTAAAAGAGGGAATCAGATTAGAATTAATCGGGTAAATTGCAGATTATTAAATTAAATTTAATTGGTAAATAGGTCAATTAGTAAATTATAAGCACTTGTATCTTATTAATCCAAAACTATACGCTAAACGCTGTACGCTCTACGCTATAAATAAAAAAATATCGAAAGGGTAGGTAGTATTTTTATGTCCACACTAGTAGTAGTTGGCTCTCAATGGGGAGACGAAGGAAAAGGAAAAATTACTGATTTACTTTCTAAGGAAGCAGACATTATTGTTAGATATCAAGGTGGCAGTAATGCTGGTCATACAGTAGTAAAGGGGGATGAACAATATATCTTTCATCTTATTCCTTCTGGTATCTTACATCAAGGAGTAAAATGTCTTATCGGGAATGGAGTGGTGATAGATCCGCAATCTTTATTGCAGGAAATTGAATGTTTAAAGAAAAAAAACATAGAAATCGACGATAATTTGTTTATAGATTTTAAAGCACATGTTGTTTTCCCTTATCATAAGATTTTGGATGAGATAAAAGAAAATAAAAGAGGGAAAGATAAAATAGGTACAACCAAAAGAGGCATTGGTCCAGCCTACGTAGATAAAATCGCTCGTACCGGGATAAGAATGATTGATATGATAGATGGAAAATCTTTATCAAAAAAAATAGAAATTAATTTAAACGAAAAAAATGATATTTTCGAAAAACTATATGGGCTTAAAATATCTAATCAGGAAAAGAAAGACATTTTAAAAAAATATATAGAATATGGTCAATTGTTAAAAAAATATGTAATAGATGTTTCGCTGCACCTGAATCAGGCCATTAATGAAGATAAAAAAATATTATTTGAAGGTGCCCAGGGAACTTTATTAGATATTGATCATGGCACTTTCCCTTATGTAACTTCATCTAATCCAATTGCTGGCGGTGCTTGTACAGGAACAGGCGTAGGTCCTACCAAGATAAACAAAGTTATGGGAATAACCAAAGCCTACACTACCCGAGTAGGAAGAGGACCTTTTCCTACTGAACTGACAGGGGAATTGGGAGAGCATATGCGACAAAAAGGGGGAGAATTTGGAGCAACCACCGGAAGACCTCGAAGATGTGGTTGGTTTGACGTAGTATTAGTAAACTATGCAGTCAGAATTAACGGGATGGATAGTATGGTTCTAACCAAGATAGATGTTCTAAGTGATTTTGAAAAGATCAAAATATGCACTTCTTACAAATATAATGGGGATATAATAAAAGAGTTTCCGGTTAATATAGAGACTTTACAGAACTGTATTCCGATATACGAAGAAATGGAAGGGTGGAAAGGAGATGTTTCTCAGATTACTAAATACGAAAACCTTCCAAAGCAATTAAAGGCATATATTAGCCGAATAGAAGAATCAGTCAAAACAAAAGTGGTTATAATATCTGTCGGGCCAAAAAGAAGCCAAACAATTTTTAGAGAAAAAATATTTAAATGAGTAAAATTAATGTTAATTGGTTAAATAGTTACTTGGTTAGTCAGTTTAAGTTTAACGACTAATTAGTATATAGTGAATAGTATTTCATTCTATCGGATAGCGTGTAGCGTAAGCGAAAAACGAAAAGCGCAAAACTATATTCGTATCTCGTATCTCGTGAATCGTATCTCGCAGATAAGATAGAAGCCAGAAGACAGAATCCAGTATTCAGAATTATTTTAGAATATAAAGTTATATTATCTTGTTAAGTTATTTTCTATTCTTCTGACTCCTGACTCCTGGCTCTTAAATTCTTAAATAATAATTATGGTTTTTCGCTTTTAGTTTTAAATTTTTAACTGTATAATGATAATTGTAAACTTATATAAAACTAATAACCAACTAACCAATTAACTAGCTAACCAATTAAGAGGTGATACCAATGATTGATCGATATTCTCTTCCGGCTATGAAAAATATCTGGGAAGAGAAAAATAAATATAAAACTTGGTTAAAAATAGAGCTTTTAGTCTGTGAAGCCCTGTTCGAATCAGGAGAAATAAATAAAGATGCTATTGAAAATATCAGAAAAAATGCCAGGTATTCTTTAAAGCGTATTCAGGAAATTGAAAAAATAACCCAACATGATGTATTGGCATTTACCACAGCTGTTGGAGAAAATTTAGGAGAGAATTCCCGCTATTTCCATCAAGGATTAACTTCCTCTGATATACTAGATACTTCTTTAGCTTTGATGTTGAAACAGTCTGCCAAAATAATTATAAAAGATATTGAAAATTTAGCAAAGGTATTAAAAGAAAAGGCATTAGAGCACAAATATACTCAGATGGTTGGAAGGACACATGGTATTCATGCAGAGCCAATTACTTTTGGTTTTAAAATGGCTTTGTGGTTCTCCGAAATGCAAAGAAATCTGGAAAGGATGAAGAAAGCCCAGGAAGAAATAAGTTATGGTAAAATATCCGGAGCAGTAGGTACCTTTGCTCATATTGATCCCTATGTCGAGGAATGGGTTTGTGCAAAATTAAATTTGAAACCAGCTAAAGTTTCTAATCAAATTATTCAAAGAGATCGGCATGCTTATTATTTAAGTATATTGGCAATAATTGCTAGTTCTTTAGAAAAATTTGCCACTGAAATTAGAAGCTTACAGAGGACTGAGATTTGTGAGGCTGAAGAAAAATTTTCAGCTGGACAGAAGGGTTCTTCGGCAATGCCACATAAGAGAAATCCCATAATTTGTGAGAGAATTTGTGGACTTTCCCGAGTGGTTAGAGCTAACGCTATGACTGCTATGGAGAATATAAACTTATGGCATGAAAGAGATATTTCTCATTCTTCTTCAGAACGTATTATTATTCCCGATAGCAATATTTTAATTGATTATATGTTACAAAAATTTACTAATCTTGTATACAATTTAAATGTTTCTCCTGAGCGTATGAAAGAAAATCTGGAAAAAACTAAGGGTCTGATATTTTCTCAAAAGATAATGTTAGAACTTACTAAAAAAGGTCTTTCTCGAGAGGAGGCTTACAGAATAATCCAGAAAATTTCTATGCAGGTTTGGCAAGGAAGAGGTAATTTCAGAGAACTTTTATTGAAGGATTCTGAAATTTATAATTATTTGTCTGAATCAGAGATAAAAAAGTGTTTTGATTATCAGACTTATCTAAAAAATATAGACCAAATCTTTAAAAGAGTATTTAGTGAATAATATAGCCCGGACAGCTGTGTATTTTTTTAAAAAAAGTTGAAAATAGAACAATGAAAAACTATTAAAAAACAATAGGTTTAGCATATTTGTACCCCCTTTTATTTTTTTACAAAAAAATATTTAAAAATAATGCTAAAAAGTATTGATAAATTCTCACTTTTTTGATATATTATCACTTGTATTTTAATATCATTTTTAAAGGTGAAAAATATTAAAAAATTAGATGACAGCATAACTAATATTTTAAAGAGGGGGGGGGGCGATATAGGCTTTAAATATATCGCAAGTTAAAGGAATGAATCATTTAGGAAACCATTTATTGATAGAGCTATACGATTGTGATACAAATCTAATCAACGATGTTATAAAAATAGAAGGACTACTGCTAAAAGCAGTTAAAATTTCAGGAGCAACTACTTTAAATTCAACCTTTCATAAATTTTCTCCTCACGGAGTAAGTGGGGTAGTGGTAATATCAGAATCCCATTTCTCCATCCATACCTGGCCAGAATATGGCTACTGTGCTTTAGATATTTTCACTTGTGGCAATGAAATTAAAAGTCATTTAGCGCTGGAATACCTTAAAAAGGAACTTCGCGCAGGCAATATTTCAGTAACTGAAGTAAAGAGAGGAATTTTAAATTTTCCAGTTACACTTTTACATAAGCCGGAGGTGTGTAAGAAATGAGCAATATAAAGAAAGAATTTTACGATGCTAACGCATGGGGATTATTAACCAGTGTAGACCTTTATGGATGTAATCCTGAGACCATAAGAGATGCAGGAGCTATAAAAAAATATGTTGATGACCTTAGTAAATTAATCGAAATGAAGCAATTCGGCGAAACTCAAATTATAAATTTTGGTGAGGATGAGAAAGTTGCTGGGTACTCTATGGTTCAATTGATTGAAACTTCTTTGATTTCAGGACATTTTGCTAATAAGACTAATAGTGCCTATATAGATATATTCAGTTGCAAATATTATGAACCGTCAGTGGTAGTAGAATTTACCAAGAAATTTTTCGAAGCAGAAGAAATCAAGATGCATTATATTTTAAGGAGCTAGTTGAATTGAATAATAAAGAAATGTGGATAGAAGAGAAATTAGAGATTAAAAACGGAAGAGCTTTAAAAGTAAGGATTACAAAATCTCTTGAAAAGGTAAAATCAGAATTTCAAGAGATTGAAGTAGTAGAGAGCGAGCCTTTTGGTAAAATTCTGCTTATCGATGGAATAATTATGCTTACTGATGCAGATGAATTCTGCTATCACGAAATGATTACCCATATCCCTTTATGTGTCCATCCAAAAGCCCAAAAGGTTTTGGTAATTGGAGGTGGAGATGGTGGAACAGTAAGGGAAATATTAAAACACGATAGCGTCAATGAAGTAGATGTCTGTGAGATTGATGAAAAAGTAATAGAGATATCTAGGAGGCATTTTCCTTATTTAGCTAATAGTTTCAATGATCCCAAGGTGAAAGTATATTGTGAGGATGGGAATAAATTCATAAAAAATCACAAGGATGAATATGATATAATTATCGTCGATTCTTCTGATCCCATAGGTCCTGCTGAAGTATTATTCAGAAGAGAATTTTACGAAGCGATGTATCAAGCCTTAAAAAACAATGGAATTGTAGTTACTCAGGCAGAATCATTTTTTTATCATAAAAAGATAATTAAATCATTATTCTCTTTTATAAAAGAAATTTATCCCATTTCAGAATATTATTACACTTTAGTGCCTACTTATCCTAGTGGAATAATTGGATTTACCTTTTGCTCCAAGAAATACCACCCGATACAAGATTTTAATGAAACAGAAATCTTAAAGCTCAACGATTTAAAATATTACAACAAAAAGATCCATAAAGCATCATTTGCTCTTCCCGCCTTTGTTCAAGAGTACATATAGCAGAAAAATTTCGAAATTGTCTGAAGTAAACTTGAATCCGGATAAACGATGGAGCAACCATCTTACGAAAATAGCATAAATCTGGATTATGTCCTGCCTAAAAACACTTGAAACATTTTTCCATAACTGAATTGCGATTGAAAATGTATATGATTAAAGTGGAGGAGATAAAATTGAATAAAGAAGAATATCTAGGTAGAGCCAAAGATCATCTCTTTATGACCGGAATCAATGATAATGGCATGAAATTATGTGCAGCCAATATGGTTTATGGAATAGCCAAAATTCACTACTTGCAGGAAAAATTGGGTTTAGAAGCAGATGCTACCTTCATATCTACCCCCGATGCTACCATCACCCGAAATATTGAAAGATGGAATAATGGTTTTGGATATGGAGGAAAAATTGAATGGGGAAATGGGGCATCAGAATTAATGATATTAGACATTTTGCCCAATGCATGTGGAATGTTAGTCGGTAGTTTAGAAAAACTTCCCGAGATAGAAACTTTAATTAATAAAGTGACTGCAATTTCAGCAAAATCTTCCAATATAAAAGTTAACGGAATACGGATAGTTTGGGATTTTGGTAAGGGTAACCATTTTATCGATGTATTTAAAGTGAGAAATATTTTGGGGATTGAAGACCTTCCTCCATATATGTTTATTGTTCATGGCGCCGGTGATGAACTAAGAGAAGATAATCAGAAAGGTTATGGCTTATACTATTATCGGAGCAAAAGATTAGATAGTATCAGTGAAAAAATGGATACACCTTTTGGTGAAATCAGATTTCTAACTGGTAAAAAAGCCTCAGATTATTACGAGCAGTATAAATTTGTGGATGATTTTTCTAAAAAGAGGAGAATTGAATTTGCTAAAAGATTATTTGGAGATTTCAAGGTAGTTTCCAATGAAACTCACCAGGGGTTAGCAGATATAAATGCTATGCTTTTAGGTTGTCATAATATTAAAGATAACAAGGTTTTGCCCATTGCTTTACGAGGAGATTTACCAGCATATTTGGTATATGGTAAACCCTCTTTTACAAAAGAACAGATTGAAAATTTAGGTTTTGAAAGAAGAGCTCGAAAACTTGGTTTAATGAATAGACTTAGAAATGCCAATGTAGTTCCACACGGTGGAGGATATCATTTTCCCGATCTATTAAATGTGTTAAAGGTGATTGAAAATGGTGGGCAGAGATATTTCTTAATGGATTTAATAAATGATCGAGGGAAAAAAGTAATTAAAGATGTTCGGGAAATGCCATATGATTATAGAGGAAGAATGGTTGTTCTGAGAACTTTGGAATTGGGTCTGGCTGAAGTCACTGCCAAACTTATCCCCCTGTATGTACTTAAAATATAAAATTTATAACAAATATAAAGATAATGTGACATTTTATTTAAGAGGAGTCAGAGGATACACCTATTGTGAGCGAAGCTAGACTAACCTTGCTGATTTTCTTGTAATATTTCGATTATTATCTAGTTTCTATGATATTCTCCATAAGACTTCTTCCGTGCTTTACTTTAGAAACAATTTTTTATAATATCGAAATGAGGTTTAATATGAGAGATCAACCGATTGGTTTTTTGGATTCGGGTTTAGGTGGTTTATCGGTAGTAAAAGAAGTAAAAAAATTGCTTCCCCGGGAAGACATTGAATATTTTGCTGATAACCAGCGTCAACCTTATGGTGAAAAAAATCAAAATGAACTTGTAGATTATACCCTTCAAATAATTAGTTTTCTTATAAAGAAAAAAATTAAAGTTTGTGTTATAGCATGCAATACCGCTACTGCTGCTGGCCTCAAAAAAGCAAGAGAATATTTTTCTATTCCTATAATCGGTGTTATCCAATCAGCAGTTCAGGAGGCCACAAAGAAGACTTTAAACAAAAAGATTGGAGTTATTGCCACCGAATTCACCACCAAAAATGGAGCTTATCCCAAAGAGATTGAAAGAATTTCCCCCGAAATAAAAGTTTTTTCTAATTTTTGTCCAGAATTTGTGCCTATAGTTGAAGCTGGTGAATTTACTGCACCTAAAACCTACGAAGTTGCCCGTAAATATTTAAAATCTTTAAAAGATGCGCAAATTGACACTTTGATATTAGGCTGTACACACTATTCTTTTTTAAAAAAGGTAATATCAGATATTATGGGATCAGGAGTAATATTAATCGATCCATCTGTCAGCACCTGCTTTACTTTAAAGGAAATTCTGGTTCAAAGGGGAATCTTAAAAGAAGAAGGGAAAAGTAAAGAAAACTACTACACCACCGGTTTACCAGAGAAAGTAGAAAAAACCGCTAAAATCATTCTCGGTAGTGATATTTTTGAAATCCAAAAAGTAAAGTTAGAATAATTGGAACAAAATATTTAATTAGCATTTACTATTGAAATATTATACTAAACATTAGCAATGTAGTTAAATATAAATAAGGAAATGGTAATTTATTGTTCTAAATTCTGACTTCTGGCTCTTACTACTGGCTTATCTCTCTTATTTTTTTTGCAATATACTATATACTTGTTATTATCTTATTCTGGATTCTGACTCCTGACTCCTATCCTATAAACTTGCAACTCGAAACCAATTGCTTATCACACATTACTCATTACTTATTACTGTATTTTATACGAGATACGAAATAAATAGTATGTAATTACTGTAAAAATGTGCTAAAATTATTCTAAACTTATTCTTAAGAGGGAGGTAAATAAAAATGAAAGCTGAAAAAATCTGGATGGATGGGAAGATGGTCGATTGGGATAAAGCTCAAGTTCATGTGTGCACTCACGCTTTTCATTATGGAAGTGGAGTATTTGAAGGCATAAGGGCTTACGAGACCGAGAACGGGACAGCAGTTTTTAGATTAAAAGAACATATTGAACGCTTATTTAATTCATTAAAAATATTTAAAATGGATATTTCTTTCAGCAAAGAAGAATTCAGACAGGCGATTAAAGACACTATTAAGGTAAATAAATTAAAAAGTTGCTATATCAGACCTTTGGTATATCGAGGATACAATGATTTATCATTAAATCCATTCAATTGCCCGGTTTGCTGCACCATAGCTGTTTGGGAATGGGGTGCATATTTAGGTGAAGAGGCCCTAGCTCAAGGGATTAGAACTAAAATTTCTAGTTATGCACGAAGTTCTATAAATTCGACTTCTCAAAAAGCTAAAATTTGCGGAAACTATGTCAATTCTATTTTTGCTAAGATGGAAGCAATTGAAGCAGGATTAGATGAAGCCATCTTATTAGACACAAGAGGCTTTGTAACTGAGGGCTCAGGAGAAAATTTGTTCTGGATTAGAAATGGAGTAATCTACACCACTCCCACTGCCACAGTCTTAGAAGGAATTACCCGTGATTCCATAATAAAAATTGCAAAGGATATGGGTTATCAGGTTCAAGAGAAATATATCTGTCGAGATGAGCTTTATATATCAGATGAGGTGTTTTTCTCTGGTACAGCTGCTGAAGTTACTCCTGTTAGAGAGATTGATAATTACCAGATTAGCGAAGGAAAGCGTGGACCGGTAACTGAAAATATTCAGAGAAAATTTTTTGCTATTGCTAAAGGAGAAGAAGAGAAATACTTAAGTTGGCTTGATTATATTTAAAAACAAAAAAACCTGATATCTATAAAAAGAAAGGAAAGGAAAAAATGGCTATTTCAGAAAGAGTAAAAAATATAAATCCATCCCAAACTCTGGCTATTACTGCTCAAGCTTTAAAAATGAAGCAGGAAGGGAAGAAAGTAATCAGTTTTGCAGCAGGTGAACCTGACTTTAATACTCCGGAAAATATTAGAGAAAAGGCTATTTCTGCTATTAGAGAAGGTTTTACTCATTACACTACGAATTCAGGAATAATAGAGCTTAAAGAAGCAATATTGGAAAAATTTAAAAAAGATAACAAAGTAGAGTACAAAGCTTCAGAAATAATTGTTTCTTCAGGAGCAAAACAATGCCTTTTTAATACGATTTTAACTATTTGTGATCCAGGTGATGAAGTATTATTACCTACTCCTTGTTGGGTTAGTTACACAGAACAGATTAAATTTGCAGGAGCAGTTCCTATCTTTATTAATACTTTTCAGGAGGAAGGCTTTAATTTATCTGCTATCCAGGTTGAAGAAAAAATAACTCCACGAACCAAATTGCTTATTTTGAATAGTCCTAATAATCCTACCGGAGCTGTTTACGAACAAGAGGAGTTGAAAAAGATAGCACAGCTTCTTTTAAAGTACAATATCTATTGCATTTGTGATGAAATATACGAGAAATTAGTTTATGATAATGTAAAACATTTAAGCCCGGCTTCCTTAAGTGATGAGATAAAAGAAAAAATAATTACTATAAATGGTGTATCCAAATCTTATGCTATGACTGGCTGGAGAATTGGTTACGCCGCAGGTCCGGAAGAGATTATCCAGGGAATGTCTAAAATTCAGGGTCACAGTACTTCTAATGCCAATTCTATTGCTCAAAAAGCCAGCGTAGAAGCTTTAAGCGGGGAACAAAGTACCATTGAAGAAATGAGAAAATCATTTGATGAGCGAAGGAAGTATATGGTAAAAAGATTAAATGATATAGAAGGAATTTCGTGTATTAGACCAGCGGGTGCTTTTTATGCTTTTCCTAATGTTAGCAGAATATTGGAAAGGGGCATTGAATATAACGGCAAGAGGATTAGTAATTCATTTGATCTTTCTAATTTTATTTTAAAGAAAGCGGAAGTTGCCTTAATCCCGGGCAGTGCATTTGAAGCAGAAGACTATCTTAGATTATCATATGCTGCCTCTTTGGAAGATATTAAAGAAGGATTAGATAGGATAGAAAAAATTCTAAAAAATTAACATTTAAAGAAAATTTTCAAAATAAGCCGGGTTATATGAAACCGAATCTTACGATAATTTTAAGAGGAAGTAACCTCACAATATAGGCTTATGAAAGAAAAACGTTTCGTAGTTTATAAAATGCAAAAATTAGCAATTTTGCTCAGGATTTTAGGTTTTGACGTCCTGTATTTTCAAAATGAGGATTATATATCAGTTATTAATCTGACTAAAAGAGAGTATAGAATTTTGTTATCCAGGGTAAAGTTTTTAAGAAAATTGCCCTGGATTTTTTATCTTAACAAAGACGACCTTGATGGACAATTAGAACAGATTATAAAAGAATTAAAATTAAAAGTAAATAAAGAGAATCTGTTTAGCAGATGTTCAAATTGTAATAATCTCTTACAAGAAGTTCGGGAAGAGGAAGTTAAGAGAGAGGTTCCGTTAGATGTTTGTGGAAGAAGTTATTGGTTCAAAAGGTGTCTTAATTGTGGAAAAATTTTTTGGAATGGGAATCATATGCCAACTTTTAAGGAAAAACTTATGAAAATCGGAGTTGAAGAATAAGATGAAGATATTAGAAAATTTAAACGAAAAACAACAGGAAGCAGTAAAGGTTAAAGATGATTCTATATTAGTTATTGCCGGTGCGGGCAGTGGAAAAACAAAAGTGCTGACTCACAGAATTGCTTATTTAATTTTCAAAAAAAAGATAAGCCCGATTAACATATTAGCAGTTACTTTTACTAATAAAGCAGCTCAAGAGATGAAAGACAGAATTGAATTTATAAGTAAAGATATTTCCGATAAAAATATGATGAAAGGATTATGGATGGGTACTTTTCATTCTATCTGCGCACGAATTTTACGACGAGAGATAGGTGTACTAGGCTATGATACAAATTTTGCTATTTATGATAAAGGCGATCAGCTTAGCATCATAAGAAAATGTATTAAGACCCTCGATTTAGATAGTAAAAAATATAGCCCTAATATTGTTTCATCTATAATAGATAAGGCCAAGAATAATTTAGAGGATCCAGAATCGTTTGAGTATAATGCCATGAACTATTTCAAAAAAATTGTAGCGAAGGTGTACACACAATATCAAGAAGAATTGCTTGAAAATAACGCTTTGGATTTTAATGATTTGATTTTATTAACTGTGAAACTCTTCAATGGAAGACCTAAAATATTAGAAAATTATCAGAACAAATTTAGATATATCTTGGTAGACGAATATCAGGATATAAATTTTGCTCAATATCAGTTAGTAAAACTACTTTCGGAGGGAGATAGCAATTTATTTGTGGTAGGAGACCCTGACCAGAGCATTTATAAATTTAGAGGAGCGGATTTGAATAATATTCTAAGATTTGAACATGATTTTCCTCATAGCAAAGTAATCAAGCTGGAACAGAATTATCGATCTACCAAAGTGATATTAGAGGGAGCTACAAATCTGATAAAATATAATAGAAATCGCAAAGAAAAAGAGTTGTGGACTGACAAAAAAGGCGGCGAAAAGATAAAATGTTACGAAGCAGCCAGTGCACTCGATGAAGCGATATTTATAAGCCGGGAAATTATAAAATTAAATAAAGAAAAAGATAAGGCTTTTAAAGATTTTGCCATTTTATATAGGACTAATGCCCAATCGAGATCTTTTGAAGAAATTTTTAATAAACAAGGCATTCCTTTTCGGGTAGTTGGAGGATTGAGATTTTACGAGAGAAAGGAAGTAAAGGATATTTTAGCTTACCTAAGATTTGTTCATGATCAAAAAGACGGAGTGAGTTTTTTAAGGATTATTAATAATG
>Ga0307380_10007564_pt1 | contig 14107 bp, 8 predicted proteins | sample UN3MG_FD_202239 | JGI IMG/M metagenome (GOLD analysis project Ga0307380, IMG submission 202239) | Soil microbial communities from Risofladan, Vaasa, Finland - UN-3 | ecosystem: Environmental > Terrestrial > Soil > Coastal area > Acid sulfate soil | place: Finland: Risofladan, Vaasa | collected... | reverse complement strand
CCCATGGCCAAATCACGCGGCGCGCGATGCTCGCCCGCACGGTCCACGCCACGGCGGCGATCGCCGCGGCGTCGAACCTCGAGCCGCTCCGGGCGGAAGAGCCGTCCTCCGAAGGCGGGCCGGCCGTGGTGTGGGACGCGCACGGGCATCTCACCGGGGTCGCCGGGACGCCCCGGGAGCGAATCGCCCGGCTGCTGGAGATCGCCGATCGCGTGGGCGTCGACAAGGTGATCGTCTCCCTGGGCTTCTCGCGGCTTCACGACCCGCCGGCCGAGCAAATCCGCCGCGACAACGACCTGCTGCTCGAAGCGATCCAACATTCCGCGGGTAGGGCGCTCGGCTTCGCGTATCTCAACCCAAAGCACACCCAAGAGAGCCTGCGGGAGCTGGACCGTTGCGTGCGCGACGGCCCCATGGTGGGCGTCAAGCTGTTGGTCGCCGTACGGTGCAACGACGCGTGCCTCGACCCCGTCGCCGAGCGGGCTGCGGAGCTGAAGGCCCCCATCCTCCAGCACACCTGGCTCAAGACGACCGGGAACCTGCCCGGCGAATCGACCCCCGGCGAGTTGGCCGAGCTGGCCGCGCGGCACCCGGACACTTCGTTCATCGCCGCCCACACGGGCGGCGATTGGGAACGGGGCATCCGCTCGATCCGCGCCGCCCAGAACGTCTGTGCCGGCACCAGCGGCAGCGACCCCACGGCCGGGATGGTCGAAATGGCCGTGCGCGAGCTGGGGCCCAATCGCGTGATCTACGGCAGCGACTTCGGCGGGCGGAGCTTCGCCTCGCAGTTGGCCAAGGTCCACGGGGCCGACGTCTCCCCGGAAGCCAAACGGCTGATCCTGGGCGGCAACATCCGGCGGCTCATCGAGCCGATCTGCGCCGCCAAGGGCATCACGCTCTGATCCAAGGGCGCCGGCCGCGCACGCATTCGAGAGGAACCGGTTGACCACGGCCCTGCCGGCAACGAAAATCGTAGAGCAAGTGGGCCGGCCAGCGTACGTTTGGATCGCTCATTGAGTCCTGCACGGCGGACGTCGCTGTGTTGCTTCCGTCGGGTCCGGGGGTTGCGACCCCTCGGCTTGGAGGGGCTTGTTCGCAGTGCGGGGGCCAGGAACAGATCCCCAGTCGCCAAAAGGAGCGTTCATCATGCCCAGCAGCCGATCGGTCACACGACGCCGTTTCCTCGGGGCCTCCGCGGCGGCCGGCGCGGCCTTGGCGGGGTCGTATCTGGGCTCGTCGTCCCCCGGCCTCAAGGCCGCGGAGACCAAGGCGGCGCCCGGCGCTGAGACACCGAGCCGGAAGGCCGTGCCCGTCATCGACTGCCACGCCCATCTGACCCACCACAGCGCCGCCAATTACGACCAGCGCGACCGCCAACTGATCGAAGCGGCCGACAAGCTCGGCATCGACCGGCTCTGCTGCTCCATCCTCACGCCCAAAAAGCCCGCCACCGCCGAAGGCTTCCGCGAGTGCAACGCCTGGCTGGCCGAGGCGATCGAGCGGCTCGGCGACCGCGTGCTGGGCTACTGCTACGTGAACCCGGACTGCGGGCGCGACGCGCTCGACGAAATCCGCCGCTGCGTCGAGGATCGCGGGTTCATCGGCGTCAAGCTCTACAACGAGCACGTCTGCACCGAGCCGATCGTCTACCCCATCGTGGAGCTGGCGATCGAGCTGCGCGTGCCGATCCTGCACCACGCCGGGCACGGGCATCACCCCATCCCCGGCCAGCCGAACATCTCCGACGGCGGCCACCTGGCCGAGCTGGGCCGGCGCTACCCCGAGGCCCGGCTCATCTGCGCCCACGTCGGCGGCGGCGGCGATTGGGAGTGGACCATCAAGGCCCTGCGCCACGCCCCCAACGTCTTCCTCGACACCAGCGGCAGTGTGGTCGACGAGGGGATCGTCGACATGGCCGCCCAAGTCCTGGGCCCCGACCGGCTCCTGTTCGGCTGCGACATGTCGATGACCGCGGGCGTGGGCAAAATCCGCGCCGCCCGGCTCAGCCCGGAAGACAGACAAAAGGTCCTCGGCGGGAACATGATGCGGCTTCTCCAGATGCGAGGCTAAGCGATGATCGTCGACACGAACGCCTACCTGGGCCATTTCGCCTTCCGGCAGCTCCGCCACAACACGCCCGACGCCCTGCTGGAGCTGATGGACGCCAAGGGCATCGACCGGGCCATGGTCTCCAGCGCCGACGCGGTCACGTACCGCAACACCCAGCCGGCCAACGAGGAACTGGCCGCCGCCACGAAACCCCACCGCGACCGGCTCATCCCCTTCGCCGTCGTCAACCCGTTCTACGCCGGCTGGAAGGACGACCTGGCGATCTGCCACGACGAGCTCGGCGTGCAAGGGCTGCGTCTTTACCCCAAGTGGCACAACTACGCCCTCTCCGACCAGTGCTGTCTCGACCTGATCCGCCAGGCCACCGAGCGGGGCATGCCGATCTCCATCCCCATTCGCGTGGCGGACTACCGGCAGAGAAGCTGGCTGGTCGACGTGCCCGACGTCCCGCTCGGCGAAATCATCGACCTGGTCAAGGCCTGCCCCGAGGCGCGGTTCCTCCTTTTGAACGGCGCCGGTTACACGGGCTCGCCGCTCGGCAAGCCCGATAGCGGCCTGCCGGCCAACTACTGGATCGAGATCTCCCGCTTAAGCGCCGTGTTGGCCGACGAGATCGGCCAGCTCATCTCCCGCCTGGGCCCCGAGCGGGTGGTGTTCGGCAGCGGCATGCCGTTCAAGTATCCCGATCCCGTGCTGGTCAAGCTGGAGGTGCTCGACGCGCCCCCCGAGGTCAAAGAGCAGATCCGCGGCACCAACGCCGCCGGGCTCCTCCAGCCGCTCACACCAACCCGAAGCGCGAGCGAGGGAGGCGAACGCCAAGCGAAGCTCGCGAATCGCTAGCGAGTGTCCGCCGGAAAAAGGCCCGTTTGTCGGATTGGACGGGGCGGGGAGGTGGCGCGAAGGCGGCGAAGATGGATGGACCGGCGGCGGACGGGTCGGTTTTGATCGTGCATCCCTCCAAGAGCAACGCAAGGGAGACGCCCGGATGATCAGATCGCTTTGCCCGGTTTTTTGTGCTGCTTTGGCGATGGTGTGCTCGGCGATCCCGGCGGCGCGCGCGGCGGATGCGCCGGGGGGCGCGACGTCGTTTCGGGTGGGCTTTGCCGAGCGCGACGTCACGCCCGAGCTGGGCATGGAGCAGCCGGGAGGATACGGGAAGTCGTACCACCGGACGTTTCACGATCCGTGCAAGGTTCGCGCCGCCGTGTTCGACGACGGGAAGACGCGCGTCGCCCTGGTGGGGATCGACGCCGGATTCATCTACCGGCCGCTGGTCGAGGCGTGCCGCGAGGCGATCCGGGCGAAGTGCGGGATCCCGCCGGAGGCGGTGCTGATCGGGGCTTCGCATTCCCACTCGTCCGGCCCGCTGGGGATTGTCCAGCCCGGCCAGTACGACCACGCTTCGCCGCTGGTGCAGTCGCTCGCCTATGAGAAGTCGGCGTGTGCCGACCCGCGGTACCTGGAAACGGTCGAGCGGGAGATCGTGGCGGCCGTGTGCGCGGCGGACGCCGGCCGGGTCGAAGCCCGGTGCGGCGTGGGCGCCGGCATCGAAGACCAGGTGGCCTTCAACCGCCGGCTGCGCATGAAGAACGGTCGGACGTACACGCACCCCGGCAAAGGGAACCCCGACGTCGTCGACTATGCCGGCCCGACCGATCCCGCGGTCGGCGTGATCGGGGCCTGGGACGCCGAGGGCAAGCTGCTCGGGTGCGTCGTGAACTTCGCCTGTCACGCTACGACCAGCCCCGGCGGCGTCTCGGCCAATTACATCTACTACCTGGAGCAGACGATCCGCGGCGCCATGGGCGACGAGTGCGTGGTCGTGTTCCTCCAGGGCTTCTCGGGCGACGTCACCCAGGTCGATAACCTCAGCCCGTACGCCAATCCGTCCGGCGAGCGATGGGCCCGCCTGGTCGGCGGCCGGATCGGGGCCGAAGCGGTCAAGGTCCTCCTGGGCATGGAGCCGGGCCAGTTGACCCCCGTGGCCGCCCGCTCCAAGGTCCTGCGGATCAAGCGGCGCGTCCCCTCGCCCGAGCGCGTGCAACGCAGCTACGAGCTTGTCAAGAAAGACCCGAAGGAAGCGGGCCCCACGGATTGGGCGTTCGCCAAGGAGATCGTGCTGCTGGACGCGCTCATGGCCAAGGTGCCGGTCGAAGAGGTGGAAGTGCAGGCCGTTCAGCTCGGACCGGCGATCTTCCTGGCCAATCCGGCCGAGATGTTCTGCCAATTCAGCCACGACCTGAAGGCCGAGTGCCCCTTCCCGCTCACGTTCCCCGTCGGCTACGCCAACGGGTTCGTGGCCTACGTGCCCACCGAGGAGGCTTTTGGCGAGCACGGCGGCGGTTACGAGACCCGGCTCACGAGCTGTACCAACCTGGAGGTAACGGCCGGACGGCAAATCGTCGAGGCCTCGCTCGAGCTAGCCAGCCAAATGACCCCCGGCCAAACACCCACGCCCCCGCCCGCCCCGGCCTTCAAAGGCCCCCGCCCGGCCGTTCCGCCGGAGTTGGAGTGAGGGGCGGTACGGTAAGCTGCGTGCATCCTTCCCACGCTTCGCGTGGGAACGATGGGGAACGGTTAGCATCACCGGCGCGAAGCGTCCGGTGGATGCATTGGTTCTGCCTTCTTCTTGTTTCTTTTCCTAATCCAAATGAAGCCCGATATCGCAATGCAGCAGAAGAGACAACAGAAAGCACTGGCTACCGCTATGATGTCGCGTATGTCTCGAATGCACGTCGTTGCGATTGGACCATAGTCAAGGGGTTGCCCGAACTCAGCCTCAAATGAGTAAATCATCTCAAGGATTGGTTCCAGATGTTCAGGCTTATCGATGTAGTGCTTGCCATCCGCATGCACGATAGTCTTCTTGTTGCCATCACGCAGAATGACCTCATATCTGCCAATATCACATTGGTAAGCACCCCACCTACGCTTCACCTTGATCTGTGAAAAGCTATTCTCAGCCATGCAAGATAGGAGTTGGCGATATCGTTCACTGGAGATGCTCGTACGAACCGGTTTCTCGTCTCCAACCTGAAGGCTCGCCTGACCATCTCCCGAGAAGACGGCATACACGTCGCAATTGCACAAGCTGAATCCCCCAGCCCATGAGTAACTGACGCTGGTATTCCTTAGGTCGGGAAGCTTCAACATCTCGTTAGGCTCTGCGCGTCGCTGCCAGAAGCCCCACGCTATGCACAACACCACGACAAAGCCAAGCACGGCAACTAGGGCAAGCAGCTTCTTCATGATGGGTTCATAAGGGCAGAACAGGGATTATCCAGTCTGCATAAACCTGCAAAGGCAGACTGCTTCCTTCTGCATAACACCTGCGATGTTGTGCAGGCCAAACCTCGCAACTCGTGCGACGACAACGTTCTGGACCGTCTCGGAGCTCGTCGGTCATCCGGTCTATACAGACTGGACAAGCCCGCGTCGAAGCGGCCCGTGCCGGCGCGTCGCCCGAGGGGAGCCGCAGTCGGCCTTTGTCCGACAATGTAGCGGGTGGACGAACGATTGGCAAGACGCTGAGCCATCTTGACCGGTTGAAACGGCGGAGGGTGCGGGGCGAGGCGTGTGCGGCGCGGACGCCTGCGCCCCTTCCGGTCGGGAGCTTCGTCCTGTCACGCCGGGCCGCTTCGCGGCCGGTGTGCGCGGCCGGGTTTGTTGGACGCGGTCACTTCGGCCATCGCCCCCGTTTTGCCACGTGTGAGGGGTACTACCCCCTTCAGATACCGTGAGCGCACGTGCGCGCGGGCCCGAGGGTGAGTGCGCTGGGGTTCCATGGTGAATGCGCTGGGGTTCCAGCGCAGGTGCTACCGGGTCATAGGCCACCTGCGCGCAAGGTAGGTACTGGGGAAAACGCCCTTTTTGGACGGGCGCAGGGCGCAACGTGGGAGGGGACAAGGACTTGCATTTTCGGGCCAGACTCGAAATTCCTGACCAACAATTGTTTTCGACATAACTCGTTTCGAGGCAACGACTTGCAATTGGTGGCCGGGGCCATTGTTGGACACTTGGACGACCGATTTCAGGGGGTTTCGGGCGTGACGTGGTCTACCTAACACGTTCGAGCATACCATGTTAGCGCCGAGCCTCAAGGCCATTTCTGGCCGCCCCCGGGGGCGCCCAGTTTTTCCCGCGCTCGGGCGGGAAGCGGGCGGATTCGGCGCGCGAGCGGGGCCACGCGCGACCCTCCCGATAGGCCGCGGCGTCGCGGAAAACGGGGATGGGCCGCGTGGGCCGAGCGCGACCCTCCCGGTGGGGCGGGACGTTGCGGAAAACGGGGGTAACCGTTCACGGCGTTCGATGAAAGTAGCAGCCCACACGCCGTGTGCCGTCAGCGGACGTCACGTTCAGGTCAGACCAACGACGCGTGGCAGGCGGCTCTGCGGCGTACTGCTCGCCGAGCGGACGGCACACGGCGTGTGGGCTGCTACTTCGACGGAGCTTGGCTCAACGCGGCCGCGAGCGGGCGTTGGAACGGGCGTTGGAACGGCCGTTGGAGGTTCGCGGTGAGTTGAGCAGGAGGCAGAAGTTGCCGGGACCGAGGAGGTCGTCGACGCGGCGGCGCATCTGGTCGTCGTCGATCTTCACCGTGGGACGCTCGCAGGCGAGGGGGACGCGGGTGCCGTCGGCCAGGAGGATGACAAGCTGGACCTCGCAGGGGCCGGGATAGCCGCGGAGGATCTCCCGGAGCTTGTCGAGGGCTTCTTCGCCGTGGGCCTGCTCGAAGACGCGGATGACGATCCCCCGGGTGAAGCGGCTCTTGGCCTCCTCGGGCGTCAATAGCTGGTTGACGATCAGGTTGGCCTCGTCGCCGCCGCCCCGCTTGTCGATCGTGCCCACGGCGACGACGACCGCGTCGGGCTGGACCCGTTCGGCGTACTGGACGAACTGGTCGGGCCAGAGGATGCACCGCATCGCGCCGGCCATGTCTTCCAGGTCAAACATGGCGTAGCGGGAGGGGCTGCCGGGGCGGGGGTTCTTGGTGTGGGAGAACTTGACCGCCGAGAGCATCCCGCCGAGCGTCACGTTTTCGGTGCGGTGCCCCAGCGCGGCCGCTTCGACGGTGGTGTGGGAGCAGTAGGTGGAGAGGGTCGACTGGTACTCGGCCAAGGGGTGGCTGGAGAGATAGAACCCGAGGACTTCCTTCTCCTTGGCCAGCTTGTCGCGTTGGTCCCACTCGGGGACGTCGGGGAGATTGACGGCGGCCGGCTCGTCTTCGTCGTCGTCCTGGTCGTCGAACAGGCCCAGTTGCCCGCTTCGCCGGTCGGCGGACTTGGCGGCCCCACTCTGCATGGCCCGATCGACCGCCTGGAAGAGCTGCGCGCGGCGGGGGGAGCCGGGCAGGGAGTCGAAGGCGCCGGCCTTGACGAGCGTCTCGATCGTGGAGCGGTTGACCGCGCTCGGATCGATCCGCTCGCAGAAGTCGAACAGGCTGCGGAAGGGGCCGTCGGCGGCTCGGGCGGCGCTGATCGCCCGGGCGGCGGAATGCCCGCACCCCTTGATCGCCGCCAGCCCGAAGACGATCTGGCCGTCGGCCACGGCGAACTCGGGCTCGGAGCGGCTGACGTCGGGCGGGACGACCTCGATCTTCATCCGGGCGCAGTCCTCCAGGTGCTCGACCGTGGAGTCCTTGCGGGTGAAGTTGCGGTTGGGCATGTCGCTGGAGAGGAGCGCGGCCATGAACTCCACCGGCCAGTGTGCCTTGAGGTAGGCCGTCATGTAGGCGATCAGGGCGTAGGCCGTGGAATGGCTCTTGTTGAACCCGTAGCCGGCGAACTTCTCGATCAGCCCGAACAGCTCGTCGGCTTCCTTCTTTTTCAGCCCGTTGGCATGGGCGCCTTCGACGAATCGCTCGCGGAACTTGGCGATCGTGGGCAGCTTTTTCTTGCTGATGGCCTTGATGCAGGTGTAGGCGTTGGCCAGCTCGATCCCGCCGAGCCGGTTGAGGATCCGCATCACCTGTTCCTGGTAGACCATCACGCCGTGGGTCTCTTCGAGGACCTCGGCCATCACGGGATGCTTGTACTCGGCCTTCTTGCGGCCGTGCTTGACCAGGATGTAGTCGTCGACCATGCCGCCTTCGAGCGGGCCGGGCCGGTAGAGGGCGTTGGTGGCGATGACGTCGCGGAAGTGATCGGGCTTCATCCGCTGCAACAGGTCGCGGATCCCGCCGCTTTCGAGCTGGAAGATGCCCTTGGTCTCGCCGCGGCAGAGCAGGTCGAAGGTCTCGGGGTCGTCGAGGGGGAAGCGGTAGGGATCGACGCGCTCGCCGGTGGTCTGATGGATGATCTCGACGACCTTGGAGAGGATGGTCAGGTTGCGCAAGCCGAGGAAGTCCATCTTCAACAGACCGGCGCGTTCCACGTCGCCCATGGCCCACTGGGTGATGATTTCCTCCTTCCCCTGCACTCGACCGAGGGGGACGTAGTCGGTGAGCGGCCGGTCGGCGATGACCACGGCCGCCGCGTGGGTGCCGACGTTGCGTGCCAGGCCTTCGATCTGCATGGCGAAGTCCAACAGCTCGCGGACCTCGCCGTGGTCGTCGTAGGCCCTGCGGAGGTCGTCGCTCTTCTCCAGAGCTTTTTCCAGCGTGATGCCGAGCTGATCGGGGACCAGGGCCACGATTTCGTTCACCCGGGGGATGGAGAGCCCCAGGACGCGGCCCACGTCGCGGATGGCGGCGCGGGCGGCCATGGTGCCGAAGGTGCCGATCTGGGCGACGTTCTCGGTGCCGTATTCGTCCTTGACGTACTGGATCACCTCGCCGCGGCGCTGCTGGCAGAAGTCGATGTCGATGTCGGGCGCTTCGCGGCGATTCACGTCGAGGAATCGCTCGAAAAGGAGGTCGTACTGGAGCGGACAGACGTGGCTCAAGTAGAGGGCGTAGCACACCAGCGAGCCCACGCCCGAGCCCCGCGCGGTGGCCGCGATGCCCTGCTCGCGGGCGAAGCGGACGAAGTCCCAAACGATGAGGAAGTAGTTGGGGAATCCGAGTGTGTTGATCACCTCCAGCTCGCGGTCAAGCCGCTGGAGCACTTCGGCGGAAAGCTCTCCATCCGGGCAGCGTTTCGGGTCGCCCTGGTAGCGCCGCTGGAGCCCCTCGAGGCACAACTGGCGGAGGTACGCGTCCGACGGCGTGCCCTCCGGCGGAGTGAAGACGGGGAAGTGGCGATGGCCCAACTCGAGCTGGACGTCGACGCTGTCGGCAATCTCCCGGGTGCGGCGGACGGCGTCCTCGTGGCCGGGGAACGCCTCGTACATCTCCTCGGGGCTGCGGAGATAGAACTCGCGGGTCTCCATGCGCATGCGGTTGGTGTCGGTGCGGAACCTGCTCGTGTTGACGCAGAGGAGGATGTCCTGGGCGTCGTGATCCTCGCGGCGGACGTAGTGGACGTCGCTGGTGGCCACCAGGGGGATCCCCAGCCGTTTGGCGACCTCGGCGGTCCCTTCCCGGGCGACGTCTTGAATGGCCAGGCCGTTGTTCTGGATCTCCAGGTAGTACCGGTCGCCGAACACGTCGTGGTACCATTGGGCGATTTGGCAGGCCTTCTCGATGGCCGGCTCGGTGCCGGCTTCGAGCGTCCGGCTGAGCTCGCTCGACGCGCAACCGCTGAGGCAGATCAGCCCCTCGTTGTGCTCGGCCAGAAGCTGCTTGTCGATGCGGGGGCGGAAATAGAACCCTTCGATGAAGGCGGCCGAGGCGAGCTTGAGCAGGTTCTGAAAGCCGGTGCGGTTTTGGGCGAGCAGGGTGAGGTGGTAGCTGGCGTCCTTCATGCTGCCGGCGTCCTTGTCGAAGCGACGGCCCGGCGCCACGTACGCCTCGTAGCCGAGGATCGGCTTGATCCCGACGTCGTGGGCCTTGCGGTAGAACTCCAGCGCCCCGTAGAGGTTGCCGTGATCGGTGAGGGCCAGGGCGCTCATCCGCAGCGCCTTGGCCTGTTCGACCAGCCGGTCGATCCGTCCTGCCCCGTCGAGGAGGCTGTAATGGCTGTGACAGTGCAGATGGACAAAGGGCGGTGTGCTCATCCTTCTCCCCCGTGAGAAGCATCGGCGATCCGTCGTTCAGGACGACTCCGCAAGAGGATCGCGATTGTACCACGGCCGACGAGGAATTCTAGGAGGCCGGCCGGGGGGTGCAAGGCGGCGCGGAGGGGACGAGCTTGCGCAACCGACGTGCAGTATTGCCCTTGCGTCGACTCGATCGATCGCGGCTTGGCCCGGATTGGGCCTGTTCGCAGGTTCCTCGCGCAGCACAGGCGTCATGCCCGAGTTCCCAAGGAGTCATCATGCCTGGACCGGCAATCACACGAGCCGGAAGCCGGCGCTACGTGACTCGTGCATGGTGCTGCGGATCGATCGGCGCGGCGGCATCCTGGCGCTACCGGTCCGGCTCCCCGATGCTGCGGAGGTAGCCGGCGACCCGATCGTGCAGGTCGAGGAGGTTCTGCCATTGGCGCAGATTGAGAAGGACCTGCTCCGACTTGCGTTTGGTCTTCACCGACTGGACCAACCCACGCATCCGCAGGTGGAAGTACTGGAGCATCTCGGAGAGCTGGGCGGCCTGGCCGGGGCTCAGACCCGCGGGCAGCTCCGGGGGCAGCAGCGTGTGGAGCGTGCCCTGGGCGTCGGGCTCGTTGCCGAAGGCCAGCTCGAACTCCAGGGAGATCGGCGGCGAGGACTGGTCGCTCTCCTCGCCGCTGAGGGTGGCGCCGGCCGAGACGTCGACGCCCCGCAGGGCGGCCAGCCGCTGGGCGATCTCCTCCTCGGAGCCGAACAAGAGCACGGTCCGCCCCAGCATGACCACGTCGCCGTGGCGGAGGATCCACAGTTGGACGCTCTCCCCGTTGACCTTGGTGCCGTTGGTGCTCTCCAGATCGGTCAGCACCAGCTTCTCTTGGTCGTCCTGAATCTTGATGTGGAAGCGGCTGATCCGCTCATCGTTCAGTTGGACCGTGTTTCCCTCCTCGCGTCCGATGGTGACCGGGGTGGAGAGGTCCGCGAACACGCGGCCCCGATCCGCACCGTCCAGTACTCGCAACGTCACCAGCGCCATGGCCAATCACTCGGAATGCAGCGGGCAGACGCGTTCCGGCAGAGTGCCCCCGGGGGGCACCATGGGCTTATATCACGCAAGCCGATTGACGGTCAAGTCGCGACCCCCACAATGGGCTGCCGACCCCGTCTGCCTCAGATCTGGGAGATTCCAGCCTAGTATAGTGTAACCCACGCAATCCCGCGGGTCGACCGTCGTCTCGGTGGCCGATTACGCGATCGAGTCGCCGGGATGGCACCGCCGATTGCCCCCCCGGGCTGGTGGGCTGGTAGCGGGCTGCTCCAGGGCGGGCCGTCTCCTGGTAGTTGGCCGGTTCGATCCTTGCTACACTGAAGGTTGGGATCGGCAAGAACGAGGCGGACCGGAAAGACCGAGGGTTCTCCCAATGAGGGCAAAGTGGATCGTAATCGCGATGGCCGTGGCCGGATGGCTGGTCGTGGCCGGCAGCGCCCGTGCCCAACTGTTCGGCAATCGAACCGTCGGACAAGGAATATCGCCGCCTCGGGGTCGGCAATCGGGGACCGGCCAGCGGTCGCTCGTCGGCCAGCTTCTTGGCGGCCAGTCGTCGGGCAGTGGGTCTTCGGGCAGCGGGTCGTCGGGGAATAGTCGCTCGGCCTTTGCCGGGGTAGGCATGCCGGATGCGTCGGCGCGGTACGTGCGTGGAAACCGGCAGGCGACCGACTTCGTCGGCACGGATTCGCGGGATTCGGCAGGGTTCGTCGGGAGGCAGCAGGCGGACGGCGACGGTCAGATCCGGTCGGCCATCGACGACAACCTGAGCGTCCAGTCGGGCCCCGACGCGAACCGCACGCAAGCGGCATCGGGCCGGCAAAGGACCGCGATGTACCAGCCCCGGTTGAGCGTCAGCTTCGACTTCGCGCGACGGCCGGCGGCGGAGCTCAATTCCCGGCTGACTCACCGGCTGGAGTCATCCCTTGCGCTGGTCGGAACTGCTCGGGTCGAGGTGTCCGTGGAAGGGGGGACGGCCACCTTGCGGGGCGAGGTCGCGTCCGAGCGAGACCGTAAGCTTGCTCGTCTGATGTTGCTTTTTGAGCCGGGAATCTCGAACGTCCGGGACGAGCTGATCGTGAAGCGTCCGCAGCCGATTCCCCCGGCGAGTCGTTCGGCCCCGCCGACCGCCCGGCCTGAGAGTCAGCCGTAGCGGGCGGTTGTCCCTCTTCGGACATACGGCTGTCATTCTCGGGGGCTTGGTTCCCGGGTTTCACGGCCGGCTCGGATCCCGCTTGGGATTCCGAGGCCGCCGCGAGTCTCCTGGCGAAACTCGGCGACAGGGCGATGGCAGTCGTCGTCATTCTCGCCGAGCTCTTCTTCGGGGGCGCTACCATGGGCTCTTCATGGGTCACCTGCCGGACCGTGCCGGACGTGTCGTCGTCCAGCCGGCTGATCGCGCCCGCGTCCCGGGGCTCTTCTTCCCCGGGTGTGATCGTCTTGCCGGGCAAGGTCTTATGGGCGACCTTCGACATCACCACCTTGCCTTCCTTGTCTTCGAAACGGGTGATCAAGCCGATCTGTCGCTCCGAACCGCCGACGTCGTCCCAAGGGAGCCAGAAGCTGTAGGAATGTCCGACCTCCGACTCGCTGTAGTGGCCTGGCAGCTTCTCGGCGAGGAAGAGGTATTTCTTGACGGGCGGCTTGTCGGGATCGGGATCGTCGTCGTCGAAGGCGTACACGGTGAGCGTCCCATCGACGACGACCGGATCTTCGTCGTCTTCCGGGAAGAACATGATCCGGCCGCCGAAGCCTCGCACGCCCGCCTTGCCCGGCTGCCACAGCACGGTATCGGTCCACGTGTCGATCATACGGGCGGGCGTTTCCGGCTCGGGCTTAGACCAGGGCCACGACATGGACTGGCGAAGATCGAGCTGGCTACAGCCGGACCCGGCCAACAACACTAGCACGGCGGCACAGACCGCCCTGGCGAGAAGCCTGCCGGCCGAAACTCGTCCTGGCTGCCTCGTCGGTCTTGCGGACATGCGATTGGGCTCGCCCTAAGGTTTCGCGAACAGGAAGCGGCGGAAGGGGTTTTTCGACTCTCGCTCGGGAGGCCCGGACTCGTCGGAGGAGGGCATCTCCGGATGGGCCGGCGGCTCATTCGAACGGAGAGGGACCGAGAACTCCGTGGAGACCAGCCCTTGTGCGGCGGGGTAGCGCTGCGGCGCTTCACTCGGTGGCGGAGACATCCAGGAAGTCTGCTGGACGGCCGGGGAGGGCTGGCCGCCCTGCGGCGCGTGGTTGGCGCCCTCGTTCGCTGCCGGCTCGGCGGGAAAGCCGCCTTCCGGAAGGGAGTCCCAGCCTTTGGGTGGCAGCTTGCGCCGGTCCTCGGAGGGCGCTGCTTGCGGCGTATCTTTGATGGGGGGCGACAGGGGTAGGTCGTCCGGATTGACCTCCTTGGGGACGAATTCCCCCGGCGTCAGCCCGCGGGGATTGAGGTCCGGATAGATCACTTCGCCGGTTCCTTGCCACGCGGAGGAGTCGCGGTCGTCGTACAGCCCGGTCGGCCCGTGGATCGCGTGCACGTCGCTCAGGCACCAGCTCATGCGGCCCGCCTCGACCTGCTTGATCCGCTCGGCCTCTTCCGTACTCTGGATAACGCGAGGAGTGAGGATAATCAGCAATTCGGCGCGGATGTCGCTATCCTGATCGTAGCGAAAGAGATTCCCCAGCACGGGGATGTTGTGCAGCCAGGGGACCCGGCGATGGATGCCGACCTTCTTGGTGGTGATCAGTCCGCCCAGCACGACTGTCTCGCCGCTGGCCGCGCTGACGGTGGTCTGGGCCAGCGTGATGTTGATGCTCGGCTGGCGGATCACGGTTCCTTCCACGACCGAGACCGGAATTCCCTCCGCCTCGGGTCCCAGATCCGACTTCTGGGCGTCGATCTCCATCGTCACGGTCCCGTCGGGGCTGACCCTCGGAGTCACGCCCATGATCAAGCCCGTCGGCTCCAGTACG
>Ga0307380_10007563_pt1 | contig 14107 bp, 6 predicted proteins | sample UN3MG_FD_202239 | JGI IMG/M metagenome (GOLD analysis project Ga0307380, IMG submission 202239) | Soil microbial communities from Risofladan, Vaasa, Finland - UN-3 | ecosystem: Environmental > Terrestrial > Soil > Coastal area > Acid sulfate soil | place: Finland: Risofladan, Vaasa | collected... | reverse complement strand
TTAATCCGAAGGCCGGAAGAAAGTTTTTCAAGCGATTTAGCGGTTCGACGGTTATTAATCAAAAGGTTTCTTTTTGCATTGATAGCCGGAACATTTGTGTTGAGGGTTAAACCCATCTTTATCCTCCTTGATCGTCTGTTAAGGTTTCCCTACCCAACAGAACGTTTGCTTTATAAAATTCGCAAAGTGTTCCTGAGTTTCGGCGGCAACCTTAAAATTATCTGATTGATTACACAATAAGTTGCATGTTTGCCTCCTATTTTTCCCTTTTTCTGTATGGTCAATTAATTAAATGTTGTTTAATTTTCTCCTGTACGGGTAAAAATTGCTGGTTTTTTTGATAATACTTTGGTTAGTTGATTTATTAAGCTTGCCTGTCGATTTATTTCTTGCTTATTCGTAATACCCTGCTATTTAATGCATTATCTGTTTGCCATGGCCATTAACCGTTTTAAAACGGTTACAACGGGCCTTTTTTATTCCTGGCATACTATTTGCTAGTCTTTGCCTATGCAAAAAAAGGCACAATATACATCAAAAAAGGGCACTTTCCCAAAAAGACCTTTTTACCTCAAGCGATGTTGTTGTGCTTCAAGGCTTTTGGAGGGGGGCTCCAAAAGCCTTTTTTTTGCTTTGTGCTAGAGTCAGGAAAAAGTTGAGATACCTTCAGAGGCGCACTTCACCCTCAAGGGATTAAGGCACCGTTAGAGTTATCTGGTCGCCGCCGTATAAATAATGTGTGCCTAAAGAATCTATTAACTATAATCCTATATCGGCACCTCTAGGGGAAAGTTTAGGATTTTTGCAGAATTTATAGAATAAAAAGAGTGGATTCTTCCGGGTGGGAAGAGATTTCTCAAGCTCAGGTACCAGATAATAAAAATAATAGGAAAAATAGCACCCGGTCCGGCCCGGGAAAACCCGGGCCGGACCTCGGGTGACTACCACCATACGCACTCAGCAGGTCTTATTGTAACAGAGTAAGTATGTTGTTGCTCAAAGCGTTCGCCTGGGCCAGGAAGCTCGTACCTGAGGCGGTCAGAATCTGTGCCGCAGTGAAATTGATCACCTCATCGGAGAAATCGAGATCCCTGATCTGGCTCTCCGAGGCGCTCAGGTTTTCTTGGGCCACATTCAGGTTGGCGATCGTGCTTTCCAGGCGGTTCTGGATCGCACCCAGGGTGGAGCGCTGAGCCGAAACTATATCTATCGCTTTATCAATGGGTTTAACAGTTTCCTGGGCCAGGATCTGATCGCTGATGTTGAGCCCATTGATTCCCAGAGACTTGGCCGTCATATCGCCGATCTGACTGTTGATAAAGTTACCGTGGTTCGGGCCGATCTGGAAAGAGAGCGGCCGCGGCGATACCTGGACAATGAACCCGTCCGGTCCCGGCAGAGAGTTTTTCACCAGCTTGGAAATTTTAAAAACACCTACGGAATCAGTTTCCACAGCGCTGATGCTGATATCCAGAGTGGTGCGGAAACTCAGGTCAACTCCACGTATCAGGTTGCTGGCCCTGTTTCCGTAGACCCGCGTGCTTTTGTCAGCAATCGATCCCTCACCGACATCTTTAACCGTGAGTGAAAACACCGGCAGCACGGGAGTCTGGATTTCGTTGAAGCCCAATGCTGTCACCAGTGAGGACTCGCCGCCGAAAACCAATTTGCGCCCTGGCTCCGGGGTGGTGATAACAATACTTGTCGCACCGATGCTTCCTCCGGCGGGAGCCAGGCCGACATGGGCAATGCTGACCAGCTTGGCTCCATTGCTCTTATTGTGGGCCAACCCCAGGTCGGTTACTGCAATAGGATTGTTTATGGCCAAAGATATCTTAGCCATCAGCTCTCCCAGGGTATCAGTGGCAAAGACCTGGACATTGGTGATCTTGTTGTCTACGTCACTGCTCAAGGTCAGCATAACCGAGTCCTGACCGCCGGCGAATACCCCGTAGTCCTGGAAACGGCTGATTGATTGAAGCTGGGTGCCCGATTGCGCATCAAGCGGCTCACCTGCTTCATTGACCGTGACAAAGGTCTGCGAGTTGTGCACCTGCAGCTTGCCCAGATCAACAGAATTAATGGCCACTGAGAAGGTGCCACCCTCGCCGACATTATCCACCACGATACCGGTAATGTTGTTCGGGTCGTCCGAGCTGACCAGCGCTCCCACATTTCCGTTCAAGAGGTTGATACTGTTGAACTGCGTGGTCAGGGCTATCCGGTCGACCTCATTGATTAGCTGAAGCACCTCATCCTGGAGCGCCTTGCGGTCGCGGCTGGTGAGTGTGCCGTTAGCCGATTGAATGGTCAGTACTCTCATTCTATGAAGGACATTGTGCATCTCGTTCATTGCGCCTTCCGCTGTCTGGATGAGCGAGATTGCGTCCTGAGAGTTGGCTACCGCCCGGCTCAATCCGATTACCTGCGCCCGCAGGTTCTCGGCAATAGTGAGGCCTGCCGCATCATCTGCCGCACGGTTGATTCTATAGCCCGAGGAAAGGCGCTCCATGCTCTTTCCTACGCGTTTGCTCTGCATCAACAGGTTCCGCCGGGTGTTGAGAGCGGAAATGTTGGTGTTTAAAGTAAGTCCTGCCATAAGATTATCCTCCTTGATACATTAAGAGTAAGTTTCCTTACTTACTCCAACTTCGGTTACCAATAAAAAGTCCGAGGTTGAAAACAAAGCGCACAGAGTCCTGTCAGCAAGCAGCCAGGCGGCAGGTTGCTGCCTCTGACTCTCCAGGGGAAGATACACGCCGTGAGCTTAGATGTGCGACATGTAAAGGATCCGCACGCAAACACTTCTGTGTCCAAGAAAAAAATATCTTAATTTTCTCGAGAGGCTACCTCCTTTTAAAAACAATTTTTTCCAGCAGAGCTTTAACCTGATAAAAAAGTAATAATCCGTTTAATGCTGAAGCCGCGATTGCCCTTACAGGGTGCACTTCTCCGTAGGGGCGGGCGTGCTTCACCTGCCTCCGGTACGCAAGTCGGACCTGATGAAACGGGTGTTCCAGGCGGATGCCCTGGCTCCGGGTGCACTATTCCCTGGGAACAGGCGTACTTCACCTGCCTGCGGAACGTAAGCCCGGCGCCTGAGACAGCGGATGATTCAGGCTGCTGACCCGATTCTGGGCGCAGATCTCCTGTTGAACCCCGACAGAATCAGCATTTTTGTCTGCTGTCAGGACAAACCGGCTTTCCTGGAGCAGCCGGCTCGAGCCCGGCGTACCGACATAGATTCATAATGGCTTGTTGAAATTTTGGTTATTCAGCTGGCATAAAAGGACCTCCTTGTCCAGAGCGGATCATCCATGACCCGATGAGTGAGGGGTTTTAAGGGACAAAATATCCTTCCCAACAGAACGCCTGCAATTGTTCAAGGGACCACGCTGGTAGACAGCGTTCTGTCGTCCGGATGCACGGCACGATCCTCCCATCAAGCATTATGGCAGGATTGGCCGCAAAATTTCCAAGACCGGTTTTCTTGCGCCGGATTTAATCTGTTTTCACGACCTTTAATTCCCGTACCTTGCTGCAGGCCGGCATTCTTTTGCTTAATTACCGGCCCTGCGGCTTGAGTCTGGGAAATTCATTTATATCAGGCTTTTTCTTGCCTGGTCAGGGCGGCTAGTGCTTTTACAACTTAGAAATGCATAGTTACTGGCACAGATTAAATAACTGAGAATGTAAAGACTGCTGACAATAGGCTAAGGCTGAAGGATGTAGTTGTGCACAATCCAACCTCCAGAGTATAGTATACAATCGATAGCCTGGACAAAAGTTAAAACCTTGAAATTGCAGCCCTCTAGCCCACGGCCTAGAGTCTCCATCCGCATGGCCTGTAAAACGTGAATCGGTTGGCCCAAAAAGGTTCAACCCTGCAAAACAAAGTTGTCACTGCACTATATATGTTCAGCCTCCGATCAGGGTAAGCACCGTATTACTCAAGGCATTGGCTTGAGCGAGAAATGACGAAGCCGACTGGTTCAGAATCTGCATTGAAGTAAAGTTCACAATCTCATCCGAGAAATCCAGGTCGCGGATCTGGGATTCGCTCCCAGTGAGGTTTTCCGAGGCGACCTGAAGGCTGCTGATCGTGCTTTCAAGACGGTTCTGTATCGCACCAAGATTGGCCCGCTCTGAATTGAGACGTTTCAGGGCGTTGTCGACCATTCTGATCGACTCACCTGCCAGTTTTTGATCCACGATGTTTATTCCCCTGATCCCCAGGCTGGTTGCACTGATATCGCTGATTTTTGTCGAGAGCACATCGCCCTGGTTAGCTCCGATCTGGAAGATCAGGGGCCGGGGAGTAATTTCCAGCAGGAAGCTGGTATTACTTTGATTTTTACTGACCACCAATTCCGGTATATTGAAAGCACCGACCTGGGTGCTTGAGGAACCGGAAAGGCTGATATTCAAGGTGGTGCGAAAGTTGATATCCACACCCTGAATGAGCCCGGCAGCCCTGTCGCCGAAAACTTTCAGGGTCCGGGGAATATATTTCAAAAAGGGGCTTGAAATATTGTTCACCGTAACCGAGAAGACGGGTGGCTGTGATTCCTGAATTTCGCTGAAACCGAATGCCGAGAGAGTGTTGTCATCACCTCCCCAGACAAGCTTTCTTCCCGGTTCCGGGTTCATGATTACCAATACTGTGCTTCCGGGCAGACCTCCACCAGGGGAATCACCCACTGAAGCGATACTTACCAGGCTGGCTCCATAGGAGATACCGCCTCCCAGGCTCAGGTCCGTGGTTTGATTCGGGTCGTTGATAGCCAGTGAGATCCTGCTTTTCACTATCTCGAGAGTATCCGTGGCGAAAAGTTCGATTTCGGTAATCTTGTTGTCGCCGTCAGAGCTCAAGGTGAGTGTGATACTGCGTACCCCGCCGTCGAAAACCTTGAAGTTTTTGAACTGACTGATTGACTGCAGGGTAGTTCCGCTGGATGCATCTTTGAAATTCCCGGCATCATCGACAGTGGTCAGAATCTCTGTACTCTGGACTTGAGTACGACCAAAAAGCCGGTTGCCTTTGGAGGTTTTGCTCACATTGATAGTCACCGAATAGATGCCGCCCCCCCCAACATCACCGACTACTATGCCTCTGATGTCAGCGGGATTATTCGTGCTGACCAGTGCAGAAGAATTTCCGTTGAGCAGATTGATGCTGTTGAAAGTGGTTGTCTGGGCGATACGATTGATCTCATCGATCAAGAGCGAGACCTCGTTCTGGATCGCCTGACGGTCTTTGCTGGTCAGAGTCCCATTGGCTGACTGCACGGAAAGCTGACGGATGCGGTGGAGAATGTTATTGCCTTCTTTCATGGCACCCTCACCGGTCTGAATAAGCGATATACCGTCGGCGGCGTTGGTTATCGCACGATTGAGACCGATTATCTGGGCGCGCAAATTTTCGGCAATTGTCAAGCCAGCCGCATCATCAGCGCTGCGGTTGATCCGCAAACCGCTGGATAGCCTTTCCATGCTGGTTTTCAGTTTGTCGTTGACTCTGAGCAGATTACGGCGTGCAGTAATAGCGGATATGTTTGTGTTGAGCGACAGTGCCATACTTCATCCTCCTTGATGATATATTAAGCTTCCTTGCTTAATAGGCGGTCTTTTGTCGCTTAGGATAGACCGCCAGACCTTGGCTGGAATTCGTTCGGGAAGATTTCCCGAATCAGGAAATATTCTCCTTGGCCTTTATGAAAGCAAAATAAACATTTACGTGTTTTCCGGAGCGCAATTGTTCCGGGTGCACGAAAATATGCCTTTCTTGCTCATTTTATCGACAGCAGATGCTTGTACCTTTAGAAAAATGGCAAAATTATCAGCCTTCGGGCAACTGCTTTTGCCTGGATAAAAGGATTGGTGGAGACTCTATTAGGCGCTTAAGCCCTTAATGGTTTGACACCGACAAAGTTTTGTGGATGCTGCCTGGTCCCATAATAACTAATTTGTATCTGTGCAGACAGGTTCAAAGGGACAAAGGCACAAAGGGGCAAAGGCACAAAGGCACAAAGGGGCAAAGGCACAAAGGGGCAAAGCAGCTTTTCAAGTCGCAGATTGGGTTTTTTTTCGGCCTTTTGGGTTTAATTTCAGGGAATTTTGCTTTGGCTTAAGAGATGAGCAACCGGTGCTCTGTCGGGAGGTCACCGGACGAGCACGGCCCGCACCGGAGAAGCCTCGCCACCTTTGATTTTAAGGGGAAAGCAGATCAGGGTATATTCTCCCTCTGGCACTGCTGAAAGATTTATCCCTTCAAGAATGAGTATATTGTTTTTTAACAGGATTCGATGTGCAGGATAGTTCTGCCCGCTGTATCTGTCAACTGAATAGTAGTCAAGACCCACAAGCCTTGCCGCTTTCTCGACACAGAATGCGGCAGCCTCGGGTGTGAGATAGACGTAATGAGTCGAGAAACATCCTGTGCAGACCAGACCTTTTAGCGAGTTGGTGGTTTTGAGCAGGATCGCCAGTTCCGGTTTTATTCCCTTTTTTACCAGTTCATCCGGTCTTACAGCGCTTGGGTCCTCGATCTGCACCACCTGGGCTGGAAGGATAAAATCGCCAGCCTCATACTTTTCGATTGTTTTCTCTTCCCGGATGAAATGGGACGGCAGGTCGATATGGGTCCCTGAGTGGGCGCTCATGCTGATTCGGGAAACCTGGGTCAGGGCACCCTCATCGAAAGAGGAAACCAGCTCTCTCGAGTATGGCGAATCGCCGGGATAAACCGGTTCCTCCTCCCCAAGGATGACGCTGATATCAAATATCTCAGTCGGCTCGAATATCATACACACTCCGGAGGCTGAAGGCTCAAGCTCTATTGATTAAAAACCGTATGTCGGGGGACCCTTTTTTCAATTTTCAACTGCTTAAAGAATTCGAGCCGGGTCGAGTGAAAAAAGTCCGGATAAAGCGCGGGACTTGGATTTTCAGCCCGGAAGAGGGGGTTGTCTATTAAAGGCGCAAGTTAACCGGCGCGCCTCAGGTTTTCCCTGATCCAGTCCACTGATTCTTCCGGCTTTGCGTCATCGAATCCTTTAACCGGGATCTCAAGGCCTGCCTCTTTTATCAACAGTTCAAGCTCCTGAATAAAAACCCCCTGGCCAGGCCCGAACCGCTTTTCCGGATCCGGAAAAGCGGTAGTCTCGACTCCGCAGGTCGGGCTGCCGTTTTTCCCCAGCACGCCGAGCATGGTGAATCCCTGGAAGCGGTATTCCTTCATCTGGAACACAACCTGTTCAGCGAGCTGGCGGATGCGGGTCCTCGCTACCGGCATTTCGAGAGCCTGGCGCAGGTACTCCTGTTCCGGCTCGTCGCGGTCGCGGCCCAGCCCTGTAACCATAAGTTCCCCGCACGGCAACTGGATCATGCCGATATCGTGTTCGAGACAGAACTCGACAATCGGTTTGACTGCTGCGGGGAAGGTAGCGCATTTATGCATGCGGGCGTTCATGTTCGTAATGCAGTGGGCCAGAAAGATAACCTTGTAGCTGCGGCAGTCGTCAAAATCTCTTTTGTGGCGCGGGTGGTCGAGCAGGTGGAATTTTTTATCATCATTAGCTGGAGCTGAGGAAAAAGGCAGGAGTGTCGAAAGCATCCCGGCCTGGCAGATTTTTTTAATAAAACAGTCTCTTTTTATCGGTTTTGAATGTTCCATTTCAGCCTCTTGGAAGGATGAGGATTGAATAACACCCTGGTGGAAACTCCATAAGCTCAAAAAACTGCAGTTATAAAGTATATTAACAGAGTATATTGCTTTTTAACAAGGATAAATGAGCCGCTTTTTTAAAAATGGGCAGAATCGGCTAATAAACCACGGTCTAAGAGTTTTGCAGAACGAGCTGACCTGGGAATCCGACATTTTTTAATAAGGATTTGAGATGCTTTGGTTCTGCAAATAAAAAATTTAATTAAACCATAGGTTTGTTGACTTAAGAGCGAACCGGATTTATTAATTGTTAATCCTTCAAATCGATTAACTCAGCCATAGGAGAATGGATATGAAAAGCCGGTTTTTCCCCTGTCTCGTAGTTTTGATGACATTTGCTTTTCTCTCTTGTTCAAGAACTGCCCCTGCAAAAGCAGATCTTTCTCTTGAGGTTGCCGAACCCGAGGTGACAGGACAGCAGTTAATTCATTACCCTGAGGACGGCCAGCAGGTCGGGGTCAACCCGCCGGGCTTTACCTGGACCGCACACCCGCGAGCCTCGAGCTACCGGTTTGTCCTTTTCAAGGGCCGCGAAGCGGAAGAAGCAATCCATGTTTTGGATGGTTTAAGCTCCACTGTGGCGGTTCTCGATTCTCCGCTCGAATTAGGGGAATATAGCTGGCTTGTGGCTTATCGGGGTTCGAGCGGTGGTTTTTTCGGCCGTTCGGCTTTGCGCCGCTTTATAGTGGGAGAGGGCCTCGAGGTGCTCGTGATGCCTGATATGGCTGGGCTTGCTGCAAGGCTCGCCGGCATCAGGCCGCGGCTTTTCCTGCTCCCCGGCGAAATGGAGCGGATCAAGGGGTCGATCGCCCGTGGCGAATCGCCTTTCTGGCAGTTGTGCCGGAGCCTGGCTGATTCCGCTTTAAGCGAGCCTCTTTATCCGGAGCCTGCTCCGTATAAAGACGGGAAGTTCGAGGTGAACGAATGGCGCCGGATTTATACGCCGGGCAAAGTGGGCAGCGCGCATGCGGTCCGGCTGGCCCTTGTTTACCGGCTGACCGGCGAGCGGAAATACCTGGAGGGAGCAAAAAAATGGCTCGTTCACCTGGCCGGCTGGGACCCGTATGGCATAACCTCTTATAATCTCCACCTGCCTGACGGCTCGACAGGAAACGATGAGGCAGGCATGCCCTTGCTGCAAAGGATGGCCATAGCTTTCGACTGGCTGGCCGGGGAGCTTACACCTGAAGAAAAGTCGATCATCCTGGGCAGTCTCAAGGCCCGGGGAAACCAGTTGCTCGAACATTATCAGGAAAAAGACTTTCTTTCCAATCCCTGGTCCAATCACGACGGGCGGGCACTCGCCTTTTTCGGTCTCGCCGGGTTGTCCTGCCTGGGCGAGCTGCCAGAGGCTGAGCGCTGGCTTGAGTATGCCCTGCGCTCTTATCTCACCTCATATCCATCCTGGGGCGGTGACGAAGGGGGGTGGGCCCAGGGCCTTAGCTACTGGTCGTCTTACATCCTGAGGCATACTTTTTTCCTGGACGCCTTGCCCCTGGCAACCGGGGTCGACCTCTATCAAAAGCCTTTTTTCCGGAACAACGGATTTTTCGCCCTCTATTTCCATCCTCCCTACGCCAAACGAGGGGCATTCGGGGATGGCGGGGAGGGGGCGCCAAACCTTGATGAAAAGCTGCTCCTGCAAAAATATACTCTCGCCACAGGCAACCCGGTTTTCCTCTGGCATGCAGAGCATATCAAAATTGACCCGGAGATTACCTCAAGGCTGCGCAGTCGGGATGGAACAATGAACTGGAAGCAATGGGCCATGGAGGATGTAGCCGCAGTGCTCGGCGCGGTACCAGCCGGGATAGAACCGAAACCGCCGACAGAGCTGCCAGGCTCCAAGTGGCTCCGGGATATCGGCTGGGTCGCTATGCATTCGGCTCTGGGAGATGCCGAAAACGATGTCTGGGCGCTTTTCAAAGCGAGCCGCTACGGATCTATCAGCCATAGCCACGCCGACCAGAACAGCTTCCAGATGAATGCCTACGGCGAGCCTCTGCTGATCGATTCCGGCTATTACCCCTGGTACGGCAGCCCTCACCATATCCTGTGGACCCGTCAGACCCGGGCCCATAACGCGGTTCTGGTCAACGGCCGCGGCCAGGGCAACTTTTCCATGGCAGCAAACGGGACTATCGAGGTTTTCAGGCATACCGGTAATCTCACCTTTGCGCGGGGAGAAGCCAAAGCAGCCTACAATGTCCCTCTAAGCGAGGAAACTCTCAGACAGTGGAAAGACTATCTTTCGGAGCCTCTGCCCTCCATGGAGCCCAAGGTGCTGCTGGCCCGCCGCAGCCTGGCTTTTGCCGGCTCGAAAGATCATCCCTGGCTCGCAGTGCACGATTACCTCGAAACAGACGGTTCTGCTGTTTTCGATTATCTGCTCCATGCCCTCGAAAAGATGGAGCTCGATCAGGAGCAAGGAACAATTCTCGTCAAAAGAGGCCGGGCCTGTCTGCTTGTTTACCTGCTGTCTGATACAGGCCTCTCGTTCAGCCAGAGCGGGAAATTTTTTCCTCCACCCGAGGACAGGTATGAGGGAGCCCCGGAGCAGTGGCATTTTGCCGCCAGAACCACAGAGGAGAAAGACCGGATGAGGTTCCTCGCTCTTTATGTCCCATTCAGAGAGGGTGATACTCCGCCCGCTGTCGAGAAGGTTGTAGCAGATAATGTGCGCGGGTTCAGGATCGGCGATGAGCGGGTATTGGCCTGGTGGGGGGAGGATGAGACAGGAAAATACGAGGATTACGGCGAGGGACGGGAAGGCCGGCTTTTTATTCTGCTCTCGGAAGACGGCGGGATGAAAAAGTACCTGTGCGAGTGAATCTATTCCGATCTCAATTTTAGCGCCAAAGCGGAAGCAGCCCCCAACAGCCGAAGGCTCGCTGCCCTGCGCACAAGGAGCGATGACTGTTAGCCGGGACAGTCGTTTTCTTCGGCCAGGTGTCCCGGCTCTCGAATCAGAGGCTCAGGAAAGATTGTAATCGTTAAAATATCACTTTTTAAAGACAATGCTATTGATACTTATGGTGTCATTTTTTAATATCGGGCGACAGGTTTTTATCCGCTGGATAGGGGGCGATTCTGGATGTGTTTTTCAAGCTGCGCCTCCGAGCGCGCTTTTTCCTGAAAAGAGAGAAAGGAGAGAGATTGAAAGAGGTCGTCTTGGAAGGCCCGGTCGGTCCTGAGATTACAGTCTGGGGGAAACGGTATCTCTTTTTCGGCGGCACGGATTATCTCGGTATGGCCGGCAGACCGGAAGTGCTGGAAGGAGCGAGACGCGCCATTGACCGTTTCGGCATAAGTTCCTCAGGCTCGCGCATCTCGAGCGGCACAAACCCTCTCCACCTGGAGCTAGAGGCTGCGATAAGCCGCTTTACCTTATGCGAGGATGCGGTTTTGCTCTCATCCGGTTACCTTGGGATGACCGCGCTCCTGGCTGCGGTAGGCGAAAGGGAAGATCGGGTTTTTCTCCAGCGCGAGGCCCATTCAAGTATCAAGGAGGCAGCGGCGATGAGCGGCATGGAGATTTTCGAGTTCAGCCTCGAGGATCTGGGGAGTCTTGAAAAACTTCTCAGCCGCCCGGACCCTTCAGGAGGCAAGATTATCCTGGCCGCCGAGGGAGTTTCTCCGCTATACGGCACGATTTTTCCACTGAAAGAAGTGCTGCGCCTGCTCCAGGACCGGGATTTCCTCATCCTGCTGGATGACGCCCATGCTTTCGGTGTGCTGGGAGAACAGGGTAGGGGTACCGCAGAATATCACGCGGAAGAAAGGCCGGAGGTACTCTCCTGTGCCACATTGAGCAAAGCTTTCGGCTCTTTCGGCGGCTGTGTCGCCGGAAGCCGGACTCTGACTGAAGCGATAAGAAAAAGAGCACTGGCCTACAGCTGCTCCACACCAGCGCCAGCGCCTGTTGTCGGGGCGGCCCTCGCAGCATTCGAGTACCTGGCTCGAAATCCGGGGCTGATAGGCAGATTGCATAAAAACGCGCGCTTGCTTAAAGACGGCCTGGCAGGAATCGGTCTGCCTGTCGACAACCGGACTGTCCCCATTGCGCCGGTTTGTCTCGATAAGCCTGAGAGGCTTGAGGCGCTTGCGCAAAAGCTGCTCGAAGCTGGAATCCTGACTCCCCTTACGGATTACCCGGGAAGTCCTGCCGGCGGACTTATCCGGCTGGCTGTAAGTGCGGCCCATTCGGAAGACCAGATCAGTTACCTGCTTTCGTGCCTGAAGAGGTTTATCTGAATTGTTCTGCTTTTTGCTCTGTGCTCTGATCCGGACTATTTTCGAAACAATTGATTCCGGTTTTCCGGCAGGGGAAGGAGCTTGAGTTGAACGGCCCGCTCCCCTTGGCCTTTAGCCTGAATTATTCGTAAAACAACATCGCTGCTCCAGACCACTGTGAACAAACAGCAACCAGAAGTTATTAGGATAACTTGTTAGCCCTTATTATTCGCAAATTACTGCAAAACTCGTAGGGGCGGACCCACATAATCGCTAAGTTAACATTATTGACAGTTAATCTTCAGGATGATTTGAATGACACACCCCGTCGACTGTGTCGCCACCCCTCTTTTTAGAGGGGAATTAAATGCCCGTCATTCGGGCATTTGCGCATGGACCGGACAACGGCGGGGAAAAATCCCCTCTTGAGAGGGGTGCCCGCGAAGCGGGCGGGGTGTGTAAATTTCCCAATCATAGGGATGAGATATAACATCATCATTTATAAGGACTTGCGAATTATTGTAAATAATCCGGCTTAGGAATATTACAACAACTTAGCGCTTATGGGGCGGACCCATGTGTCCGCCCGTCGTTCGATAATTTTTCGATAGTAATCGGGCGCACACGCGGGTGTGCCCCTATCAAAAAACGGGAACGGAAAATTTTTATGAATTTTCCGCGTTAGAAGCCAGCAACCAGGAGTCAGAATATTTTTTGGAAATGATCATCTGCTGTTGACATTATCATTTGATGAGCCTGGAGAAAAACATTAACCAACAGAAAAAAAACGCCGCCCGGGAGACCCTTCTGGAGATGGAGGGAATCGGCAAGATTTTTTCCGGAGTGCGGGTTCTTTCGAATGTGCGGTTTGATCTGCGCGCTGGCGAAGTGCATGTCCTGGCCGGGGAAAACGGTGCCGGGAAAAGCACATTGATAAAAATTCTCGCCGGTGTATACAGAGATTATGAGGGCACGGTCAGATTGAAAGGGCGCCAGGTGCGTTTTATCTCTCCCCAGGAAGCTTGCGACAGCGGGATCTCAGTGATCTATCAGGAGATATCCCTTGTCGGGCCGATGAGTGTCGCGGACAATATCTTTCTGGGCCGCGAGAAGGTGCGCGGACTGCTCTGGACCGACAGCCTGTATCATCAACAACAAGGCCGCCGCCTGCTCGGCGAGCTGGGGCTCGAGATAGATGTCGCCCGCCCTGTCGAGGAATACCCGGTCTCTGTCCAGCAGATGATTGAAATCGCCAAAGCCCTTTCTTTCAACTCCCAGATCATTGTCATGGATGAGCCCACAAGCACACTCAGCGAGCCTGAGGTGGAAAGGCTTTTCGGGATTATCAAGGTCTTGAAATCCCGCGGCTGCGGGATTATCTATATCTCGCACAAGATGGAAGAGATTTACAGCCTGGCGGACAGGATTACTGTTTTGCGGGATGGGGAATGGATTGGCACAGAGGAGATAGCCAGGCTTCCCCAGGGGGAGCTCATCCGCCGGATGGTCGGCCGCGAGATAAAAGAGCAGTTTCCTCGTCGCTTGCCCGAGCCTGGAGAGGCATTGCTGGAAGTGAAAAATTTTTCCCTGCGCAGGGGAAAAGGAGATCCTTCGTATCTGGCAGTAAGAGATGTCTCTTTCAAGGTGCATGCCGGTGAGATAGTCGGTTTTGCGGGACTTCAGGGATCAGGGAACAGCGAGCTTTTAGGCGGCCTTTTCGCCGCCTCGGGCAAACCGGCCGGAGGCGAGGTTATCCTGGCTGGCGAGCCTCTCCAGATCCGTTCTCCCAGGGATTCGATCCGCAAGCGGCTGGCTCTCCTGACAAATGACCGCAAGGCCAATGGGTTCATTCCAGGAATGAATATTACCCATAATATCACCCTGGCCTCTTTGGACAGGTTTTCTCCAGGAGGCTGGCTCAGGCCCGAGATGGAGGAAGCCTCCAGCAGCGAGAGGTTTCGCTCTTTGAGAATTAAAGCCTCCTCCCTGAACCAGGAAATGGCTACGCTTTCCGGGGGCAACCAGCAGAAAGTGATTCTCGCCAAATGGCTCGAAACCGACCCGCGGGTCATGCTTCTGGATGAACCGACCAGGGGGGTGGATGTTGCGGTCAAGCATGAGATATACGAGCTGATGAACGCCTGGACC
>Ga0307380_10007561_pt1 | contig 14110 bp, 13 predicted proteins | sample UN3MG_FD_202239 | JGI IMG/M metagenome (GOLD analysis project Ga0307380, IMG submission 202239) | Soil microbial communities from Risofladan, Vaasa, Finland - UN-3 | ecosystem: Environmental > Terrestrial > Soil > Coastal area > Acid sulfate soil | place: Finland: Risofladan, Vaasa | collected... | reverse complement strand
TACGCGTTCTTCCGGGAGAGATAGGTCTCTTGTTGGGAGGGAGTCCTTGTCAAGGATTCTCGTCCATCGGAAAGGGGTTGAACTTCGAGGATCCTCACAGCAAGCTGTTCTTCGAGTTTGTTAGGGTAATGAAGGAGGCTGAGCCTAAATACTTCCTGCTCGAGAACGTGCCTATGAAGGCAGCGTATCGAGACGTCATATCGTCCTACATGGGCGTGGAGCCCATTGAGATAAACTCCAGCACAGTGTCTGCGCAGAATCGCCTCCGCCTGTACTGGACAAACATCCCGAGAAAGCACCTGCTTAGGAATGCTCAAGAGTATTTGGACGACGTGATTGATCACAGCTACACAGGGTATCGCGTGCCTCTCAATTGGGAGAAGCGCGTCCCTGCAGATCTGCCGAAGTATTGTGACCCCTACAACAAGAAGGAGATCAAACACAAGTCCACGGCTCTTCGGACAAACGTCAACAACGGGAATATGTGGATCCGGGTACCTGACGGGTACCGTAATCTGTCTCGCAGAGAAGCGGAGAAACTACAAACCGTGCCGGCCGGATACACCGACGCCGTATCGGAATCACAAGCAAAGAAGATGCTCGGCAACGGTTGGACCGTCGCAGTCATCTCACACCTACTAAGAGGAATCAAATGTTCAGAGGAATCATAACAGAGGAGGTGGGTGACGTTGGAGGTTGTAGAACGTTCAAGGCTTCCGCATCCAACTCTTGTCACGATCCCGATTGGGATCATGTGCAGATAACAACCCTCAGCAGTGATCACACGCAGGCGGCAAATAGGATGATAGCGATCATGGAACAGGACTGTACCGACATGCAGTTAATTACCAGCAACTATCCTGGGGACCATCTCAAGCGGATGCATATCCTGATACCCGGAATGCAGGCAGTCAAACGTGAAGACAATGGCTGAACCTGTACGACTGATAAGGTGCGGTAATACGGTATTGATACGGCCGTGGGTACCGGCCTTGGATGCCGTACTGCAGTACAAGCGGATGGAGAAAACAAAGACGTGGCCCAGTCGGTACGTGCACACGGAGATAAAGCTGTATGCCGTAGACAACAACACGGGCGTCACGTACGGAGGACTGTACGATATGCTGCACGAGGCAATGCTTCGCCTGCGCATACCTTTTGTCGTGGAAGATCATCGAAAGCCTTTGCCGGCGGCCCAGTGGGATAAGATCTCCAAAGACCTTCGGCAGGGGCAGGACGTGGTTCTGGCTGCGATATCCGTATCCCACAACGGGGTGATCGATTGTCCGACGGCATTTGGAAAATCGTTCATCATAACCCAGCTGACGCTAATGTACCCTGACCTGAAGATCTTGGTGGTGACGCCGGGTAAGCAGGTCGTAGAGTCTTTGTTCAAGCGAATCAAAGAGGAAACCAAACAGAAGGTGATCCAGGTGCGGGCCGGCAAGAAGTTCAACGAGCATGCAGACGTCGTCGTATGCACTGCCGCCAGCCTGCACAACATACCTACCGATTGGCCGGACCTGTTGTTGTTCGACGAATGTCACGGGGCTCCGGCCCCTTTGACGCAGGAGAAGCTGATAAAGTTCAGCAGCTGTCGCATGTTTGGATTCTCCGCATCTCCTGACGGGAGAGGCGATAATGCTGACGTTGTGGTAGAGGCGTTCTTTGGAAGGACGATGGTGAAGCTGTCGTACCAAGAGGCTGTCGACTCCGATACAATCGTGCCGATCGAGGTGTATCTGCGCAGGGTCACCTGCGAGGACATAGAGACGAACACGGACGTGGAAAGGGAGCGAGAGGGGTATTGGCAGAACACCGTCAGGAACCTGTCCATCGCAGAGGTGGCTAAAAACGTCCCTGAACACATGCAGACGCTGATCATGGTTAAGACAACCGAGCATGCCGTACGACTGTTGGCGCTGCTGCCCGATTTCGAAATGGTGCATGGCGGCAAGGACAAGAACGACTGGGCCTTTCTAATGCAGGAAGGTGCTCTGGGAGATGACTGGTATACGCAGGAGGAAATATCTCCCTACGTAGATGCGGTTTTCCAGAAAGGGTACACGGACATGTATGAGATAAAGCGCAGAGCGGAAACCGCTCTGCTGGTGGCGTTCACAAAAGGTGACGCGGAGCTGTCGTGCTACACGAGATACGGCCAGCCGGATGCTACGGCTTTTCGAGAGAAATTCGAGGACGGCAGCTTGAAAAAAGTAATAGCGACGACAATATGGAAGGAGGGAATTGACCCGGTCCACCTGCGCGTTCTTATACGTGCGGACGGCTCATCGGGGAACATCCCGTCAACACAAATACCGGGACGGCTTGCTCGCAGAGTAGAAGGGAAGTCAATGGGGATTCTCATAGACTTCGTCGATTGCTACGGAGGGAACTTCTACAGAAGATCCCAGAAGCGAATAGGGCACTACCGGAAAAAAGAGTGGAGGATACATGAAGACTGGAACGGAAGATTTACTCCCGAGATGGGATCTATTTGAAGCAGTCGAGTACCTCACGGGAGGTGCATACGTGCCGCACTTCAAATCCGCATCTTGGAATTACGCGAACGATTGGCTGCGTCGAAGAAAGTACACAGGTATGGAATATTGCTTCTATGCCGTCTACTACTCCGTGTGCAGCGATGCCAAGCAGGCTGTTCTGCACAGGAAAGGATTTATGTGCAGTCAGGATACGCTGGACTCGTTCGAGGAGTGGAAAAGGAAAAGGCCTGTCGTAGTCAGGGATCTGGTTACGTCCCAGAGATTGGAAGCAAAGTCGCACATCAACAGCGGGTACCCTCTTCGGAGAGTTCTCATGGAGGATTTTGTTTCTCTGGCCCCTGTCGTTAGACTGGAGCTTGCACTTGGCGTACGGGACGACTTGGACGAGTTGTCTCTGTGCATAGACGTTATGGAAAAATTCGCAGCCTATGCGTACGAGCTGGTTCTAGGATCGCCCGAATACATATGGTTCTGCCCACGAGTAAAAGCAGATTTAGCTCAAGGAGAAAACAGTGAGTTCAAACGATCGGCAAAGAATGGAGTTGGTCCTACAGCACCTGCTTAGACGGCCCAAGCTGTTTAAATCCAGCATGGTGTTTGTAGACAGGGACGGCTACTTTTCTTGTGAGCCGGACTTGGACTGGGTGTATAAATGTGCTTTGGGGTACATGAATGCATTCGATGGTATGCCTACGCTAGAGAGTCTTTTGATGGAGCTCGGCGGCGTAGAACACATGAACATAAGGGCAAAGTTAAAGGAATGGTTCGCCCTGCCAAAAGATCACGAGTGGTCCGATTTGCTGGTTCAAGACGAACTGCAGGACTTCTCGTCAGGCGTTAGAAGAAGAGAGTTGTTGGAGGCCGTAGAGGACGCGGACGACAGATACAAGTTCCGAGACGCCATGGCTCGCACAATGCAGGCAGAGTCGGTTGACCTGTTTTCAGAGGTAAAGAGCACGAACCCTTTCTCCGACATACGGAAGAACATGGAGACCGCGGTTCGGGTACCTACCGGCGTGGACTTCATCGATCTTGCTCTGGAGGGAGGCGTCAGAAAAGGAGAGGTCATTGGATTCATCGTGCCTACGTCGGGAGGAAAGACAACGCTGGCCCTGCAGATCGCAGATGCTCAGATACGGCATGGAAAGCACGTGGCATATCTGTCTACGGAGCAGCGATTGGCCGGAGACATATCCGTCAGGTGCTTTACCCTGGGCGCCCGAACAAGTCAGGACGCATTCAAGTACGGGTACGACAAAGTGGATAAAGACATATTGGAGACGCTCAACAACGTATCCGAAACGTGGCTAAAGTATTTCCACTTCTTCGACTGTACCTCTCAGAACGCCATGGACGTTGCATCTGCCCTCAACCCCATTCGCAGCATGCAGGAGGCGGGCATCTTCCCTGAAATCGTTATCTTGGATTGGTGGGGGCGAATGAAGGACAGAATATTAGGAGCACAGGAGAAATCCCTTACGGACAATCAGCTGAGAACGGCAAGCCGCAATCTACTGCAGGATCTCAAGGATCAGACGGAGCTGTTGGGCGTCACCACAATGGTGACTCATCAGATGGCAGGTGCGGTTGCCGAGAAAGGTCCCAAGCACAAGCCGTCTTCTCACAGCGCACAAGAGGACAAGAACTTCAACAATATGATGGACTTCTGTTTCACCATATCGAAGAAGGACGCACAGTCTCGGGTAAACCTTGCTAACGACAAGGCCAGGTCTACCGGAAACAATTCGGTACGGCTTACCCTGGACGGTGCGCACTGCCTGTTCAGAATGTGCGACGATCCCGATCACACCATCGATGCGATGATGCCGGATGCGTCTGCTCTCCTGCCCCCGCATGGAGTCACTAGCGTGGGGTATGCTACAAAAGATGCGTAACAAACTACTGTACGACGAGCTCTCTCGGGTATTTGATACCGAGGTTCGGATAGCCTGCGAAGGAGACCAGGGGCAGTATTCCTGCCCTCCGTATATAGTACCCAGCTACGTAAAGCCAAAACCAAAGAAGTACGCCGCAATAGAGGATTGGGGCGAGACGTATCATCTGAATTGCCCCGTGTGCGGAGACACCAAGCAACGGTTGTTCTTCTCGCACCTGTTCGGATCGTTCGTCAAAGAGAAGGGTAAGACGGGTGTGCAGTACGACTGCGGACGCATCTACGTATGTCACAACGAGCGCTGCGACCTGTCTCCCTACATAAAGAAGATGGATATGAGGGCGCTGCGTAAGATATGCGTATCGGAGCACGCTCCTTTGCAGTCATCGTCGTTCTTCACCATCGAAGAAGGTGTCATGCCCCCGAACTGCATACCCATCGTCGACGCCAAGGTTCCTAAAGAATCTCAGGAGTATTTGATATCCCGCGGATACGATCTGCACGATCTGTACAGGGACTACAGCGTGATGTACGTCCGCAAAGGAGATCCACAGGGGCCTGAAGACGGCGCCAACGTGTTCTTCGAAGACAGGATACTAATCCCCATATACCAGGGATCTATCGGCGTAAGCTGGCAGGCCCGGGCAATAGGGGAGCACAAAAGGAAGTATCTGTTCCCGCAAGGGTTCAAGAAAAACCAATACCTGTACAACTCAGACAACGCTCTGCACTACGACAGCGTAGTTATCGTGGAGGGAATCACCGACGTATGGAGCGTAGGCCCTGATGCGGTGGCCTTGTTCGGAAAGACGATGAGCACGAGGCAGTTGGAGATCATGAGGGTTTTGTGGGGTTTCTGCGAAGCGGCTACGGTGTTGCTGGATGCAGACGCATACGGCAACGCGGTTAAGATCGCCAGACAGCTCAACGAGGACCCGATCGCATTCCCCAGAGGGGTAAGAGCAGCCAGGCTTCCGTCGGGAGACCCTGGAGATTATACGGAGGATGAATTAACGGAGTTCATAGAAGCAGCATGGAAATGACGACACACGTTACGGTGGGAGGTCTTACGTTTGAAATAGAACGATGGCTTCCCGGAATGCCCGTACTGTCGTCAGAATCCCTGGCGGTGGATACGGAGACGACAATGATTGTCCACGAAGGAGTATCGCCGGACCTGGTGCTTACACAGGTATGTTCCTTCAAGCACAGGAAGGTCCAGTGGGTGTGGTGGGAGCAGTCCGAGGCCTATATGCGAGAACTGTTCGAAGCCAACCCCACAACCACCTGGGTATTCCACAACTCTCCCTTTGATCTTAGGATCCTGGGCGGAGTTAGGGAAACTCCCGAATGGCTGAAGGCGGTGGTGGAGAACCGTGTCGTAGATACGGCCCTGCGGTTCATGCTCCGACAGATGCTGCACGGAAAGCGCCTAGGAGCTTGGAAACTAGAGGTTGTTGCGAAACAGCTTCTCAAGGTGCAGCTGGACAAGAGAGAGGACATCCGACTAACCTTTAAGCGAGACATGGTGCTGACGGACGATCACGTCGTATACGCCGTGGTAGACGCAATCGTTACCGCACAGCTTAAAGAGGTCATGCCGCACGAGCTCCCTACAGAGCCTATTCACGTGAAGGGCTTTATAGCTCTGTCGGACATAGGCTTTCAAGGGATGTTGGTTGACAGAGAAGAGATGGAAAAAAAGAGGGAGGAATACACCAAGGAACTAAACGAGCACAACGGAACTCTGGCGTTGTTCGGATGTCACAAGGGCCGCAAGGGAATCGATTCGGTGAAGCAGAGAATACTGCATGACATCGAAGAGCGCATAGGTATTAAACTGCCTCGCACCCCTAAGGCCAAGACCATCCAGATGGGCAACAGAACTACCAACATGGTTTATGCTGCGATGAACAGGGACCACCCTTTCCTGATTGCCAACTCAGCTGCGGACCATGCGGGGAAGATGATATCAACCTATTTGAAGGAATCGTTGATATCTCCAGACAACAGGGTACACCCCATATTCGAACCCCTTAAGGAAACGGGGAGATCCTCCTGCAGAAGGCCTAACATTCAGAACGTCCCAAGAAAAGGCGGCCTGAGAGGCGTGTATATAGCTCCTCCTGGAAAGGTGCTGGTTGCCACCGACTTCAACCAGGCAGAGCTGTGTTCGCTGGCGGAGACCTGTTTCCTAACGCAGGGCAAGAGCGTCATGAGGGATCTAATCAACCAAGGCATAGACCTGCATGTATGGTTTGGAGAAATTCTCCGAGAATCTACGGGCGGGTCCAAAGACGACGGAATCGATTACAGATCCATGGCAAAGCCCGCAAACTTCGGTTTGCCGGGAGGATTAGGCGCTCCGACTTTTCAAGCATTTGCCCGCGGGTATGGGGTTGAATTAACGATAGATCAGTGCGAACATATGAAGGAGCTGTGGAAAGAAGTTTTCCCTGAAATGAGGGATTACCTGTCTCCGCAAGAGGACCCTCACTTCACAATAGAAAAGGAGTATTTAGATCCTGAAGGAATTATAAGAAAGAAGAAAGAATCGGCTTACATAGCCAGAACCGTTAACGGCCGTGTCAGACGGAACGCCACTTACTGCAGCGCATGTAATTATGCGTTTCAAGGGCTGGTCGCAGACGGTGCAAAGATTGCTTTGTGGTATCTCTACAGGAGAGGCTTCAAGGTAGTTAATTTCGTACACGACGAAGCTATCGTGGAATTATGGATCGACGACAACCTCCAGCAGAACATTCGCGAGATAGAAGCATTGATGATAGCCGGCATGAAGACGGTTATCAAGCATGTGGCAATCAGAGTGGAATCTACTATGATGCGTCGTTGGTACAAAGAAGCAAAACCAGTACATGACGAAGACAACAACCTACTAATTTGGGAACCTAATTTATGAGTAATGCATTCAAACGCGGATTTAACGCAGGCGGAAGCCGCACAACAACAAAATCCTTCGACGACGACGTTCGTCTATTTAAGCCCGGCGTAAACCATACGCTGATCAAGAGCTTCCTGGTAAAGACTGGATCTACCAACATGCGCATCCTGCCGTCCATCAACGAGCAGGGAATAGAAGATATTGCGCTGAATCCTGCCGCCACCAAGGATACCGAAGAGGAGGATCTGTACGGCCCCTTTGCAGCAAACATCGAGATCGTCCAAGGAATCGGAAACAAGAGCTTCACGTACGCTTCGGGATCGTTCGAGGACAGGGCAGGCAACATTGTCGACGAAGGTTGGTCCGTCACCAAGACAGTCGTTCACCGCATCTTGTACAAGCTGCTGGATTCCATCGCCCTCTCCAAGGCCGGCGAGCCAACGGACATTCCCCCCAGCTGGAAGCAGTGGATGGAGGGTGTGCACGGAAGCAACTTCCGTAAGTTCCGTCTCAAGATGCCCACCCAGCTGCTGTGTTTCCAGGTCATTGCATCTTCCGTAGACGGGGTTCCTTGCGTGGATTCCCGCGGAGTAGCATGCTGGAGCGGTCCTCACGTGTTCTCGGTCCCTCGCTCTGCAATTGCGTTGTTCCACGAGAACCTCAGCACGCGCATAGACGAAACCAAGGACCTGTCCATGGACAACAACCTTATGGGCGATATCTGCTCTCTCAGCGGCGGTCGAAACATGATGCTTCGCAAGATCGTGGGACAAGGAACAAAGGACGGAGAAGACGGTCAGGCCGTGTACAACCTCATGCCCGTTGGACCGGCATTCCCGTTGTCTGCAGAGTACGTGCAGACCATGTTCAAGCCGTGGGAAGACATTATCGATCTGGTAACGATTGAAGACGCTGTCGAAATGCTGGTAGCAACCTTCGACGGGATCGCCGTAGACTATGCTTTGAGAGACACGGGTTACTCCGAGTATATCCCTGACTTGTACAAAGGGACTTCTTCGGGAATGGAGCGGTCAATGAATCGCGCCGATCGCGAAGCATATCTGGCTGCTCGCGGAATCCGTTCAACGGGATCCGCTGCCGCTGTTGCCGCTGCTCCTTCGTTGCCGTCAGCTCCTGCCGACCTTATGCCGGCGACTCCTCCTGCGTTATCCGCTGCACAGGCGGCCCCTCCTATGCCGGGTAATTCCACACAGGCGGCTGCTCCTCCTGCACCCACGGTTCCTGCAGCGCCTCCGGCACCTCCGGTTGTTGGTACGGCCCCTGCACAGGGAGGCCCGGTGAACGTAGACGGCGCATCCGTATCCGTACCGGATCACGACGGATTCCACAAAGCGCTGGAAGCGGCCAGAAGCAAGCAATAGATCCGAACAACAACAACGAGGTAGCACATGGCTAGAAAAAGAAAAGAAGAAGGGGGTGTCGTCGGAAAGCCGACACCCCGTACCCTGCTGACGCAATCGCTTATCGACAGCGCCGTTAAGGAGTATGGAGAAGCAAATATCGTCAGCATGGAGAGGTTCTTCGACTCCATCTACGGGCTGCCTTTAACAGGCAACCTTCCTCTGCAGTACGTAACGGGTTTGAGCGTTGTTCCCATGGAGCGCGTGTATAACCTGGTTGGTACCTGGGGTACGATGAAGTCTACGCTTGCTTGGTACTTCGCCAAGATCTACGTGGACAACGGAGGAGTCGTCGTATGGCTGGACACGGAACACAAATCCAATCCTGTTATCGTACGGCTGATGTTGGGGGTCGCGAAGGAAGTAGCCGACGGCGCCGTTCTACAGCAGAAGATAAAGACCCTCGACGAATTGTTGGGGGCTTTGCAGAAGTATGCTTCCTGGTACGACGAACAGGTTCCCGACAAGGACATTCCTCTTATGATCTTGGTCGACTCCTTGGGTGCTGTAACAAGCGAGGAGGCGGTCGATAAAATGAAGAAGGATGGTTCTGCAGGTGACGTAGGATTCGGTGCGGCTCACAATGCTCGCAACCTCACGGAGCAGATGCGTGCTTTCGTTCCTACGCACGTTGCAACCAAGCCTATGACGCTGGTGATGACAAACCACCAGAAAGGCGCCATAGACGGGAACAGGCCTGCGCATCTTCCTCCTGCGACAACAGAGGGCGGAGGAGCCGGAAAGGACTTCGCCGCAACCTGTACGCTGGAGATGAAGAAGATGGGTAAGGACGAGTCGACAAAGTCCGAAGACCGAACCAGAATCATGATCAAGACCAAGAAGGCTTCTCTTACCAAGACGGGCAAGTCCGTGCAGGTGGTGATGATCACTGGTCGTGACAAGGATACCGGAGAGGACTATTCGTTCTTCGACTGGGACGCAGCTTTGTGCGAGCTTCTGGCAGGGGATACGTTTGAGCGGGCGATCGTTAAGGAAATCGTGACGATCGTCAAGGCGAACGCAACGAAGTACTCCTGTTCGACGCTGGGTCTCAAGGACGTGCACCCTAGGGTTATCGGCAAGGCGATCCACGACAATCCGGAGATGGTAACTGCCCTGCAGAATATGATGCGCATCGATTGCGTCAGGTATTTCGACTATGGAAAGAAGTGAGCTAAATCTAGCGAGGTTCACCATATCGGAAGCAGTTGCGACCAAGAAGCGGAAGAACTCTGCCTACCGAAAGAGGTTGGTGGGGGTCTTCCGCAAATTGGCCGTGTACGGGGGATATTCCATAGGAGATCTATACGACTCCATGGATGCCAACGAGGACGATCCGCTGTACAACCTGAAGTACGAATATCCCTGCATGGCGGAGGTATTCGTCGCCGACGTGACCATATCGAAATGGAACCAGTTGTTTCTTAGAGCGGACAAGATACCCCATGATCTGTGGAAGAAGTTCATGGTCTGTTTGGATGCAGGATACCGAGAATACTCGAAAGAGCAGGTAGCGATCGTATTCGCCCTGAAAAACAACGGCGAGTGGGTGCTGACGAATGAATCGTTGTCGGTCCCTCACTTCAGCCCAGTCATACAAATAACAACGCCGGAGAACACAACCAGCGTAAAAGTAATGCCGCTAGACCTATACGTAGCGGCCAAGGAGCAAACATGCCAAAAGTAGAAAAGATCAAAGAACAGCTATTCGAGATAGTTGTAAACAAACAAATCACAACGATAAAGGCGCCGATGACGTACGACGCGTGTTTGGACGAGGTTCGCAACCTTCTTGTCCGACAGGAGCAGGCGTTCCTGGTTACCGCATGGGTAATCGGCCGACTGGTGTTTGATGCTGCGGAGAGCGCCACGTATCGAGACAACGTCGTCGGAAGACTTGCCGCGGATCTGGGAAGATCCAAGAGCCTGCTGTACGACATGAAGCGGTTGTACGAGCAATACCCTACGGACAAAGCCCTGGGATCTGTTAGCGGGGTGAGTTGGTCAGGCGTTCGTCTGCTCACGTCTGTGGAGGATCCTAAGGTCCGAGCAACGCTGATAGAGGACGTAAAGAGTCAGAGCTGCACGATCTCGGAGATCAAGACAATGGTGGCCGCGGCAAAGCCGTCGTCTCCTGCGAAGAAATCTCCCAAGAAGGTAGCCAACCTGGACGATTCCAAGAGCATTGCCACTGATGCCGCGCTGTGGTATTTCACTCAGCTCAGCAGCAGTCTGAAGGATTGCCACGAGGAGATTCTAAGACAGGTCGGGAAGCTTCCTGAAATGCTGGCGCTAACCGCTGACGAGATGAGAACCTCTGAAGGGGATTATGAAAAAATCCTGACCAAGGGCATAGCAATATCGGCCACGGCAACCAGCATGAGTGCGATGATTCTCAATCTGAGGGCGCTGAAAGATGCTAACTCGTTCGAAGCAAAGACGGACTAGCGAAGACGAGCCTGTTCTCTATTCCATACCGGCTTTGGAAAAGGTCAGAAAAAAGATCCTGTATGCTCTGAAGGTAAAACTTCTGCTGGCTGGTCGGACTTTTACGCTGCCTGTTCTAGAGAAGACTGCGGATTGGATTGTCGCGATGGAACTTGACGACGGTGCTGAAACCACCCTCATGTTCCAAGACGATCCTACGTATGCTCTCGAAGAACTGGAGTCGGTTAAGGATATCTATTCTGCCAGGAAGAAGGCTGTTCACAGCATATTGTCTTCGTACATAGGAGAATTGATAACAGATGAGATCATTGCTCAAATCGCCGTCATAATGTCTGGATGGTGGGAGGAACTCTCTGCAGGACTTGTACGACCGGCATGGTCCGGAGTAGATCCGCAGTGGGCTCCCATCTTCGTGCACGACCTATACAGACTTCCCTGCAAAGGGCGCATGCATAGGTTGTCCGTTAAAAGCTACGCCGGCGTTACTGCCGGAACGTGCTGGGAACCCATGATATCGGGAGGCGGACTCCAGATGTTGATAAGGGATGCCAAATGCAGGAAGTATGACGAGTATCACGATATGGACGCAGCTGGGCTATGGTTTACTGCAAGGGTCTGCGTGCAGGCCGGCAGTATTCGATTCCAAAGCATTTGCGCGTCCTCGTCGCAGGAAAGATATAACAAAGATCTGCAGGCCGGAAGAAGGGCCGTGTGCAGTGGGCCGTGCCAGAACCTTCGGGGAAAGGCGCTGTGCCAGATGTGCCCGGTATCAACCGCGCAATGCACAAATGCAAGATCACAACAAGGATATACAGAGGTAAGAGGATGTCGAGGAAACCACAAGGGGCTTTTCCGCCCGGATATAGATACAAACGGTTGGTGCCTAGCCTGTCTACAGTCAGGGAGATGCCACAATGTCAAAAGAACTAGTTGATAAGACAGCTGAGATTGTCATGAACAACAAAGGGTACTTCATATACTGGTCGCAGCTTCGGTTTGCATCAGACGAGGGCCACCAATACACGCGCCTGGACAAGGTGTTTTTAAACGTGTTGTTCAACGACGGAAATACTCCGTTCTTCCATAGAATCGCCGCCTGCAGGGTAGAGGACGATATGGGAGGTCCGCGGTACAGGTACGTACTGGAACAAGCATATAGAGTAACGTCAGGCGCTCGTAAGGGTTGCGTGGTGGCTGCTCACGACGTACAAGGATCGGAGTTCTACCAACCTGCCGGCGTTCGCCGACAGCTGGCATACGGCCCATCGCCGTATCTATTCCATTCGAACCACCTGAGCGATGCACACTCGTTTGCCGTAATGCGGGCACTGCCTCATTGCGAGCAGCGAACCACGGTCGTGTCGTGCATGCCGGATCTGCTGCATACGTACAGGCCGGACCAAGGCGATTACCTGAGTCTGCGTCAAACTGGCTCCGCTCTCAGATGGCTGAGGGCCACTCCAGGCTATCAAAACGCCCTGACGGGCCAGGAGAATCTGCGCGTAATGCACGGTGTGTTGGCGCAGAACACGGGTATGGACAGATGGGCACTTCCCTACGATATGGTATTTGGGCGGGGCGTTGTCGTAGCAACGGAAGCCCCGTCAATGGAATTTGAACAATGGTACAACGTCCCCTGCATGGAAGGCGTTTCCGGAGCACTAGAGGTAAGTTATGAATTTAAGTGATTTTTTCAAAAGAACGAACACCGTGCAGGACGCATGCTGCGTGACTGTATCCGCTGACGGGTTTTCCTTCACGGACAACAACATCGTGTCGATATCCGCTCGAGCACCTGGCAAGGATCCCGTAACGGTATACGTCAAGGGAGCTACGATCGGTGAGAAGACGACTGCGTTCACGGGACTGACTCCGTCGTATTACGCATCCAAGTGCGTGGAACTTCGTGCAGCCGTGGAGACCATTGCAGAGCACGTGCAGTCGGACGTATTGGTTACAAACACCGTCAACTCCTATACGCAGCGCTGGCTGTCTATGGTTGTACCGGAGCTGTTTGGCCCAGACAAACATACCTGGTTTGACGTGCTGCCCTACATTCGCTTCGTGGATGAAGGCAACCCGTTCCCTGTCGAGGCCGCCGATATAAAGTCGGTCTGCGACTTGATCAACGGGCACAAGCCTGTAACCATGAAGGAGGCAATCGCCAGGTGCATCCCGCACAGATCGGTAGATGATCCTATCAACAATCTGCCGGTGAACGAACAACGAATCCATCAAATAAGTAGCCTATGGGACTACTGCCTACACAAGGAACTGTAATATGAAATCAAGAAGACAAATGGGAAAAAACACCGCCGTGGCCGCTACCGCAGAAGCAGGAAGTCTGCCGGTGCCTCCGCCTCCGACGATCGCTCCGCCTCCTCCACCTCCGCAGGTGGAGGACGTGAACGCAGATGCTGTATTGGATAAAGCGCCTGCCGGCCCTAAGCGAACCACTCTTACGAAAAAGTTTGAAGCAACGGAGACCCCTGCAGTTGTACCTCCTCCACCGCCACCTGCACCGACTGTAGAGCCGCCCCATACCCGTATCGGGTCTAACGTGGCTACCCTGTTCGGACTGGACGAATCCCCTGAAGAGGAGATTGAGGATGACAACGACTACGGAGAGGACGAACCAGAGCCGGAAGACGTCCAACAGGAAGAGGAAGAAGAGGAAGAACAAACGGAACAGGAGCCTGTAGAAGAGACGCAGGAACCGGTCACAGAAAAAGAGGAAGTACAAGATATGCCTACCGAAGAAACAGACACGCCTTCAGAAACGCCGAAAAAGGCCGCTTCCAAGCGCTCCAGACGCAATTGGTCGCAGATGTCGCATGAGGAGCAGGTCGACTTCATGGAAGGCCTTAGAGAGTCATTACAGCGCAAGGCGTCCGATCACGGTCTGAAGGTTGTGCTTGTACCCGATCAGGAAGAGGAGGAA
>Ga0307380_10007560_pt1 | contig 14111 bp, 8 predicted proteins | sample UN3MG_FD_202239 | JGI IMG/M metagenome (GOLD analysis project Ga0307380, IMG submission 202239) | Soil microbial communities from Risofladan, Vaasa, Finland - UN-3 | ecosystem: Environmental > Terrestrial > Soil > Coastal area > Acid sulfate soil | place: Finland: Risofladan, Vaasa | collected... | reverse complement strand
ACGTATCGTCGCCGGCGCCGCTAACGGGAAAGTCATAGTTGATCACGCCGACCGAATAGCTAAGGATATCGGAGCCTGCAACCTGCCCGGAGTAATCGAGAGCCAGGTCTATCTCGCTAAATTCACTTTTATAGCCATTCTCATCGGTCAGGTCGAGATTTCCCCAAATCGACGCCGTAAGATTCTTGTATCCGATGCCGGCACCGGGCTGCAGCACCCAATCGTTAACCAGGTTCTGCCCGCGCCATACATACTTGCTGAATAAATCAGCAGATGCTCCAATACTAACTTCGTCGCCGGCCTTCAACGTTTTATTGCTCATTAACGTCGCCAAACAAAATACAACCAATGTGCATTTGATCTGTTTCATTTCAATCTCCTAAAAATACTATTTACCAATCAAATCCTGTTACTGACACTCACTTCGATTTACGGAACAGCAAATCTAATATTGGTATATACAATTACTGTGCCACAACAGATATATTTTTTATGAAATGATATATGTGCTTTTTGGGAAAGGGGTTAGCGTGTTATGCGTGACCAGGATTGGCTTGATGTAAATCTACGTTATTGTAGACATATATCATTATGGCCACATTATTGTAGATTTCCTGCGTTTCAGATATATTTCGGATTGATGTTGTACTTATTAATTTTATAGCCTAATATGCGTTCGCTAATTCCTAATTCATTTGCGGTTTTTCGCTGTTTTCCGTCGAATTTCTTAAGAGCGTCGACTATAAGCTCCCGCTCCTTATTTTCGATGATCTCGGTCAGAGAACGTTTGGCAACAGCTTCATCCTTCTTTATCATTTGAAGCGAAGGCGGCAGGTGCTCGGAGCGAATAACATCGTCATTGCATAGCAAAACTGCCCTCTCGATACAGTTTTCAAGCTCTCGTATATTGCCCGGCCAGTGGTATCTTGTAAGCATTTCTATCGCGGGAGTGGAAATGCGGGAAATGTCCTTATTGTTCTCTGCTGCTGTTTTTTCGAGGAAGTAGTCCGCCAGCAGCATGATATCATCTTTGCGGTCCCTCAGCGGCGGCATATAGATAGGAAATACGTTGATTCGATAGTACAGGTCCTCGCGGAAGAAGCCTTCCTTTATCTGCTCTTCGAGGTTCTTATGAGTGGCAACAACGATTCTGACATTTGTTTTTATTGTCTCCAGGCCGCCTACCCTCTCGAACTCCTTAAACTGGATGACTCGCAGCAGCTTGACCTGCAGATTCAGCGAGAAATCGCCGATCTCGTCGAGAAATAAAGTGCCGCCGTGCGCTCTTTCGAATCTGCCCAGCTTTCTTTCTACAGCCCCGGTAAAAGCCCCCTTTTCATGTCCGAAAAGCTCGCTTTCCAGAAGAGTATCAGGCAGAGCGGTACAATTTACCTTCACAAAAGGCTTATCCGAACGAAGGCTGTTGTAATGAATCGCGTGGGCAACAAGGTCCTTGCCTGTCCCGCTTTCACCACGAATGAGAACCGTTGCGTTGCTGTTGGATACCTGCTCGATAAGCCGATAAACCTCTTTCATTGCGTTACTTGTGCCGACCATGTTGTGTATATTGAAGTGATTTTTCAGCTCCCTGCGCAGGCGCACATTTTCTTCGCTGAGCTGCCTGCGGTCGGATTTGACAAGCTTGTTCAGCTTGACCGCCTGGGCCACCATCGTAGCGATGACGTTAAGCAGCCTGACGTTGGCGTCAAAGTCATTTTTCGGATCGGCCTGCTTATCGACACTCAAAGCGCCGATCGTTTTGCCCTCCAGCTTGATGGGAACGCAGAAAAAAGCAATCTGCTTGCCCTTCTCCTGCTTTCGTGACCTCGTTTTATGCAGGAAACGCGGATCTTTGGAGATGTCCGGCACGATAATTTCCTTGCCGCTCTGGACCACGAGCCCCGTAATGCCTTCGCCAACCTTATAGCTGGCCTTGCTCTGCGATTTCTTGCTTATTCCATGGGCCAACCTGACATTTATCGTCTCAGTATCCGGATCCAGCAGAGTAATCGTTCCCCGCCGCAACTTAAGGTGAGTATCGAAAGACTTAAGTATAGACGTTAACGTCTCTTCGAGGTCAAGCGACTCGGCCAGGGCCTTTGATATATCGCTTAACAGCTCGACTTCCTTCGCAAGTCCCGCTTTCATAACCGCCCTTTCATCAAAAATACATACGAAAGGCAAAATAACAAAATTGTAGACTCATTGCAAGTAAATACAATTTTGTCGCTTAAGCATAGAGTGGATTTCCGCCAAACCATTTCCTTTAGACTACCTCACGCCGTTTGTGAGCTATAGTTTTCGACGCTCCAGCAGAGCAATCAGGTTTTCTGGCCGGTCGCTCTGAATACCGTCGGTTTTCCACGTCAGAGCATCCTGCCAACACGCAGGGCCGCTTTCATCCACGATAACGATTGCTCCTGCCTGGTGGCATTTCGCGGCGAAACTTTGTGAATAGTAGCGCCACACGGCGGCAATCACCGAAGGCTCAAAACGATTAATGACCTTCGGCAAGTTCTCTTCCGGCCCCGGATCGGGCATCAGAATGCACTCGGGGCACAATTCCGCGACACGCTCCAGCTCGTCAAAATCAGCGTACCACAAAACCTGCCGGGCCATGTCCCATTTGTCCACGATAGAAACAACCTTATCCACCGAAGCATCTTTCAAATCCAGATAGATACCCACCCTGCCCTTGCAGAGTTCGAGAATCTCTTCAAACGTGGGAATTTTCTCGCTGCTCCATTGAGGACTGATCCTGCTGCCTATGTCCAATTGCTTTAGCTGCTCAAGAGTCATCTCCGAAACCAGTCCGCGCCGGCCATTTGTTACGTAGGAGTCGATCTCTTTGTTGTGTACGCTAACGATAAGGCCGTCCTGTGTTGTCCGCAGATCGACCTCGACAAAATCGACTCCCATCTCGATGGCCGCCTCATAAGCTGCGAGCGTGTTCTCGGGGATTCCAATATGAGCGCCGCGATGCGCCACGACATAAACGCCTCCGTGCCGAGGCGAAGGCAGCACCTTGACCGGCTCGCGCATAGCGGTCGTGCAACCGACAGATGCGATACCCAGAAGAAAGATTGTCAAATACGTAGCTGCCTGCGTTGCGATTGTTCTCATCAGCTTACCCTGCAAAACTTCTTTGGTTAATCCTGACATAATGTCAGGCTAATCAGGAATGTAATGCTTGTCAAGAAAGCAATGGCAATCGAACCGCTTCATTCGACAAAACTGATTCACTCGTTATTGCAGATAGGCCTGATGGATGGCGGTGGTGCCAACAACCACGTCGAATATCGTTACTTCGTCTATGGTGCCTGAAAAATAATTACTGTCGGGACCGTGTGCGGCGCCGATGCGTACATTCTCGATGCAGCCGGTATCTATCTGAGCTTCTTCCATCTTGTAAATCGTTCTGCGTCTGCCGTCCACGTAGAGCAAAACGTCGCTCATAAGGGGACGTTCGGGGTTGGCAGGATCGAGCACGACGGCGACATGATGCCAATTGCCGTCCCCTATCTGCTGCTCGTTCGCAGAGATGAATCCCGAACCACAGGACAGCCTGAGCCTTTGCTCCTCATCGACCTCCAGCAACCAGTATGCCCCCTGCTGCTTCTGCCCCCAGGCCACGATAGAAAGCCTGGCGGTCGGGTCCGGCTGTGTTTTAATCCAGGCGGAGACTGCGCGGGGATTCTTGCCGCAAATGCCGGGATAGCCTTCCACTTGAACATAATCGTCCAATCCATCAAACTTTAAGCCGCCGCCCGAATAGCCGGCCACCCAATGAGAATCGTCCGCGGAGAAGCCCATCAGAGAACCATCGTGAGAGCCCACGCTGTCGGCGGCAGTCATTCCGGCAGCCTCGTCCATCGGCCAGTGCGCCGCCGGTGACGGGTTGGCGGCATCCTGACCCCATACCCGGCCCAGGATGGCCAGGTCTTTATTATTTATCATATCATCGGCAGACACATCACAAGCAGGATTCCAGTTGTCCCGGTCCGGCGAGCTTAGCCACGCCGAAGACATCGCCGACAGATCGTTACCATTGACGATTTGGTCGCCCGTACAATCCTGCGGCATCGAGCCATCAGCCGAGAATCTGTAAGTACGCGTAAACTCAGCGCGCTCTCCCGGCGCCAGGGTGACAATGACGAACTGTTCGGGTGACACCTGGTAAGAGGTGGTCCAAACGCCGACATAAGCCGACCTGTGCGATGAATCGATTATGACCCGCTGGCCGGCTTCACTCTGCTCTACCGCAATCGCATCGGGACCGAAGTAATCATCCGGCTTATATATCCATATCTTGGGGACACTGGAGATGGTCTTCGTATAAAGTATCATATTGGCCAGGCTCACCATCGGCGGATTATTGTCCACCCACTGAAGCCCCCTGCCCACCGGCTTGAGTTCCGGCGGCTGCCATTGCTGGACCTGCGGTGATGCCGTCATTTCATACGGAAAGTAAACCCTGTAATTGGGCCCCACATTTCTTTGACTGAAGGTCAGGAAATTGTGAAGGTACTGCTCGGTAGTGAATGTCTTTGTGCCGGTATTCGTCAGAACATAGTGCATGACGATGCGGTCATTCTTGACGATAAGGTCTTCCTCGAACCGGCAGCAGTAGCCGCCGGCGGTGCCGGACAAGGTCTGGACAAAGTTGGCACGATCCGGCTGCCACGTGGTTGTGGTCTGAGCCAGTTCGATCACCGGGTAGCTGGAGCTGAAATTATACGGCGAGGAATTGCGACTGAGTATGCCTACGCCGATCTTGAGGAACGCAGAGCCGTTGGAGCCCTCGTTATATCCGGGCGGATCCGGCTGAAACGATTCCTGCCCGATATCGAACTCCATGGGCAGCCCGCCCAGATAACTCAGAGCGCCCCCGGACGTCGGCGAATAACAGAAATCGCGATTGTTTAGCTGCACTCGCAAGACATTGGCGACGGGAGAAAAACGCAGCCCCTGGTTCCAGCGGCAGTCCGGCGAATCGGGATCGCCAACCTCCACAACCATGTTGCCGCTATGAAGGATTCGCGTTCCAGCATGGACAGGCTGCGGATTATCCGCCGGGCAGGCGACACGGCATAGATTCGCTATAACGGCGGCTGATAATAACAAGAAATATGTCTTTTTCATGAGCCTCCACCTCAATTCCACACTGACAGCAATAGCCTGTATTTTCGAGACCAGCTATAATATTACTATAATAGCACAAACGAGGGCAAAAACCAAATCCTCTTTTGCTGTAATTCGTGCCGAAAATACCAATTCAACGCACTTGTCCCGCCGGACGAATGTTCCGACGCATGTCCTCCTGGAACGCGATGGCTTTGTCACGCAACGCACGCACAATCGCGCCGTTGCCCTTGACGACATTCTGCTGCTCGGAAATGTCTTGCTCCAGATCATAGAGGGCCGGCTGCGGATTCAAGAACAGCTTCCACTTTCCGGATCGTACCGCCACCAGCTCGCCGAGATTGCCGTGATAAAAGAAAGCATCGTGCGGCGACTTCGCTTTATCAGGCTCGATCAACAAAGGCCCGATGTCCCTGCCGTCTATGACCCTGTCCGACGGCAGCCCGGCACCGGCAAGATTGGCGAACGTCGGATAGAAGTCCATCGAAGTAGCCAGCTCACGGCAGGTCTTTCCGCCGGCCACGTGTCCCGGCCCCCACGCAATGCAGGGAACACGCAGGCCCCCTTCGTATGTTGTCAGCTTTCGCCCGCGCAGCGGCAGCGCCGAGGCGCCCGGCCCCGGGCCATTGTCCGAAGTATAAATGACGATAGTGCGGCGGTCGAGGTCGAGCTGCCGCAATGTATCGAGAATCCGGCCGGTACTCCAGTCCAGGCATTCAATAACATCACCGTACAAGCCGCCCGCTGATTTTCCTTTGAATTTTTCCGAGATACCGAGCGGCTGGTGAGCCATCGTGTGCGGCAGGTACAGAAAGAACGGCTCGTCCTTGCTCCTGCGGATAAAGCCGATAGCCTCTTGCGTATATAATTCCGTCAGCTCCGCCGGGTCGGCCGGACGCTTGACAACCTGGCCGTTGCGAAGGATCGGCACGCCCCCTTCATCGGCCAGGTAATCCGCTTCGAGATCGAGGTTGTGGTACAGGCCGAAGTAATAGTCAAAGCCCTGACTTGTAGGAACGAACGGCGGCAGAAATCCGAGATGCCACTTGCCGATACACGCCGTCGCGTAGCCTTTGCCCTTGAGCAGTTCGGCCAGCGTGACTTCGTCCGGGTGAATGCCGATGCGCGAATCCGGACGCTGCACCCAGTTGCCCAGCCCGACGCGAGCCGGATAGCAGCCTGTCAGCAGAGCCGCTCGGGATGGAGAACAGATCGGCGCGGCGACATAAAAGTCGGTAAAGCGGGTGCCCTCGGCAGCCATGCGGTCGATGCACGGCGTCTTGATGGTGGGCGAGCCGTAGCAGCCGAGGTCCTGGTATCCCTGGTCGTCCACGAAAATAATAATGAAATTCGGCGGTTTCGTATCCGAGCCCTTTGCCTCGACTTTGTTGCGGGCACCAGGGCTGCAACCAGCACTGCCGGCCGCCGCCGCAAGCATCGTTTGAAGAAAACTTCGTCTATTCACAATGTACCACTATTCCTGTTCAAATGTATGCTGAATTTATCCTCAAACTTCCTTCCACTGTCCCGGGATCGGGAAGGGGGAACTGGCCGTTTTTGTCGGCTTTGACGGGAGCCGGGCTGTCATCATTCAGCTCGTCGAGATAGTCGCAGAACTGGAATTTTGACTCCATAATCTGGTCCCAGGTCACTTCCTGGCCGGTATGACAGGCGGCACGGCCCATCAGTGACGTTAAGTCCGAGTAAACCGCGCGCTTTATCTCATTGTGCGGCCGGTCCCTGCGAATACTCTCTATCAGTTCGTTCCACTCGTACTGCCACGGACTGTAAGCATCTTTCGTCGGCGTCCATGAGATATTGTCTTTCTCGATCCGCTGGTCCCTGAACATGTGTACGGTCGCGGCGTGCGTTCTGCCGGAGAACTGTGCCGCACATTTGGTGCCGTGAATGAAGGTCGCGAATTCCGAGCGCGTTTTATCGGCCCGGCGGAAACCGCAGAATGCCTTGGTGCCGTCCGGGTAAGTGTACTCCATCGCGTATAAGTCGAGATTCTGCCCGTGGTCCGTGCTGTGCGGCTCGCGCCCGCCCATACCGACCGCGGAAACCGGCCAGGCGTCCTTGATCCAGCAACACTCGTCGATCTGGTGGATGAGGTTGTCGACCATGTGGCCTGAGCCGACCCACAAGAGATGAATTTTCCCGAACTGCAACTGATTCATCAGACTGTTGGATTCTATGCCCTCGCTCTTGAGCCACCTGCTGCCTCCCAGGCGGTTTGCGCGGATCAACGGTATATCGCCCATCTCGCCGTTGCGGATTTTCTCGATCAGCGCCTGGCGCGCCGGTGAGTGACGGCACTGGAGACCCGCGGCGACCTTTAGATTCTTGCTCTTTGCCGTCGCATCGGCGCGGAGAATCCGTTGCAGGCCGCCCGGATCGGACGCGAAAGGTTTTTCCATAAAGACATTGATGCCCTTACTGATTGCGTATTCAACGTGCAGCGGGCGGATATAGGATCGAGTAGTGCACATGGCGACGTCGCCGGGCCTGAGGATGTCGATAGCCTGGCGGTACCCCTTAAATCCGACAAATTTTCGGTTCTCGGTAACATCGACTTGATCCGGGAATTTTTTCTGGAGCGCTTTGTGTGACGAATCCATCTTGGTTTTCAGCAGATCGGCCATGGCGTACAGTTTGACCGGCCCCTTGCCGACAACAGACAACGCATCGCCGACGGCGCCGTTGCCGCGCCCGCCGCAACCGATCAGGGCCAGGCGAATAGTGTTATCTTCGCCGGCAAAGGCCGATGGCGCCAGGCTACCGAGTACAGTAGCGCCCGCGGCGAGCGAACCGCCCTGCTTCAAAAACTGGCGACGGCTGATATTAGACTTGTTTGCAGATTGAGTCATTTTTACCTCCTGGATTCATAACGAAATTAATAGGAATTTACTTTTTTACGATACGGGCAAGTCAAAACGTTCGACGCCATGAAAAGCAACTTTCATATTCTTCTGATATCATAAATTGTGCTGCTGCACTTTCATGCCGTATGATACAGGTTGCCGCATAAGATTGCAACCGCTCTTTCAGTGGGCGGGATTATATCCTTGGCGCATGTATTGAAGGTCGTCGGTGCCGTCGGGCGCGGGCCAGCGTATGCAGTCGGGATAGGGCACGTTTGTCATTTCCAGGGTGCTCTTCTGCTTCCACTTGTGCTTAATCGCATGGCCGTCGGAGAAGCCCAGAACACTGAGCTGCCCGTGCCGGACCACAATCGGGTCCCACCATCGATCACCCTGCTTTTCCAGGTTCCACGACCCCCAATTGTAGCCGCCGACGTCGGTTTTCTCTTCGAGGAATACGTACTTGATGCCGGGATTCTTGATCTGCGTGAGCTTCTTGTAGGAAGGATATCCCCACTGCTGCATTAGCCAACTGGCGGCGCCGGTTCCGACGTCGCCGTTCATGCCGCCGGGAATGCCATAGCTGCGATGCGTCATTTCGGTCCGGTGTCTCCTGTCGCCGGGGCAGTGATAGAGATCGACATCCTGCACGTATGGGAACAGAGCCCCGCGCTCGCAGCCGCGTTTTTTGTCTTCGATAGTGGCTGCGGCTCCCGCGACCACGGTACCGTCCTCTTGCTGCGGCAGCTTTACCCAGTCGTAGTCTGCGCTGGGCGAGGATGCATGCCCATCGTGCCCCCCGATAAGCTTGTCATCGTTTTCCTGGGCATACATAATCCAGGCCAGTACCAGTTGATGCTGATTTGAAAGGCACACGCTGCCCGCCGCCTGTTTCCTGACACTTCTCAGAGCCGGCATAAGAATACCCATCAAAATGGCAATGATCGCGATCACCACCAACAGTTCTATGAGTGTGAAACCGTATCGCTTGTTCATAACGGCACCTCAACACAAATATTAGCCTGCCAAATCCTGCCCGCCACTAAATAATCCGTCATCCCTGACAAACAATCAATCAAAAAGTTCAGTAGAAAGGTAGATTTTCCGCCGGAAGGCATCCCGCGGACTACCCTGCCGGAAGGCGCCCCCAAGGAAATATGGTTCATTACTCTCGAATCATAATCTTCTTTTTGCTGTTGAAAAAGCCGGCGTTTTTAGCAGTTCCACACATCATCCCGTCCTCGCAGGTATTGCCAAAAGACACAATTGCCGGATTCGGTCAAGTATTTCCCGAAAAAGCGTTAGCGGCACTGCAACTTCCCAGGCTACATAGCACGGGGGATCAAACAGAAACCTTTTGCCATCGGATCGACGGTCGGATATCATGTATTTAGTACTGTTTATCAATGAAAAGGTGCCCGGGAGCAGGTGCCGTAACATATGGATATTGCGGAGGACCACATTATGTGTGAGTTTTGCTTAAAGCACGGCGAGGGCAAGAAGTGGTACTTGCAGGCGGAAAACTACTCCGACGACCTGCTGAGCGACATTCGCCGGCGAAAGTATATTGAGAATTTCTTTACAGATATTGAGTCACAAAAAAAAGGTATTGACCGCCTGGAAAAACTCGAAAAGGCACCGAGCTTCATACGGGCCATCGTCGGAAGGCTAATCAGCAGAAAGATGAAGAAGGTCCATTTCGGACAGGTCGTGCCGATCGAGGACATCGAGCAAATCTTCGGCTTTGTGAACTCCATTGTTCGTGTGGCCTGCTTCTGCCGCCACCTCACGCTGGGCAGCGAGAAACGTTACTGCTACGGGCTCAGCCTCGCACCGGACGGCGGGAAATTCGGCGAAATCGTCCGCGGCCTTGACAACAGTTTTCTTCAAGGCCCCGACACGGACGGATTCGAGACGCTCAGCAAAGACGAAGCTATTTCCGCTCTGCGAAGCCACGAGCGGGAAGGTCTTTGTCACACCGTTTGGACCTTTCACGCACCATTCATCGCGGGAGTGTGCAACTGCGACCGCTCGGATTGCCTGGCCATGCGCTGCACGGTGACAGAGGGAATTCCCATTATGTTCCGTGCAGAGTATGTCGCCGCAATCGATCCCGGCCAGTGCAACGGATGCCGCCAGTGCATGCGAGTCTGCCAATTCGGCGCCATAGCTTACAGCGCTTCGAATCAAAAGGCCGTGATAGACAAGAGACAATGCTACGGCTGCGGAATCTGCCGCTCCGTCTGTGCAAAAGATGCGATTCACCTTGAAGCACGCAGAAACGTCCCTGCAGCGGCTAAACTTTGGTAAGAAAAATAGTAAATTGTATTGGCCACAGAGGACACAGACGCCGTCCTGAGCATAGCCGAAGGAGAACTCAGAGAAATAATCAATCCGTCGTGCTTCGCGGCGGAATAAAAATAGGGTCCGTCCCTATTAAAATTCTCCAATAAATAATGAATCATCCTTGATCAATAATCAATTGAAAAGTCCCCGCTTATCCTTTTTTTGATCCTGGGTGGCTCACTCAAAGTTGTTGTTTTATATTATACCCATCCCCGTATGTAAGGACAAACGATTACTGACCGGCTTCAACTGTTTCAATTTTAATATGTCGGCTTTACTGTATTTGTCGCGCGGCTTGTTAACGGTGAACAGCACCCGCGCCTCGCAGCTTCCTCAACACTGCGCTCTCTGTGCTACTGTTCCAGCAAGGCTGTGATGTCTGAGGAATATGAGAAATATAGTGACTGTTTTTATTTATTCCTAAGGGGCGCTCCAGTATATATCATCAATATCAGCGGTTTTGGTTCCCCCGGTCGTCGTTTCCGTAAAGAACATCGCGCCATAAAGAGACCTCGTAGTCCTCTTACCGAAAGCAAGACCCTCGCCTATCAAGTCTTTAGCCAAAGGGCGATCCGGGATGGGAGTTCCCGGACCTTCTGCCGTACTCAAATAAAGATCGTAAGTATCATTAGTGTTGTCGGCAACAATCCAGACATTGTACCACTGGTTATGGATAATCCTGGCAAGTACGGTCGCTGTCTCATCCGTCGTAACCACATCCATATCATTAAGACTATTATCGGCACCCTTTTCGCCAGCCAGTACACCGAGTCCTGCAACAACATTCTCCCTATTACAGGCGCCGCCATCCATCGCATCCGAATCCGTATTCAAGTTCAAATCGGTTATTCCCATGTAGTGGTTCGCCGGAGCGAAACTGGGGGGGAACATCAACCGGAATAACAGCAATCCCGCTTCATCATTTTTAATGGGATTTGAAAGCCCCGATACCATCACACCACGTGAACTGCCGCCACTGTGGCCCGTATACACCAGGACCTGGCTATAGTTTTTTGCTGTAACACCAACATTACCGGTACCTTCACCGTGGGTATCCCACTCTCCTCCCGAAGCCCCCGTTGCAGCCTTGCCGTCCAGCGACAAACCGGCCAGAGCCTCGAAATCTTCCACTAATCGCAGATTATAATCCACGTGGCAAATCGCTGCATTGCGAGAGCAGAAGGGGCCCTTGTCGGTGATGATCCTGCAGAAGAACTCTCTGCCTTTATCTTCGGCCTGCATATTCGCAATGGTCAGCGTTGCCGAATTATTCCCAATCGGGATGTAGCTGCCGGCTGAGATTTCGTACCACTGATATTCCAGTATCGCTGCCACTGGTAAGGGCACAACCTCAAAAATCGCATCGGAACTAATCTCCAGACGCTCATCAGCAGGTGTATCCGAGTCGATCGGACGGCTTTGGAAGGTGTACTGGCCCGCCCATTCGGCCAGATCGGGCCAGATGCCGCCGGAGAGCTGCTCCGGCCTGGTCACATTTTCCACAGCAGCCATTCCCAACCGGTCCTCCAACTGCTTATAATACAGGCTCCGGGGCTTCACCGGTTGCCCGTGATGCTCCCAGAAGCCATCCGGCTCATCGACCCACAGTCCATTCTTCCGTGTCGTACTGCATCCAATGGCAAAATTCATCGCGCCTTTGGGTGCTTCACAAACAGTAGACCCGGCCCGGCAGTTCCACAGCACCTGCTGGGCGCCCGCCCATCCCTGGCCGGTCCCGGTAGGCCCATGGTTCTGCGCATTGATTTGCAAGCTGTCGCGGACATTGTCGTACAGCGTTCCAGTGGCCCAGCGGTGGTGCGGGCCGGAGTCAAGCCAGCAATTATATCCATAACAGTCCACGAATACATTGGGACCGGGTATCAGGTGTCCTGTCACATAACTGTGACGAGCGTGGGCGGCGTAGCAACGCTGGAACAGAATGTGATTTGCTGTAGGATTTATCATGAACGCATAGCGGCGTCCGCCTGTGATAAGGGACTTGGGGTCAAGAAAGGCACAATCTTCGATTGTGACACGTGTTGATTCAGACTCCATTTTCACACAGCACCCGGCGAAAAACTGAGCAGTGACTCTTCGCACCCAAGAATCTTCCACATCCTGCAATACAACCGCATCCCAGGGATGACTTTCATCGGTATCGCTGGCGTATGTGGATTCGATACGAAGGTTCTCCACGCCACACTGCCTGATACGAGACAGCGGGTTGCTTTTGAAAATTCTTCCGCCGCCGTACTTATCCTCAATTACCTCGACCATGGGAGAATCAATCGTAATCGCGTTGTGGGAGATAGCCACCACATATCGTTCGTACATGTGACGGTAGCTGTCGACCCTCCAGCCATACTGACCCATCGCCAGCTCATCGATCCAGAACTGGTTTGTGGTTCGCTGGACGATAATCCAGTCGCCTATGGAATATCCGCCGGTATTCTCGACACCAAAACTATAGGCGCCTACGGGTACGTACGGGAACGTAATCAGTCGAATTGTAGAGCTAATTATAGAAAGCTCGCCGCTGCCCTTCACTTCGATGACATTATAACCGTATGCACCGGTTGCCTCAAGAACGGTTCCGAGAACGTCCTGGCCCTGGCCTCGCAGCACCACGCCGCCGGCCGTAATCGTAAGTGAACTGGAGACCTGGTATCGGCCGGCTGTTAAAAGGACCGCGCCCCGGAATCCGTTTGCATCCGGACTCAGAGATGAAACGTAGTCAATCGCATCCTGGATCATCTGTGTATCGTCGCCATTCCGAGGAGATAACGTAGTCGCAACCGGCACGTCCGGGATGGCAACGCCACCGCCCATGTAACCGCAGTGCGAGAAGTCCGGGATGATGTTGACCGAATTGGTTTGCCCTTCATTCGCATAGGTTTCGTAGACCAGGTGGCCGTCTATACCCTCATACACGAGGGAGCTTTCTACGCTTTGCACCCGGCTTGGAAATACTATATCATCGATCCACGCAGCGTCCTCGCCTTCGGAGACCGACCCGTCCTTTGAATAGGTCCACTCAAAAATCCTACTGCCCTCCGTCACAGGCAAAGACACTTCGGCCCAGTCCTCTTCGCCCGACCACTTGTCTTGTTCGACGCCATCGATGTAGAACTTCAAAAAGTCGAAACCGGACTCCGAAGAAACCTTGTGATAGAATGTAATATTGCCCGTTACGCATTCAAGCGTCACCTGCAGACTGGTACTTTCATCGCTTTCAATCTCACCGGACTTGGCGCTGTAGATCCCGGAATGCCTCTCCTGTTGCGTAGTGCTCCAGCCTGCATCGCCGTCATGCACCCACGGAAATTTGCTGAAATCGTTCGTCTCAAAGTCCTCCGTCTGGACGTTGGCCGTCTGTCCGCCGACGACGCCGGGCATACAGAGCAGAAATAACAACAGAACCACCCAATTTCTCGTATTCATATCAGTTCCTCCTAACCGCAAACAAAGTTTATCTACTCACGAGGGAATTAATAGGAGACCGTCCATTTTTCCCTATAATTTAAAACCCGCTTGCATAAATACGTATCTTTCTTCGAATTCCTCAGGGCTTGCCCCATTCGACAAGCTCAGGGCAAGCTCTGAACGATATTTAATGGACAGACTCTAAGTACAACTAAATAGGTACGGCATGTGAATTCCAGGGACACCATACTTATTTCCGGGAATACTATGGACATTCACCTATTAAAATTTAAGTCAAACGGTCTAATTAAAAATCTCATCCTCGAAAGCCTTCCT
>Ga0307380_10007559_pt1 | contig 14111 bp, 26 predicted proteins | sample UN3MG_FD_202239 | JGI IMG/M metagenome (GOLD analysis project Ga0307380, IMG submission 202239) | Soil microbial communities from Risofladan, Vaasa, Finland - UN-3 | ecosystem: Environmental > Terrestrial > Soil > Coastal area > Acid sulfate soil | place: Finland: Risofladan, Vaasa | collected... | reverse complement strand
TTTCCGTCATGGCGCCGATCGTCGCTCTTGCTCGAACACGTACCCGCCCAAGGCGGCCACGTCGTCGAGCGTGGCCTCGTCCGGCTGCGCGGCTGGGCTCCCGAAGTCGTCCAGACAGTGCAGCAGCACGGCCTCAAGCGCCTCGTCCCGCTGCATCCGGTCAATGATGTACGCGCCGAACCTGTCGAGATCGACCTGCGCCTCCTTCGTCTTCGACTGCACCGTCACCCAGCCCGCCGCCGCCGGGATGAGGGACGCGGCGAGGGCGGTGGCGATGATGACACGCCAGTCCCGCCTCGGCTCCTCCTTTGCCGCCACCACCTCGCCGCTGCCCATCTACCACCTCTTCAGCGCATCCATCGCGCTCAGCTCCGGGACGAGCCTCACCCCTTCTTCTTGGTGACCTTCTTCCGCCCTCCGCCCTTGGCGAATGGAGCTGCTTTCTTCCCGCCGAAGTTACCCGCGTTGCCCTTCTTCTTTGCCATGATTCCTCCTCAGCTCTTCTTCCAGAGCATCAACGCCAACGTGAGCTTCTTCCAGAGTGACGATCATCTCGACCTCTGGCCTCGTGAACGTGTCGGTCATGTCCCGTCTACAGAGCCAGCGGCGACCGACATCGACCGCCTGCTCGCACCAGATCCGGCCGAGCGACTCGACAATCTCCTGCGGCCCGAGTTCGGACATCTTACGGCTCCTTGTTCCACGGCCGCAGCTTCGAGATGGCGCTCGCGGTCGGCCAGTTGTTCCCGTTGCGTCAATGTACACGATATCGGCATACGACACGGCGTCTTTCACGGCGCTCCCTCAAGGTACGCGGCGAGCATCCCGCACAGGAAGAACGCCAGCAGGACCAGCAGCTTCTTGACCTTCGAGATGGGGATGCGCTTCACCTAGTCGTTCTTCTCCCGGGCAGCCACCAGAGCGACGCGCCCATGCTGCCGGTCGGCTGGAATCCCTGACTTCTCCGCCACCAGAGTCCTGCGCCTTCGTGGGCGGCGAGGGCCGTCGCGGTGGCCTCCATGTTCGCCTTCCGGTTCCGGGCGCGCGTCTTCCACGCCTTGACGGTCGCCGCGTGGGGATCTTTGGTGCGGGCCATTACGTCAAGTCCCGCCACGTCTTCGCCGACGCTGCCCGGTGGACCCGCGCCTCTAGCGCCCGCGCCCGCGCGTCGAAATCGACGGCCGTGATCCACTTGCCGTCGCTGCGGCCCTGAGAGTCCCCGACTTCCCGCAGGACCGCAAGGATATGAGGCAGCTTGTCGAGGTACGGCTTGATGTAGGCGGCCGGGGACTCCGTCCCCCCTGACCCGAACGCAACCAAGTCGAGGAACATGCTACGGGGGGAGCCCGGCTTGAACGCGAGGTTGTGGTCAATCAGCCGGACCTGACCATCGTCCACGACCCAGTTGCCGGAGTGCCGGTCGCCTTGACCTGTGACCCAGTCGAACATGGCAGTCCTCTTGACGTCGTGCTCGCTGTCGCCGAACCTGCCACCCACGGGGCGCGTGAGTGGTCCCCGGGCGCGCAGCGGCAGCTTGTTTGCGACCGTCCCTTCCTGCCACTCCGCGAACGAGCCGTCCCTCTGCGCCCCCGCAACGCCGTCCAGCGGGCCACGCAGGGTCGTGGACTCGATCGCCCTGACCGCCGCTGCCGGCACCATGTCGTCCATCCCCACGAGCTTGGCGACTTCCCACGCCGCCACCTCGGCCTCCGGGGTGCCGTACTGCGTGTGGCGTCCGCGCAGCTTGAAGTTCCCCTCCGTTCCGTCCTCCAGTGTCACCTTGAACGTGTCGGACACGCCGCCCTTCTGCTCCTTGACTTTCGAGACCGGACCGAGCAGCCGGCGCTCGCGGTCGCCAAGCGACCCACGCTTGCGCGTCTCCCATGCTTTGACCGTCGCGGCGTGCGGGTCTTTCGTCCGTGCCATCAGTCGTTCTTCTTCGCTTCGCCGCCCCACTCGTCGGCGGAGCCAGCCTTGGCCCGCTTCACCTTCTCCCGCTCCTCTTCGGTGAGGGAGCCGTCGGGGTTGAGCTTCGGCGCGACCCACTTGTGCTTGACACCCACGGGGGCGTTCTTGGCGAGCCGCTCCAGCCGAGCCAGCCGAGCCGCCTCGTACTCCGCGCTGTCCTTGTCCGTGACCTTGATCTTGACGACCGTCATCTTTTCCATATTCGCCGACCCCCCGTGGCCCCGCGACGAATCCGGGGCGGAATGCCATCACCAAGCTCGGCGACTTTGTCGAGAGCGAAGGCGTTGAGCGCCGACCGATCACGGCTCATGTCGCCGGACGGCACGCCGGGCAGCCGCATGATGACGTCGCCGTTCTGAACGTAGAGGAAGCGAGCGTCCCGGGCGTGCCTCTTGGCGAACGCCGCGTGGTTCCGGCCCCCGATGGCGTAGGAGTCCGCGAAGACAGCAGCGTCCACCATGCGTCCGTCTTTCGTACCCTTCGCTCTGGCGACTACGCCGCGCTTCTCGTGAGCCCACGAAACCTTCGGGTCGGCGCTCACGTAGACGTACGTGACTCTGATGCCGCGCTTCTTGGCCTCCTTCAGCAGCCACGGGTTTTCGGTCGCGTTCTGGTCGCCCGCGCTGTCCCACACGGCCCCGTAGCCGTTGGTGTCGAACTCGGGGAAGCCGTTCTTGGAGAGCGTCTTGGTAGCGAAGCCCTTGCCGCTGTTCCTCGTGGCCGTGAAGTCGCCCAGCAGGTAGAGCCCGTCACCATCCAGAGTGAACCCGTAGTAGCTGCCTTCCCCGAGGGGCCGGAGCTTGAATCCGGTTCGCAGGGCGCTCTTCACCTGCCGCCGGGGCGCCGCACGCTTGCGGGGGATTCGCGTCGGGATCAAGTGCGTGTCTCCCGAGATGCTCAGCCGGAAGTAGTCGCCCTCGTGTCCGGTCTGCGACCTCTTGCGAGCAGGCGTCATGTAGCAGGCGAGGCCGAGCGATCGCGCGAGCGTGGCGATCCCATCCGCCATCCTGCGCCACCGGGTGATGATATCGAAACCGCCGTTGTTTAGGTGTCCGTCTGCATCCAGCAGCCCGGCGAGCAGTTCGAGGCGGACCTCGCGGCTGTTACGTAGGTACCGGTTCGGGATGTGCTTCAGCCTGCTTCCGTTCCGGTCGTTACCCCCGGCGCTCCGATCGCGGCGCTCTGGGGACACCACCAGATCGCGCAGCCGAGCCAAAACCGGGTTCCCCGCGTAGGATTGCGTCGCGACCAACTGGTAGCTCTTCGCCTTGTTCGCGCCCTTGTCGCGAACAGCGAGTGCTACACCGGGCGTGGCCTCGGCCATTGCGGCAACGAAGGACGCCACCTCTGGGTCTGCTGTCGTGATCGTCGTGTTGATTCCGGTCCCGTCACCCAGCCACAGGCCAAGGAAGTACGGATTCAGCGGGACGGGCGACACTGGAAACTCGACGCCGACCCGGTACAGCATCGAAGCCCGTTGGGCGCTCGTTCCGCGACGCAGCTGGTCCTTGACGCGAACCTCCACGGTCATCAGTCGCGAACGACGGCAGCTTCCCCGCGCCCTCAGCGTTTGAATCGACAGCACGTGCTCGTCGTTCACGACGAATGGCTCGCCCTTGTTGGGCTCGACCCTGAACATCGGGCCGCTTCCGTGGATCGTGCGAAGCACCTCGCGTGGCTTCGAGTCTGGACCCATGAGCCTATCGCCGACCCGGACACCCTCGACCGTTCTCGTCGTCCCGTCGGCCAGCATGACCATCGTGCCCGGCGCGTGGCAGCCGCACCCACCGACGGTCACCAGCATCCCCTTGGCTTTCTCCGCCGCGCTCATGTTGTCGAGGTGCATGAGGAGGGCGCGCTTGGCTACAGCGTTCGCCGTCTGGTGCAGCGCCGTGTTGAGCGTGGACCTGACTTTCGCCCGATCCTCCACCGACGCGCCCTTGCCTGCCCACGGCTCGTACAGGTTCTTGGCCGCGTCGGTCTCGAACACGTTGGAGCCTTGGTTCATCTCCAGATACTTCTTCGCCATGCCGTCCGGGTCCTTCTCGAACGCGTCGGCGAAGGCGGTCTCGGCCTGCTTCTCGGCCAGATCCAGATTCGGCAGACGGGGGACATTGGGCGGCGGCGGGACGAGCATTCCGGGCACGCCCACACGGGACGAATCCGTGACCCCGTCACCATCGGCGTCGAGATCAACGTCTGGTCCGGGGTGCGGGTCGCCCCTCCCGAGGGTCGGCTCGGACTCGACGGACTTCGACATGGACTGGGCCGAGATGCCCTTGCCGCCTTCGCGCCAGTCGCTCCGCCGAGCGGTCGGGCTTGACCCCTCGCCTGCCCCGGCTCGCTTGCGCGACAGCCACGCCTTCGTGGTCGCCGCGCTCGGGTCTTTCGTGCGTGCCATATCAGCTGCCTCTCTTCTTCTCGGCCCGCTCCATGCGCTCGACTTCGGCTCGGATCGCTGCGCTCGGGTCCTTCGTTCTAGCCATCCCGTTCCTTCTCGTCGCTACGCTTGGGCTTTTCGCGCGAACCCTCGTTGCCCCTCTTGGCCCGCTCTTGTATCTCCTCGCCGTCAACCGTGAACTCCAAGTCACAGAAACGGTCGGGGCGGTGGCGTCCATCGTGGCCGTGCGGTCAAGCACGCTGACCGGAGAGTCGGGGTCTTTCAGGCCAAACGCCCGAGCTTGCACCGTTGCCGATGCACCCATCGCGCCGGCGTTGCGTCGTCGGGTCTTCCACGCTTTGACAGTCGCAGCAGACGGGTTCTTCGTCCTAGCCATTCCGCTTGCGCCGCTCGGCGGCCTCCCGCTCCTTCTTCTCCTCCTCCGTCTCTTCCGGCTCCCCGTCGGGGCCGTAAAGGAACGGGGTGTCGTCCAGCAGCCAGCCGCCGTCGGGTGTCTCAGGCATTCTTCCCTCCCCTTGTACGCTTGTAGTAGACGCCCTCGTTCGCGTAGAGGTCCGCGAACAGCGTCCAGACCTCGTGCAGCTCCTCCGGGTAGCCCTCGTTCGCCTCGTCGGCGGTCATCCGGCCCCCCCTGATCTTGTCCCCGACACGACGGGCCGAGGCTCGATGAATGCGACCCCACTCCCCGTACAGGGGTGCCGCCGCCTCGCGCAACCACTCCCGCGACTCCTCGGGCCACGCCGGGTTCCCCTTGGAGAAGCCCAGACGATAGAGCGTGCCGTCTTCCGAGGTCGCTCGGATCTCGCGGAGCCCGCCACTAAGAGCCAGCAGCAGGTCCGCCTTGCTGAGCCCCGCGCTGACCGTAATCCCGTTCTTCATCGTGAGACCCGGGTGATTGTGTGTCAGCACAGCGCCACGCATCTTGTCGCTCTCTTCCTTCGAGAACTTCACGCTGTGGCGAGCGCCCTTCGTCTCAAAGATGCGTGTCCCCTTCGCGGTGAGCAGCATCGCCTGCTCCTTGGCGTCGTCCTTGTGGTCCGCCTCGTGGGTCCGCAGACGGTCCATGCCCTCTCTGGAGAAGCCGCCCGTCGGGTTGTAGTCGTGCGAGACTTGCCAGTCCCCTCTCCCCTGAACGACGCCGCCGCCACTGCTGTCCTGAGACGGCGTGCGGACCCCAGCGGCCTTCTCCTGATTGCGCCGTCGCGTCTCCCACGACTTCAGCGTGGCGGCGGTCGGGTCCTTCGTGCGGGCCATCAGAGATCGTCCAATCCGAAGCTCGTGGGGCCACCCTTGCGGGCCTTGGCGATGGCCTCCTGTTTCGTCCCTGCGTACTGGAGGCTATGGGCCGCGCCCGACTCGCCATAGACTTCCCACGCGCCATCCTTGCCGGCAACGGCGAGGTGGGGCACGCCAATGTAGGCCCTCGCGGCGGCCAGCCGCTTGCGTTCGGCAGCGAGGAGGCGACGCTGCTTCTGCCGCTTGAACTCTCTGAGCCGAGGGAGGGTGGCGTCCAGCTTCGCCTTCAGGGCGAAGCCGTCGGGAGTCATCATGCCCCACTTCAGCCCGATCGCGTCAGGGGACTCCTCCAAGAGCCGCTCGACCATCTTGGTGGCGACGCCAGCACCACGGGCCTCCTCGGAGACCGCGATCATGCTGATGCTGATCTCGTCCCTGAAGTTTACCCAGTCGATGTAGCCGATCTGTTTTCCGGCGGCATCCTTGGCCCTGATGACGCCGTTGACCTGCCCGGAGTAGGCGGCGGTGACCTCGTTGGTGATGTCCGCGAGGGTCGGCTTGTTGGCCTTCCCGACGAGGTCTTCGCGGACCTGCGTGGGGCTCGACCCGCTGCCCTGCATCGCACGGCGACGCGTCTTCCAAGCCTTGACCGTCGCGGCGTGCGGGTCCTTCGTCCGGGCCATTACCCGACCGCCCAGACGGGCATCGGAAGCCCGGCTTTCCGTGCAACGCCGAGAACGTGCTTGTAGACGGTCGAGATTTTGACGGTGTAGGGGTCCGTCGATCCCGCCTCCCACGGCTGCCGCTTGGAGACGAACAGGTCGGAGTAGACATCCGCAAGGAACTCCTCCCCGCGCGAGCTGAGGCCGGAGAAATTATCGTAGACCCACGGGTCGTCAGGCCGCTTCCGAAACGGCTTCAGCGCCTCCGCCGTCCGCTCCGACGCGGTTCCTCCCGAGAACGCCCGGAGCGAGACCTCGTGCCCGAACTCATGCGACATCAGAACCTCATTCCCGAAAGTGGAGCCCTTGAAGAAGCTCGTTCCCTCGGGACGGTCGAAGACGAGAACTGTTCCGTCCGGCTGGTACTGGGCCAGTACCTGCGAGCCCACCTTCGCGGGGTCTCCCAGCTTGACCCCCGGCACACGCCCAGCCTTGATGTCGTCGCGCGTCGCTCGCGCGGCAGCCGCGATAGTCTTCCGCACGAATCCGGGCGACGACCACGAGGACTTCGCGTCCATGCGCTTCGACGATCCAACATCGACACCATGGGCGAAGTCTCCGCGCTGCTGGACGACACCTCCGCCCCCAGCGTTGCGGGCGCGTGTCTTCCAAGCCTTCACAGTCGCCGCGTGCGGGTCTTTCGTCCGGGCCATCAGCCGTCCCGCCGGTCCTTGTTCTCGGCCACGTTCTTCCACGCCTGATCCAGCAGACGCTCGTCTTCGGGCGTCAGGTCGGGACCGTCGTCGCGGCCATCCTTCGGGTTCTTCGGCATGCGCTTCTCGGTCATCGTAACCCCTTCAATCTCTGGTACTCCTCGAACACTCTCATCGACGTGGAGCCGGGCGATAGGTCGAACCGCCCAAAGAAGCTCTCGCCGTTCTCTTTCCACCATGCCGGTCCGCCCGGGCGCCGCATGATCGTTTGTACGGATTCCGGCCGCCCATTGTCCGGCCCCGGCCGGCGCCTTTCCGATTCAAATCCCAGTAGCGCCCAAGTGTAGTAGCCGTTGGTCGATCCACGACGGCTGGGTCCACCTGCGGCAATCACCCTGATTTCCTTGAACCCAAGCCGCGACGCCGTCTCCACCTGTGTCGCCAAGACGGCCGTGCCGATGCCCTTGCCTTGCATCCGAGACGAGACGCCCATGTCCTGATTGTGGATTATCAGACCATCGATGATGCGGTAGGATTCGCCCGCGCCGCCGGGGAATGTCGTGTGGACACCAACAGCAGAGTCGGGCCAGCCGCCGCCGAGTCGAACTTCGATCTCCACCTGCGATCCCGGTGGTGCGCCCGCGAGGTCCGCGAGCTGTTCGTGGGAAAGGTCAAGCCCTGCGATCTCCACCACGTCCCGATGGCTCGCGCCGAGGATCGTGTGGGAGCCACCCTCGATGCCCCGGCGGTCCTCAAACTTCCGGGCACCCTCCCAGCCAAGCGTGTCTTCGTAGAAGTCCTTTCGGATCTGCGTCGGGGTCGATCCGGTCCCTTGCAGCGGGCGGCGCCGCGTCTCCCACGCCTTGACCGTCGCTGCGTGCGGGTCTTTCGTTCGGGCCACTAGGCACCAGCCTTCCAGTTAAAGCCCTCGTGGTAGACGAGCCCGCCGTTCGCTTTTACGAACGCCCGGATGCGCTCGCGGTGGTATTCCGACGAGCGGACGCGCCGCTCGTCCCACGCCCGGTTTCGCTCGGCCGCCGTGCCATGAAAGATGCGCTCGGCGCGAGCGTGGCTCAGCTTAGAAAGCGCCTTCGCGTGGGCCAGCGACCAGTCTGGTCCCTTGACGAGAAGGTCGGCTCGGCCGCTACCCTCCGACCGAAGAAGCATCATCCCGCCGGCCGTTCCGTTCGCGAACTGACGGAAGGCGATCACCATGTCCGGCGCCGAAAACGGGTCTTCGTCCGGGTGGGCATGGACCGACACGCTATGCGGCCCGCGCCCCATCTTGGAGTCCCACGAGTAGCTCCGCCCTTCCGGGTCCACAAAGAACGCGGTCTTGCCGGTATCACCGACATCAACCTCGCCGTGCTTCACGCGGCTGGGCTGGGCGGCGACGGCGGCCCGCACTGCCGCGCCCAGAGCGTCGAAGTCCACGGTGCCGGTTTCGTCAAGCGCCGCACGCTTCGGGGCGTTCCAGTCGCCACGGCTGTCTCTAACCTCGCCGCCTCCCGCGTTCTGGGCGCGGCGCCGCGTCTCCCACGCTTTCACGGTTGCCGCGTGGGGATCGAGCGTCCTAGCCATGCCGGCTCTTCTCGTCCTTCTTCTCGTCGTCCTTCTTCTCGGGCTCTGGCTTCTTCTTGTCCCCGTAGACGAACGGGGCGTCGTCCAGCTTCCAGCCGCCATCCGGAGTCCTTGGCATCACTTCCCTCCGACCTTCTCTTCTCGCCTGTAGTAGACCCCATCCTTCGCGTACATCTCGGCGAAGACCGACCAGACCTCATGTAGCTCGTTCGGATAGTTCGCGTTGGCCTGCGCAACCGTCAACTCGCCCTTCATGATCCGCCTCTCCGTCGCGGCACGAGACCCGTCGAGGAGCGCCTTGAGTCCTAAGATGTGCTCCGGCTTCCACGGGCGCGTTGTCCCCACACGATAGAGCACTGGCTCGCGCCCCCTCGACCCCGGCCCGGTCGCTCGGATCTCACGAAGTCCCATTTCCACCGCGAGCATCAAGTCGTCTGCGCTGGGAGGATTACCCGAGGGGTGGTTGTGCGTCAGAACGCTGCCGTTCATCTTGCTCGTCTCGGAGCGGTTGAACAGAACGAAGTCCCGCGCCCCTGACGTCTTCGTGAAGAGGAGGTTCCCCTTGCCGTCGAGCACCATCGCCTGCTCCAGCGGGTCGTTCCTGTGGTCGTCCTCGTGACGCTCAAGCCGCTCCATGTTGGCTCGCGTGAAGTTGCCCGTGGGGTTACCCGAGACGTTGTCCGGACGCCAGTCCTTTCGGCCCTGCACGACGCCGCTGCCGCCAGCGTCCTGCGACCGGACGTGAATCCCCGCCGCCTTCTCCTGATTGCGCCGTCGCGTCTCCCACGACTTCAGCGTCGCGGCGGTCGGGTTCTTGGTTCGAGCCATCAGCCCTTCCTCTGGATTTCTCCACCGTGCTCGCGGAGGTACTCGATGACGTCGAGGATGCGCGCCCTGCTCGTGCCGGACGAGTCCACGAACCCGCGTCGTCTGGTGATCCGTTCAGCATGCCGACGCGCTTCGGTGATTGTGGTTCCGTAGCGTTGCCGGACAAACCCAGCGATCGACATCGTTGACGGGCTTGCCCCACCCATAGCCCTCGCGAAGGCCCGCTCGGCCACTTTCGGAGCAGCAGCACCAGAGAGTGCTGCTCCGATGAGCGTGTCGTCGGCCGCGCGCTCCGCCTTCGCGGCCTGAATCTCGGCGACCATACGGTCGGCCTCGGCTTGAGCCTCCGCCTCCGTGGAGAGAAACCGGGTCGAGCCGCCGGGAAACCGCACGGAGACCTTGCCTTCGTTCAAGAACTTTCCGCGCACAACCTGTCGGGGGCCGTAGGGCGCTCCGTCATCGTGGACGCTGGGGCCTGCGGCAAAGTCCCCCGTGCTCCGGACGACCCCACCACGGCTCGCGTTGTGGGCACGCGTCTTCCACGCCTTCAACGTCGCCGCGTGCGGGTCCTTGGTCCTAGCCATTCCGCTGCCTCCGCTTCAGCCGCAGGTACTCGTCGTGGACTCGCCTCGCCGTGGAACCGTCGGTCAGGTCGAAGACGCCAACAAACGCCTTGCCGTTCTCCTTCCACCATGCCGGGCCGCCGGGCTTCTTCATGATGTCGTGAAGGTAGGCGAGCCCGTTCGGCCCCGGCAGCTTGGAGATCGAGTTAAACCCCATCCGCGCCCACGCGTAGTAGCCGGCGAGGTCCACCGCTCGCGGGTCTCGGCCGTGGCTGAACAACGGGCCGATCTCGCCAATGCCCTTCTTTTCAAGCCGGGCAGGACCAGCGCCTCCAGCCGTCACCTCGATCCGCTCGAAGCCGTGCGCCACAGCGGACTCGACCTCCAGCGCGAACGCGTCAGCGCCGATGCCCTCGCCCTGACGCCCCACCCGAACCGTGAAGCTGAGGTTGTGGATGAACCGCACGCCACGGCGCGCGCCGACAGCGTGGCGTCCGGTGTGAATGCGCCGGACGCTCACGCCGGCCTCGTCGGGGAACTTTGAGACTACCTCGGCACCGCCTCCGCCGAGGCGGCGAACGGCGACCTCGGAGCCGGGAGGGGCACCAGCCACGTCAGCGAGCTGGTCAAGGGTGAGCCCCGTCTCCTTGAGCGCGGCGGCCTCCGACATCAGCGAGCCCATCGGCGGATCGTCTATGCCGCGCTCAAACTTGCGTGGCCCCGTCCAGCCCTGACGCTCAAACCGGTGGACAGTCGCCGAGGACGCGTTCGCGGCGTAGTCCCCACGGATCTGGGTCGCACTGGAACCCTCGCCCCGGGCGTTCCGGTGACGGGTCTCCCACGCCTTGCGTGTCGCCGCGTGCGGATCTTTCGTTCTCGCCATCAGAGCCAGCCCTCAGACTTGAGCTTCTTCTTCACCGCAGCCAAGCTCTTCGGAAATGCCCGTTCAAGGCCGGCCTTGACGCCGCCGCCCGACCATTCCGTCGGGAACCCGAGCAGGTGCGCGAACGTATGCGCGAAACCTTCTGCTTCTCCGGAGGCAGCGTGCTCCCAGTCTCTATACTCCTCTGTCCGCTTCTTCAGCTCACGCACGTCGGCGGCGTAAGCGCGAGCGAACTCCTTGTCTGTCTCACTCCAGAACTTCCTCGGCCACGGGTCTTTGCCACGGTGCATAATGGCCGTGCCCGGACCGGGATGCCGCCTGTCCTTCGTTCCCAGAGCGTGATCGAGGGCGTGTCCCACCTCATGAACGATATCCGACGCCGACGACGCCTGTCCGATCTTGAGGCCGCCCGTGTAACGGTAGTAACCGCCGCGTTGAAACGAATCGTAGTCGTCAAGGAAGACCGAGGGGAGGAACTTGTTGACCGCCTCGCGCACTGGGGCGGGCAGTTTCTTGAGAACCTTAGCGAACTCCCTGTTGACCCACTCGTCGGAACCCTTCCAGCGCGGGCCGTCCGTGGAATAGGTTTCGCGGAGCTGTGTCGCGTTCGACCCGGAGCCCTGAACTGCTCGGCTACGGGTCTTCCATGCCTTCACTGTCGCGGCGTGCGGGTCCTTCGTGCGTGCCATCTCAGAGCCACCCCTCCGCTTTGAGCTTCTTCTTTACCGCAGCGAGCGTCTTTGGGAACGCCCGCTCGAAGCCCGGCTTGACGCCGCCGCCTCCCCATTCCTTCGGGAAACCCATCGCGTGCGCGAATGACGCGGCGAAGCCCTCGGCGTCGTCTTCTGCGGTGTACTCCCAGTCCCGGTAGTCCTCGGTACGCTTCTTCAACTCGCGAACGTCGGCCTTGAATGCCCTCTGGAACGCCCGATCCCTCTCGCTCCAGAACTTCGCAGCCCACGGGGCCGTGCCGGCCTGTCCGGGCACCACAAGAGTTCCGGCCCCCGGATGCTTACGGCTCTCGATGTTCAAGGCGTGATCGAGGGCGTGCCCCACCTCGTGGACGATGTCCGAATCGGAGGACGACGGGCCCACCTTGATGCTGCCCGTGTACCGGTAATAGCCGCCCCTCTGGTACGGGTCGCTCGCGTCGAAGTGGACACTGGGGAGAAACCTGTCGAGGGCCTTCCGCACAGGTCCGGGCAGCTTCTTCAGCACCTTGCCGAAGTGCTCATTGAGCCACTCGTCGGAGCCCTTCCAGCGTGGCGCATCGTCGATACCCCGCACCCCGAACGCCCGGGCAGTCACCGTGGCCGACGCACCAGACCTGTCCGCGTTACGCTTGCGCGTCAGCCACGCCTTTCGGGTCGCGGCGCTCGGGTTGTTTGTTTTAGCCATCGAGAAGGCGCTCCGCGAGGGTCGCGTCGATCGTCCGCGTGCCCTCCTCGTCGTCCCACGCCATGTGGCGGTGACCGTCCTCGCTGACCCACGCCCGGGAGGGCTCGGGGCCGAGCAGAACGTCCGGACCGAACACGAGGTTGACGCGCCACTCCGGAGAGTCGGGCACCAGCACCCGGCTGGGCTCAGGGCGCACCGGGAGCCTCGGTCGCGGCTTCGTCCTGAACCACGGCTGGCTCCTCGACCTCCCGCTCATCTGCCACCTCCTCCGCCTCGATGTCGATCGGTTGGGTCAGCTGGCGGATCATCTCGTCGGGGTCGATGTCCGGCCAGATGTCTTTCAGTGCCTTGAGCGCATCGTCCGTGGTCTCGATCTTCAGCGAGATCCTGTCGGACTGCCCAAGCACCGTCTTCCCGAGCCAGATGAGCATGGTCGCCTGTGACGGGTGCCCGTCGTTCAGGGCCACCGACACCTGCTTCCGCCGCAGGGACGCCTTCAGGCGGGCACCAGCGCGCGTGACGGCCAGCCACACGTCGGGTTGGTCGTGCATCCGCCGGTGGAGCGTGTCCACGGAGATCCCGAGGTACGCGGCCTGCTCTTCCTGCGTCGAACCCGTCTCGGCCAGTCGCTCCAGATCGCTGATTTGGGCATCGGACAGGAGGATCTTGGGGCGGCCCCCGAGCGACTTGGGCGGATCGTCCTTTTTGAGGGTTGCCACCTCCGCAGAACCCACGGCGATCACTGGGTTCCACCACGATGGCCCGTGCGGTTCGACGAGGCTGTCATGGGGCTTCCCCTACGCGCCCTTACCGTTCTGGACATTCAGACGAGGGGCACGCTTGCGGGAACGCTTGGGCGGCTTCTCGCTGGGAATGGGTGCGGAGGCGTTCAAGATCCAGCGGAGCGAGGCGTGCGCGGGACCGGGGATCAGCACGGCCCCCTTCTCCCATCGGATGACGGTGTTTCGGTGGACCCCGATCAGGTCGGCCACCATCTGAGTGCTGAGATTCCGGCTCTTTCGAGCCTTGCGCAGCGCGGCTCCCGTCATGGGCGCTTTCTCCCTTTTGCTCACTTTGTCCTCATCGACAGGGCCTCGTGCGGCCTGAACGGCACACGCTAGGGCATTCACTCGGTTCATTCGCTGGCCGCGATGGTAGGCGCACCATCATGGTGCGGTCAAGCTTTCGTCACGGGAACTCCTCCACGCCTTGCGGGCCTCACGGTCGCGCAGGACGTCGAACGCGTTGGCGCCCGACGAGTCCCCGAACGCCCACGTCTCGCCTGTGCGCCTCCAGAACGAGGGGCGGAACTGAATCTTCAGGAACGGAAGGCCCCAGTAGGCTTCGACAAGCTCGACCCGCCGGAAGAACCACGTACGCTCTCCCCGGAGGAGGGACGCCGTCGCGTCGGCGTCTGACCATTCCTCCGGGTGCGATGGCCTCCAGTACGAGCCGTCCCGGCGACGCCGGCAGATCGTCATGCTTCCCCCTTCAGGGCATTGACCAGTTCAATCACTGAGGCATGGACGGGGTTCGCCCCCCAACGCACCTTGATAATCGCCAGCGCCGCGTCGATCTTGGCCCGCAGCTGCTCGTTCTCCTCGGTCAGCACCTTCACGTTCATCGCGTTGCGCTCCTGTTCGTAGAGCACCTCAGTCCGCAGCCGCTCGTTCTCGTCCAGCACCTCGCGGATGGCGTCATACTCTTCAGAGACAAGGATCTGAACCTTAGGGTATGCCTCGCGGTAATTCAGAATCCCCTCCAGCGTCGCCCTCGCGTCACTCATCACTCCCCTCCCTTCAGGGCCTTGACAGCTCGTTCCACCATCATGTAGTGGTCGTCCCCTTCCAGTAGCGCCAGCGCCGCGTCAATGCGGGA
>Ga0307380_10007558_pt1:10000-14113 | contig 14113 bp, 9 predicted proteins | sample UN3MG_FD_202239 | JGI IMG/M metagenome (GOLD analysis project Ga0307380, IMG submission 202239) | Soil microbial communities from Risofladan, Vaasa, Finland - UN-3 | ecosystem: Environmental > Terrestrial > Soil > Coastal area > Acid sulfate soil | place: Finland: Risofladan, Vaasa... | reverse complement strand
CTCTATCGGAGTGCAGCGATGCGGCGGCGCACATCGACGTAGTCGGGATCGGCCGCCGCGATCGAGGCGAACAGCTCGCGGGCACGGGGCACGTCGCCGGCCCGCTCGTACAGATCAGCCAGCGCGTAGCGCAGACGAAGGTGATGGTCCTTGGGTTTCTTCGCCTTGTACGAACTCCGCTCGAGTTCTGCGATCGCACCCTTGAGGTCGCCCCTGTCGGCGAGGTCGCCTGCGTAGACGATGCGCCCCTCGGCCATCAGTGCCGCCGAACCCTGCTGCTCACGCAGCTCGTCCCACAGCTCGGCCACCCGTTTGTGGTGACCCAGCGCCCGACGACAGTCGGCGATCACCGGATGCTGTTCGACCGAGCCGGTGAGCTCGGCGAAGCGTTCGAGCCGCTCGGCGGCGGCTCGCCATCGCTCGAGGCGGTACAGCGTCAAGCCGTACAACTCGAGGACCGTCAGGTCGTCGGGAGCCACGGCGATCAGCGGCTTGAGGAGCTTCTCGGCGTCACGGAAGTACTCCCGCTGGAACGCCTTGGTGGCCTTCTTGACGTCACGCTCGGCATGTTCGCGACGATTCGCCGGCAGCGAGCGCTTGAGCGCCTTGGTGTCAGGCACCGTCTCGCTGGCCTTCCCCTTGGCACCTTCGCTGCGCGCTCGGGTCACCGCAGCCTCGCCGTCGGCCCGCACGGGACCTTCGTCGACCCACGACTCGGGCTCCCACGGCTCGCCGGTCTGCTCCTCGACGGCGTCGCGGAATGCCTTGGAGGCCCCGGCGTCGTTCAGGTGGGCGGCACCACGGCGAGCCACCCTGCCCCAGGTCTTGGTTCGCGGGTCGACCTCGTCGTCGCGCCGGCCGCGGTCGTATCGCTCGTGCGGCTTGCGGTCGCGCGTGGATCCCTTCGACGACCCACCGGACCGACCGCCCGACCTGCCGCCGGGCTTGCCACCACGGCCGGCAGGCGGCTTGCGCCCCGACGGCTTGCGATTCGCGCCGCCCCGAGGGTCGCGCTTGGATCGATCGCTCGGCGGGGGCACCAACCGAGGTTAGGCCCCATCCGGCCAAAACGACGAAGAGAGGTCCCCGAGGGAACCTCTCTTCGATGAGAAACCGGCGGCGTCCTACTCTCCCAGGGGGTCTCCCCCCAAGTACCATCGGCGCTGGCAGGCTTAACTTCCGTGTTCGGGATGGGAACGGGTGTGACTCTGCCGCCATGGCCACCGAGATCAGTTGTCAACGGCGCGCACCCGTGCATTCACGGGGCGCAGCGTTCGCTGAGCACTTCATAGCGAGCACGAACATCAAGATTCATCCAAGCCCTCGGCCGATTAGTACCGGTCGGCTGAACACATTGCTGTGCGTACACCTCCGGCCTATCAACGTGGTCGTCTGGCCACGGGCCTTACCTGGTTATCCAGTGGGAAACCTCATCTTGGAAGGAGCTTCGCGCTTAGATGCTTTCAGCGCTTATCTCTTCCGCAGGTCGCAAATCAGCGGTGCCCTTGGCAGGACAACTGACACACGAGAGCTGCGTCCATCCCGGTCCTCTCGTACTAGGGACAGCTTTCCTCAAGTTTCCTCCGGCTGCAGCGGATAGGGACCGAACTGTCTCACGACGTTCTAAACCCAGCTCGCGTACCGCTTTAATGGGCGAACAGCCCAACCCTTGGGACCTGCTTCAGCCCCAGGATGCGATGAGCCGACATCGAGGTGCCAAACCTTCCCGTCGATATGGACTCTTGGGGAAGATGAGCCTGTTATCCCCGGGGTACCTTTTATCCGTTGATCTCCGGCGCTTCCACACGCCACCGGTGGGTCACTATGCCCTGCTTTCGCACCTGCGCGACATGTACGTCTTGCAGTTAAGCTCCCTTGTGCCATTGCACTCGACGCCTGATTGCCAACCAGGCTGAGGGAACCTTTGGGCGCCTCCGTTACTCTTTAGGAGGCGACCGCCCCAGTCAAACTACCCGCCTGACACTGTTCCTGATCCGGGTAACGGACCAAGGTTAGAGGCCCAACATACGAAGGGTGGTATTTCAACGATGACTCCACACTACCTGGCGGCAATGCTTCCTAGTCTCCCACCTATCCTACACAGCGCAAATCAAACCCCAATATCAAGTTGTAGTAAAGGTCCACGGGGTCTTTCCGTCCTGCTGCAGCTAACGAGCATCTTTACTCGTACTTCAATTTCGCCGGGTCTGTGGTTGAGACAGCGGGAAAGTCGTTACGCCATTCGTGCAGGTCGGAACTTACCCGACAAGGAATTTCGCTACCTTAGGACCGTTATAGTTACGGCCGCCGTTTACTGGGGCTTAGATTCAGAGCTTCGCCGAAGCTAACCCTTCCTCGTAACCTTCCAGCACCGGGCAGGCGTCACAGCGTATACATCGTCTTACGACTTCGCACGCTGCTGTGTTTTTAGTAAACAGTCGCTTTCCCCTGGTCTGTGCCGCCCCTTCGAGCTCAGGACGCGAAGTCCATCACCCTAATGGGGCCCTCCTTCTCCCGAAGTTACGGAGGCATTTTGCCGAGTTCCTTAACCACAGTTCTCCCGATCGCCTTAGTATTCTCTACTTGCCCACCTGAGTTGGTTTGGGGTACGGGCGCCGTGCCAGCTCGCTAGCGGCTTTTCTTGGCAACATAGGATTGGTGACTTCTGCCTATTGGCTCGGTTTCACGTCTCAGGATATGTGGGGCCCGGATTTGCCTGGTCCCCTCCCTACACGCTTACCCCAGGACAACCATCGCCTGGGTTCACCTACCTTCTTGCGTCCCCGCATTGCTTGCCGCCTCGATGTGGGTCGGTTCGTCTCACCCCGAAGGGTGGACAGCCCCTTAGCAACAAAGAATTGGCACTGGCGCGGACACGGCGGTACCGGAATATCAACCGGTTGTGCATCGACTACGCCTTTCGGCCTCGCCTTAGCTCCCGACTCACCCTGGGAGGATTAGCCTTCCCCAGGAACCCTTGGGCATTCGGCGGAGGGGTTTCTCACCCCTCTTTCGCTACTCATACCTGCATTCTCACTCGACCTCGGTCCACGACTGCTTGCGCAGCCGCTTCGCTCCAAGATCGACGCTCTCCTACCGCTCCCGTTCACACGGAAGCTCGCAGCTTCGGCTCTGGACTTGAGCCCCGTTACATTATCCGCGCAAGATCACTCGACCAGTGAGCTGTTACGCACTCTTTCAAGGGTGGCTGCTTCTAAGCCAACCTCCTGGCTGTCTCTGCAATCTCACATCGTTTTCCACTTAGTCCAGAATTAGGGGCCTTAGCTGGCGATCTGGGCTGTTTCCCTTTCGACCACGAAGCTCATCCCCCGTAGTCTCACTGCCGCGCTCTGGAGTCATGGTATTCGGAGTTTGGTTGGGGTCGGTAAGCTTGTAGGCCCCCTAGCCCATCCAGTGCTCTACCTCCATGACTGAACACGCGACGCTGCACCTAAATGCATTTCGGAGAGAACCAGCTATCACCGAGTTTGATTGGCCTTTCACCCCTATCCACAGCTCATCCCCCCAGTTTTCAACCTAGGTGGGTTCGGTCCTCCACGGGGTCTTACCCCCGCTTCAACCTGGCCATGGATAGATCACTCGGCTTCGGGTCTACAGCATGCGACTGAACGCCCTGTTCAGACTCGCTTTCGCTCCGGCTTCCCCTCACGGGTTAACCTTGCCACATACCGTAACTCGCAGGCTCATTCTTCAAAAGGCACGCCATCGCGGCCATCGACCGAAGTCGATGACGACGCTCTGACTGCTTGTAAACCAACGGTTTCAGGTTCTATTTCACTCCCCTCCCGGGGTACTTTTCACCTTTCCCTCACGGTACTCGTTCACTATCGGTCACCTGATCATACTTAGCCTTACGAGGTGGTCCTCGCAGATTCACACCATCTTTCACGGCAATGGTGCTACTCGGGATGACGACTCGAGGCTGCACAACTTTCGGATACGGGGCTCTTACCCGCTGCGGCGCGACGTTCCAGATCGCTTCTCCTAGTTGGCAACTTTGTAACTCGATTCCAGTTCTGACGCACTGGATGTCGGTCCCACGACCCCGATGTGGCAACGCCGTCAGGCTTTCCACCACATCGGTTTAGGCTG
>Ga0307380_10007558_pt1:0-7500 | contig 14113 bp, 9 predicted proteins | sample UN3MG_FD_202239 | JGI IMG/M metagenome (GOLD analysis project Ga0307380, IMG submission 202239) | Soil microbial communities from Risofladan, Vaasa, Finland - UN-3 | ecosystem: Environmental > Terrestrial > Soil > Coastal area > Acid sulfate soil | place: Finland: Risofladan, Vaasa... | reverse complement strand
GGTGTCGACGGGCCTCGCTCCTCGACCCGGCCAGGCCGGTGGCGAGCAGCGCGTCGACCACCGTCTCGCCGGGATCGAACCCGACGGTGCGCACCTCGGTGGCGACCGTCTCGAATGCCCGCACGCCTGCATTTGCCGGATCGGCACCGAAGAGGATGGCCGAGGCCTCCGCTGCCGCCGCAGCGGCGTCGGCTCCGTGGATGAGGCCGGTCAGCTCTTGCGCAAGGCGTCGCTGCGCCGTGCGACGCCCCGGGTCGGCCTCGTGCTCGGCGGCGACCGCACTGACCTCGTCGAGGCTCAGGAGCGTCAGTTGCAGCAGGAAGCGCTCGACGTCGCCGTCGTCGGCGTTCATCCAGTACTGGAAGAATGCGTACGGGCTGGTGCGCTCGGCCGAGAGCCAGACCGCGCCGGCGGCTGACTTGCCGAACTTCTCCCCGTCGGACCGCGTGATGAGGGGCCATGTGAACGCGTGGGCGACGCCATCGGATCGGCGCCGGATGAGGTCGACGCCGGCGACGATGTTTCCCCACTGGTCGGATCCGCCGATCTGGAGCTCGCACGCCTCGTTGGCGTGGAGCCACCAGTAGTCATTGGCCTGCAGGAGCATGTAGCTGAACTCGGTGTAGGAGATGCCATGGTCTGAACTCACCCTGCTCTTGATCGACTCCTTGGCGAGCATCTGGTTGACCGTGACGTGCTTGCCGACGTCGCGCAGGAACTCGAGCGCCGAGATGTCCTTGGTCCAGTCGAGATTGTTGACCACCGTCGCCACCGACCCGACGATGCCGTCGACCTGGGCGCCGATCCCTGCCACGTTGTGGGCGAGGGTCGCCTCGTCGAGCAGGTTGCGCTCCTCGGATCGCCCACCCGGATCGCCGATCATGCCGGTGGCGCCGCCCACCAGCGCGATGGGGCGATGGCCTGCATCGGCGAACCGGCGCAGGATCAGCAGCCCGATCAGGTTGCCGGCGTGCAACGAGTCGGCGCTCGGGTCGCAGCCGTAGTAGAGGGTGAGCGGCCCGGCGTCGAGACGACTCGAGAGGGCGTCGAGATCGGTGCTGTCGTGGACGAGTCCGCGTGCCAGGAGGTCGTCGACGATCGGGTTCACACCGCACACGTTGCCGTGCCCGGCACGACCTCTCCAAACGAATCTGCCGCCATGACCCCCATTTCGCGCTTCGCGCCGGGAAAATGCCCTCATGCCAGCTCGCAACGGCTGCCGGTCCCGGCACCTGGTCTCGATCGCACTGATGCTGCTCGGACTCGTGGCGTCGGCATGCTCGTACCAGAGCCGGAGCGTCGCTCCCGTGCTGCCGACCGAGCGCCAGTCGTCTCGCGTCTTCGCCGCCGACGGCACCGAGATCACCACGTTCTTCTTCGAGGAGAACCGGACCAACGTTCCCCTGGCATCGGTGCCCGAGGACCTCCGCCAGGCCGTCGTCGCGATCGAGGACGAGCGGTACTATCAGCACCGAGGTGTCGACCTGCGGGCCATTCTGCGCGCGCTCCAATCCAATACGGCGAGCGGCGACATCGCCGAGGGCGGATCGACGATCACCCAGCAGTACGTGAAGAACGCCCTGCTCGAGAACGACGACAAGACCCTGTCGAGAAAGGTCGAGGAAGCGTCGCTCGCGCTCGAACTCGAACGGCAATACAGCAAGGACCGCATCCTCGAGCTGTACCTGAACACCATCTTCTTCGGGAACGAGGCGTACGGGGTCGCCGCCGCGTCGTATGAGTACTTCGACAAACCGGTCGAAGAGCTCACCCTGCCCGAATCGGCGTTGCTCGCCGGCCTGATCAACTCCCCCAGTCGTTTCGATCCCTACGACGAGCCCGACGCCGCGCTCGAGCGACGCAAGCTGGTCTTCGATCGGATGGTGAGCAACGGCTACCTCACCGCCACAGAGGCAGAGGCTGCCGCTGCCGCCCCACTCGGTCTCACCGAGGCCACGCCTCCGGAGACCGATGCCTACCCCGCTGCGTATTTCGTCGAAGAGGTCAAGCAGTGGATGCTCGACGATCCGCGCTTCGGCGAGACGGCGGTCGAACGACGTGACCTGGTGTTCGGCGGTGGGCTCCGGATCTACACGACCGTCGACCTGATCACGCAGTTCCAGGCCGAGGCCGCTGTGTCCGAGGTGCTGCCGGACGCTTCAACCGCGCCCGACGCCGCGCTGGTCGCAGTCGAGCCCGACACGGGGTTCGTCCGAGCCATGGTCGGTGGCCGCGACTTCTTCGGCGCGGACGGCAACGGGCAGAAGCTGAACCTCGCCACCCAGACCGTCCGCCAACCGGGCTCGAGCTTCAAGCCGATCGTGCTCGCCACTGCCCTCGACGACGGCATCGACATCACCACGACGTACCCCGCCCCTGGACGCATCACGCTCGACCTCGATCGCGATGGGCAGAGCTGGACCGTCTCGAACTACGGCGGTGGCGGCGGAGGAACGGTGTCCCTGCTCGAAGCCACGCTGCGTAGCTACAACACGGTCTACGCCCAACTGATGCTCGACGTCGGTGCCGAACGCGCCATCGAGAAGGCTCGCGGCTACGGCATCGCCTCACCGATCCGGCCGTTCGAGGCCGCGGTGCTCGGATCCGAGCCCGTGACAGCGCTCGACATGGCGTCGACTTACGGCACGTTCGCCAACCGCGGCGTCCACGTCCCGCCGGTCATGGTCACCAAGATCCTCAACCCCGACGGAACGGTGCTCTACGAGCACGAACACGTCCAGGACCGAGTGCTGACGACCACTTCTGCCGACCAGCTCACCGACGTGCTGCGACAGAACATCGAACGGGGCACCGGCACCCGCGCCCAGATCGGTCGGCCCGCAGCCGGCAAGACCGGCACCACCAGCGACTGGAGGGATGCCTGGTTCGTGGGATACACACCCGAACTCGCGACCTCGGTGTGGGTGGGCTTCCAGGAGCCCGGACGGTTCATGGTCCCGCCGAACACGCCGATCCGGGTGACCGGTGGCAGCTACCCAGCCGGCATCTGGGGAGCCTTCATGGGCTACGCCCATGGCGACCTCCCCGTCACGACGTTCGCTCCTGCCCCCCCTCCTCGGCCAGCGGTGCCGGCAGCCTCCGAAGGGTTGACGCCGTCGGTGGTCCCTGGGCCCTCCTCGGCCGACGGCTCGCTACCAACCCTCATCGGGCTCTCGGTGTTCGACGCGACCGAGGTGCTCGCCTCGAAGGGGCTCGTTCCCAACATCGTCGAGGTGGCCGACGAAGACCAGTTCGTCGGCCACGTCGTCGCCCAGGACCCACCCGCTGGCTCGACGGTTGCGGTCGGCACCGTGGTGACCATCGAGATCAGGGCGGGGTGAGGCGATGAGGCGACCGCGACGCCGATCGGACAGCATCTCGGGATGACCGATCCGACGATCGAGGCGACCAGGCGACGGCGTGTCAACCCCTTCGTGGCCGTCATCGTGGTGGCGCTCCTGGCGATGTGGGGTTACGTCGTCTACCTGGCGTTCTTCGTCGGTCGGGCCGACTCGCCCGACAAGATCGACGAGCCGGCGTTCGTCTCCGAAGCCGAAACACGATGCGCCGAGGCGCTCTCGATCGTCGAGACGTTGCCGCTGCCTGAGACACAGGTCGGAGACCCGACAGGACGAGCCGACACCATCGAAGCGGCCACGGCAGAGTTCGACGACATGGTGGGCGACCTGCGGGTGCTCACAGATCGACTGGTGGTCGACCCCGAGAGCGCACGGATCGTGGGACTGTGGCTGAACGACTGGGACACGGTGGTCGCCGACAGGTTCGACTACGCGACGCGGCTCCGGGTCGACCCCGAGGCCAGGCTGCTGGTCACACCCGGTCCGAACGGGCGCCAGGTGTCGCTCCAGGTCGACGAGTTCGCGGGCACCAACGACATGCCGAGCTGCAAGCACCCTCTCGACGCGTGAACCAGCGTTCGGTGGCATTCGTGCGAGGCATCAACGTCGGCGGGCGACGCATCACCGGGCCCGAGCTGGTCGCGATCGCCGCGATCGCTGGGGTCGACGGCGCCCGTTCGTACCAGGCCAGCGGGAACCTGGTGTTCGACACGCCGGTGCCGGGCGATGCCGTCGAGCTGCGTCTCAGCGACGCGTTCGCCGAAGCACGCGGATGGGACGTCGACGTGTTCGTCCGCTCACTCGGCGATCTGGATGCGATCGTCACCCGCTTCCCGTTCTCGCCGGACGAACTGGCCGCACGCGGCAAGCCCCAGGTGGGATTCGCTCATTCGCCGATCGACATCTCGGGTCTCACGGTCGAACGAGACCTCGTCGCCACCCGTGGCACCGAGGTCTACTGGGTCCCCCACACCGGGGTCAGCGACGCCGACCTCGACATGGCCGACTTCAGTGGACTCGCACGCCCGGTGACGTTCCGGACCCTGGGCACGATCGAGCGGATCATCACCAAGTTCGGGTCCTGACGGCCGCCGGGGTCAACCGATTCGGCCGAGCTCGCGGGCCATCGCCTCGGCACGAGCGATGAGGCGATGTGTCCCAGGGTCGAGGGCGAGCGGGCCGAGGTCGGACGGATCGAACCACCCGAGGTCGTGTGACTCGTGGTTCGCCTCGAGGATCGAGCCCTCGGGCGCAAGTACGAGGTGACGGACGTCGAAGTGGAAGTGCTCGGGTTCGCCAGGAGCGTCGAACACGTGCACGTCGATGTCGACGGCCGGGCTGGCGACGGTGAGACCGGCGAGACCGGTCTCCTCGGTCGCCTCGTCGAGAGCGACCTGGGTGAGGTTCGCCTCGCCGTCGGCATGGCCACCCGGTTGCAGCCACCGACCGATCTTCGCGTGCAGGAGGAAGGCAAGACGGCCGGTCCCCTCCTCGATCACGCAGGCCGATCCGGTGAGATGGCCCTCCGCGCACGTCCGGTGGAGCGCGTCGGGGTGGGCAGCACAGAACTCGAGCAGGTGGGCGCGGTGGCGCTCGGAGTCCGCTTCGATCACCGCGGCGCGCACGATGGACAGGGCGAGGTCGAGGTCGGTCGACCGGGTCAGATCGGCTTCGGTGAGGAGCATCGGGTTCACCAGCGCCTCGACACGTTCGGGTCGCCGGGCACGAACCAGCGCCAGGGGTGCTCGACCCCCTTGGTCAGGCCGATGCGGGTGGTCTGGGTTGGTGCGGGCGGCGGCGGCGTTCCGTCGTCGACGAGCTGCAGCCCGCCGCCGACGGTCAGGTCGACGCCGTCGAGATCTCCTTCGATGGCCAGCGCCTGACACAGCTTGGCCGGCCCCGAACAGAGGTCGGTCGTGCGTCTCGCCTTGGTTCGGCGCTCCTCCATGGTCTCGCAGCCCTCCAGCGGTGCCAGGGCCCGGAGGAGGACCGCGGTGCCGGTTCCCTCGGGTTCGCAGACCACGTTGGCGCACCAGTGCATGCCATAGGTGAAGTACACGTAGAGGTGACCGGGCGGGCCGAACATGGTGGCATTGCGGTCGGTCCGGCCCCGGTAGGTGTGCGCAGCGGCGTCGATCGAACCGCAGTAGGCCTCGACCTCGACGATGCGTCCCGCCGTCTCGCCGTGGACGAGGACCTTGTTGAGCAGGTCGGGGGCGACCTCGCGGCTGTCGCGATCGAAGAATGAGCGGGGCAACGACCCGTAGGTCGTCACGACGCTGCGGTTCGGAAGTGCTCGGGCACCGGGACCGTCTCGGTCGTGCCGGTCTTCACGGCCACGTAGGTCACGATCGCAGTGAACACCGGCTCGTCATCGACGGTTCCGATGAACGTGACGTCGAAGCTGGTGTTGCCCCATCGGCTCACGTCGAGGTCGATCGCCAGCAGGTCGTGCACGCCGGCGCCGCCGTCCCAGGTGATCTCGGCCTTCTTGACCATGACATCCCACACGTCGTCCTCGAGGGCGGCGCCGAGCGTGCGGAACCAGAGGTCCGCGGCATCATCGCAGTAGGCCAGGTAGTGGGCGTTGCACACGACCCGCTGCATGTCGACCTCGCCGTAGCGAACCCGGATCTCGTGTCGGAAGCCCATCAGGCGTGGGCCTCTGCCGACGATCGGGCGCTCGGCATCACGAGGTCGGCGACGACCACGACGGTGAGACCGAGCATGATGCCGAGGCCGTTGGCGGCGGCGTCGCTGAGCGTCAGGCTGCGGCTCGCGGTGACGAATGCCTGGAGCACTTCGAGCAGCACGGACGCCCCGAACAACCCGACAGCCACCCGGTCGGATCGCTGTCGGTGCCGAAGCGCGAGGCCGACGAGGATCATGCCGCCACCCCACAGCACGAGATGGGCGATCTCGTCACTCGACCACGGGATCGCGTTCTGATCGATGTCGAGGTCGATCCCGAAGGCCAGCTCGAATCGGCGCCAGAACACGATCGCAGCATCGAGCACGCCCCGCAGGACGACCGGCACCACGTCGCTGAGTGACAGCACGACGGCGACCACCGCGAACGTGCCACCGATCAACCAGGGTCGCCACGAACGCATCGAGCCAGCGTAGGGGTCGAGCCCATCGGTCCGACCGCGTCGTGCGACGCGGGTGGGCCGAATCAGTCGATCGGTCGTCGCGCAGCCGAGTCCGTTGCCGGCCGCGTCTCGGGCGATGGTTTTCGTACGGCACACCCGATCTCTTCGGGCAACCGGCACTCCTGGTGTCACCGGTCTACGGCTGCTCGCAGAAGGCGAGATTTCCTGCGATCCAGGGTTGTGCCGAACAGACGTTTGGGGTAGCTTGACTCCCTCGGAGCTTCGGCTCCCGGCAGTTCATCGATCAAAGGGATGGCCCGGTGGCGGCACCCGATGATGTGCTCGAGCGGCTCGATTCGTTGATCGACGAGCTCGCCGAGTGCGACACCGAACAACTGGATGCGAAGGCGCTTCTGGCCCATGGCCGGGCTGTCGAGCGGTCGCAGACCCGGCTCGGCGCGGTCGGTCTGTCCACCATCGCCGCGGTCGACGAGCGCGGCGTGTGGGTCCACGACGGCGCGTACAACATCGCCAACTGGTTGGCAGCCCAGACGGGCACCGCCCAGTCCGATGCCGGCCGACGGGCCCGAGTCGCAGGACTGTCTCGACTGATGCCACTCACGAGCGCGGCGCACGCTGCGGCGGCCATCACCTTCTCGCACGTCCATGTCATGGCCCGCTGTCTCGGGGTGCGGACTCGGGAGTTCTTCACCGACGAGGCCGAAGCGACGCTGGTGGCGCTCGCGGTGCAGATGACCGCGGACGAGTTCGCCACCGAGGTCGACAAGTGGATCGACCGGCACGACACCGATGGTGCCGAACCCCAGGCCGAGGGCGAGCGCGACGAGCTGTTCGCCTCCCGCACACTGGGCGGACGAGTCCTGGGGCGGTTCAACCTCGGAGCCGAGCGCGGCACGATCTTCCTCTCGCTGCTGCAGGAGAAGGTCGACGAGCTGTTCCGCCGCGATCACGCGAACCGAGAGGTCGACCCGTTCGATCCCGGGCTCGACCGCTCCCCCGCCAACCGGCGCGCCGAGGCCATGATCGAG
>Ga0307380_10007556_pt1 | contig 14115 bp, 3 predicted proteins | sample UN3MG_FD_202239 | JGI IMG/M metagenome (GOLD analysis project Ga0307380, IMG submission 202239) | Soil microbial communities from Risofladan, Vaasa, Finland - UN-3 | ecosystem: Environmental > Terrestrial > Soil > Coastal area > Acid sulfate soil | place: Finland: Risofladan, Vaasa | collected... | reverse complement strand
CGATCCAGAAGAGCTTGGAGTTGGAAGTCGCCGGCTATGGCGCGGAGACGCTCTACCAGTTCCAGCCCGGATATCCGGTTGCGCCGCAGGTAGTTTAGCCGCTGGACCGCGCGGTCTGGCAGCGAGAGGCGATAGAGCCGGTCCAGGAGCCCAATCGTGTCGCGGGTGCGTTCGTCCGGTGCCTCTCGTGCCAGAATCCTGAGTTGCTGTAGCACGTACTCTTGGCTCGCCTTCAGACGCGGACGCTCACCCGAGCGCAGCTCAACCTCACGGTCGAACGCGCGCTTCACCGCTGACACAACCCGATTGTGTTCGGGGCGCAGCGCTGCCCGCGGCTCCCGCTCAGCACACCGAATGGCGGGTATGACATCTGTTAAGCCCGCAGCCACGACGTTCCCCCGATCATCGGCCAGGCACAGCTGGTGGTAGTCGCCGGCCTCGCAGAAAACGTAGTAAGCTGCCCGCGACTCACCTGGGGTTTCCATCCCACTCCGCACCCCGTCTGGCAGATTGGTCAGATAGTTCCAGTAGGCCGGGTTGTCTCTCTCTAGCGCCCGCATCATCTCCTCGGCCTCGGTGAAGTCGAAGCCGTCGGCGTCCTCTTCCTCCGCCCGTTGGTAAACGTCGGCATCGCCCTCGTAGATCGCGTAGAACTCTTTCTCGTTCAATCGCTCCGACTGATCGAGCACCTGGGCGTCCAATCCAATCGTGTCATGAATATCCTGGATTCGCCGGCGGAGCTTATCGGTCAGCCCCAAGGTCCTCTCGATTTCCCTTTCCGGCAGAAAGTTGTAAACCCAAATTGCGTCCTGCGTCGAGCCGATTCTGTCTACGCGACCCACCCGCTGTATCAGCCGTACAGGGTTGAAGTGAAGGTCGTAGTTGACCACACGTGCGCAGTCCTGGAGATTCAGGCCTTCACTGAGGACATCGGTGGCAATCAGAACGTCAATTGGTTCGGCCCTCGAATCGGCAAGCCCGGGGTTCGCCACCGGAGCGAACCGCCCGATAATCCGCCCGCGATTCTCGGTGCGACTTGCAATCTTCTCACACCGGCGGATCTGCTTCTTCAACTCGTCGTAGAGGTAGTCAACTGTATCCTCGTACTGGCTGAATACGAGCACCTTCTGCCCGGCCAGCTCCGGCCCTTGCAGAGCCGTCTTGAGCTGCTGAAGCTTGGCATCATCGTCCCGCGTGATGTCCTTGACCAGACCGTAGAGCTCGCCGAGGACCTGCATGTCGGCCTCGACGTCGTGGCGCAAACGGTCTCGGTCAAAGGCGTCGAGCTCGTAGCGTCCGCTGACCTCCCTCAAGGCATCGAGCAAGTCAATCTCCTCCGCACCCTCCACCTCGTCGGCGCCATACAGAAGATACTGCGCCTTCTCACCCGCGGGCACGAAGCCTTCGTCCATGGCCGCGAGAAACATGCGGTGGATCGCCACCAGCCGTCTGACGCTGATGCGGAACGCCTCCACGCTGCTTTCAAAGCGCTTGAATAGCATGGTCCGGATCAGTCCCCGCAGGTTACGGCCCGCTCGGTGCAGGTCCGCGTAAGGCGCCTCGTTTCGCAGTTCAGGGCGCACGTACCACCACAGGCCATATCTTGCGTAGATCAACTCGCCCTTCGTCCATTCTGGCAGCTCAACTTCGGTCTTGCCGTCTCGTACGACCTCGCGCAGCGGACGCCCGAGACGCCGGCGTATCTCGTCGTAGATGCCGGGCCGCGCCGCGTCTATGCTGTACTCCCACGTCTCTGGTGGTTTCCGTTCCGGGAAGCTGATGGGCGTGCCGTCCGGCAGTCGTGAGTGAGGATAGTAGCGCTCAATATGTCGTCGGGTGCGGCGGATCAGCAGCGGCCGCAGCGCCTCCTGCAATGGGCGCTCGCCCCTTTCGACCATGGAGAAGTACCGCCGCAAGTTGGGCGGCTCAATCGGCAAGTCGGTTTCATCTTCGATGTGAAACAGCTTGATCTGATTGAGAATGTCGTGCGCCTCTCGGTTGCGCGGAGTCGCGGTCAGGAGGATGGCTTTCCGGGTCTGCACGTAAGGCTGAAGCACCCCGTAGCGCTGGGTGCCGGTGTGCCGAAAGTTGTGGCTCTCGTCAATGAGGACGACTTCACGGCTGCCATACGGCTCGCGATTGAGGTCAATCGAACCGTCCCGCAGCATGCCCATGGAGACGACAGTCGCCCCGAGGTCGTACCGCTGGTTGAATTCCTCCCACATGTCCACCAGCGGAGCAGGGCAGACGATCACCCCGCGCTGCCGATATCGCCCCTTGAGCTCCTTCAGCATCGCCGCCCCAATGTAGGTCTTGCCCAAGCCAACCACGTCGGCGACGAAGACCCCGTTCCAGCGATCCAGGATGCGCAGCGCCTGGTTGAGCGCCACCCGCTGAAAGTCCGTCAACGGCGGGAACTCGGCATCCAGCTCCACCCACTCGGCGGTGTCCACCTCTCCGAGGCGGTCTCTCACGAGGTGGTAGAGCGTCTTCATGTAGATGTCATATGGCCGCACTTCGTTCATCGCCCAACTGCGACGCAGTTCATTCAGCAGGAACTCCTGGAAGTCTTCGCTCTCATCCCACAGCCCGTTGAACCACCGTGTGAGTTCTTCATGGTTATCATTGCCGGGTACAATCACGTTCAGCTCGGTATTATGCGTGATGCCGTGCAGGGTGAGGTTGCTGCTGCCGACGATGGCACACCCCTTGTCATGCCGGCCTTCGTAGTCGAAGATGTAGGCTTTCGCATGCAAGCGGCCCGCTGTATACACGCGCACCTTGACTCGGCCCTCCTCGATCAGGCGAGCCAAAGTCACGACAATCTGCTCTGCTTCGTCAGTTTGATCCATCAGCTCGAAGGAATGCTGAAGGTGCGCCGCGGTCTCTTCAGTTGCGCGCTGCCGGTCCGAGCGCCGCTGGAGCGCTTGGCGCTCTGCCTCGCGCGAGACCATGTCCAGCCGCTGATACCCCTCCGCCAGTTGCTCGATGGTTTCCCGCGTGGAGGTGTTGCCGATGAGCAGTTTGAGCTCAGTCAACTGCGCAAGCCTATCCTTGATCGCCTCGAAGCCGCTGAGGAAGAAGTAGCCGACGGCGAACTTCGCGCGCGCGCTGTCCTGAAGCAGCGCCTGGATATGCTCGATGAGTCTCTCGCTTCGGTTGTCTATGATGTCGTGAGCAGGCATGTTTGCTTTCCACAGCCGGGCGAGCCATGTGCCGCCTTCAGAGGAGCACGAGACGCACGCGGCCTCTCTATTTACGGATGATCAGTCTCCTGCGCTTGCTTCGTCTCCGGCGAAATCTCGCCCTCGCTTAACGCGGCTGCTGCAATCTCGCGTGCCGCTCGTACCAGTATGCACCTGTGCTTCTTCACTCTGTCAGCCATCTCTTGCATCTCACGGCCGATGGTATCCAGCAGCCTACCGAGGCCGGATTCCGTCACGACGTCTATTCGGTAGTCACCGCTGAACTGCTTTGCTTCGTGTCTCCGAATGAACTGCACGCGATGCACCCTGCGATACCGTGGTCTCTGGCCGCCGACGAAGCACTCGTAGAGCTCACCGGTAGTCACTGCGATCGGGTAGTAAAACTGAAGGTTGATCGTCTCGGTTTTCGGGTCCCATTCCCAGGAGTCCATATGCTCGTGGCTGTAGGCCTCGACCGCTTTCACTAATGGCAGCACTAGCCCCCTGTACAAATTGCCTGTTCCCTCCAATTCATGGCTCGCGACCCAACGGGATTTCTGGCCTTTATCCCGCTGATACACGGCACAGAACTGGCTCGCCAACCGACGAGTACGATAGTAATGATGGAACTCCTCCACCTCGAGGACGTCTGCGAGATCATCTATTCGACCATGCCGCCTCACTTCCAGCGGTACGCCGGACACGAGCGGCGGCCCGGCTATTTCCCTGACCGGGATCTGGTCCTGCGTGAAGAACACCAACGGCGCCTCAAGGTTCTTGCACTGGATCAGAAGGACTGGAAAGATGCCCGCCAGGATGTTGTGCTGAGTACTGTACCACGCAGCGTCGATTGCGAAAATGTCGATCTCGCGGGCGTCGCCAGTCTCGGGATCGGCGAACCCTGCATTTGGCGTGCAGAAGAACCCCCTGTCCTCCAGCACGGGCACCAGCCGCTGCTCCATCAGGTAGCCTGACCGCCTGATCGCATCCTTCATCGGCCGCGTGAGGCCCGCGGACGGGCGCTTCTTTGCCGGCGTCGGTGTCTTGTTCTTCTTCGATGGTGCCGGGCCAGGCAAAGCGTCATCCTCCACTAAACAGGTCCCGCCCCGCCCAGGTGTAGCGGCCGTCGCGGCCGGGTTCTTTGCGGAAGCGCTCGCGGGGAACGTTTAGCTTCCCACGCAGGTGGCGAACCGCCGCCCCGATCTTGATGTCCCGGCGGTCGAGTTCCTCCCATGGCACCGCGGCGGGTACGCCAAGCGGCACGGTTTCGTCATTGACCGCCGCCTTCAGCATGCCAACGAAAACCTGAAGATCGGCTGGGCCGCCGTTGACCACTTCCGCCGCGGCGCGAATGCGGCCGTCGGCCCAAAGGGCCTGTGCCCATTCCTCAAGCGAGACGGGGCCGCCGCCAGCCTCGTGCTCCAGCCACCATTCTGCCTTCTCCCTGAGCCACCAGTCAAACGCCGCGCGAAACTCTTTCTCGTAGTCGGGCGGCACCCACCGGCGCTTATACACCGGCTGCTCGATGCGCCGGATATGCTCGTTATCGCGTATCGCCTTCAGGCGCGCCCGCCACAGCCGCCCCCGCGCGGAAGACCAGCCCTCGGGGATGAAGTTGGCGGCGCCGGCGAAGTCGCCGTCTGCCGCCCGCAGGAGTTCGAAGGGCCTGCAACCGAGGGGAAGCGGCTCGGGATCAGTCGCGTCACCGACCGCCGGGTGGTCTTCGGCAATAAGCCCGTAGGCGGCATAGACCAGCCAGTCCATTTCCTCCTGGAGGGCGATCATCTCGCGGCGCAGCCGCTCGCGCTCTTCCCGGGCCGCTGTGCGGGCCGCCTGGAGTTGATCGGCGGTTCTGAATGGCCGACCGAGCGCCGGGTGCGGCTCGACCCAACCCCGGAGCGAGCGGTTCCAGTCATCATAGCCCTCGCCGGGCTTGACGAATATCCTCCTCATAGCAAGCGGAGGCATTTGCTGCCCGCGCTCCCAGCACGAACGGGAGAGAGAGGTCAGGCGCTCTCGCACCTCACCCTCGCTCAGAACTGACTCCGGGAGGGGGAGCTTTTCAACCTTGCCGCCGAAGAACTCGTATCTATCGCGCTCCTCGGTTTCGCCGGCTCCCTTGTTGAAGCACACCTGCTTCAGCCAGAACAGAACGGTGCTTGAGTTCAGCATGCCAGAGATCGCGTAGTAGTCTGCAACGCCAGATTCTCTGCGCAGAAGAAGAACTGGTGCCTTTTCCTTGAAGAGGATACCTTGCTGATCTACCACGAAGTGGGCATGTGTCGCTATGTTGGGATACGCGATCAGTGGAAGGCGCCCGTTTTTCGACCACACGACGATCGAGTATTCGTACCATTCGAGTCCCCGCTCGATAGGCGTGCGCCCGAACGCGATCCGCCCGGCCAGATGTTCCTTGAACCGCGTGAGCCAACGTAGGCAGTTGTCGTGGCGCTCGAAATCAGCCGCTTGCTCGGGTCCATCGTACGGCCAAATCGCGGTCGCTTCGATGGAGCATGACCAGTCCCGGATGCTGTCGCCAGTTGCGTAGGGGCGCATCCTATTCGCAACAATGCGCGCACGACGTGCTACATCGGGGCACAGAACGTACACCTCATCTGCGCCGGTGTACAGAAGGACGCCCGTAGAGCCGTCGAGGCTATTGGCGAGAGGAGGATGATCTCCCTCGATGAGCGAACGCGTTGGTTGAGTCGATGCATCCAGGCTCCAGGGATGCGTCGCAAGTGCAACTCGCGGCCTGTCCCCGACGATGACTCTCTCGTCCGTGTAGCTAGGGCGGTCATGCTCACGCGCCAGTGTGTGCCACAGCGGACTGTCCTCAGGTGGAGTATGCAGGTCGCCGCCGCCGGGCAGAATTGCCGCCACGCGGATGGGAGTCTTCGCATCGGGCAGTCCTCGTTTACCGAAGACCAGACACGTCGGTGTGCCATGTCCGGGAAACATCAATCCCGAGCAGTCTATGACCTTCCGCAGATCCACCGTCGGGAAGAATCTCTCGATCAGCGGCTTGCCGAACTCGCGCTTAGCGAATGCGTTGGAGACGATGAAGCCGAGCCAACCGTCCTTGCCCAGTAGCTCAAACGAGCGCTGGAAGAAAGGCACCAGCAGCAGATACTTCCGGTAGCACACGACCGGCCAGCGGTTCCGGTACTTCTCCCGCAGCACCGGGTTGCGCGCGGTGACGAACGGCGGGTTACCGACGATGATGTCGAACCCGCCCCGCGCGAAGACCTCTGCAAAGTCAATCTGCCAGACGAACGAACCGGCGAAGAATGACTCGAGGTCTCGCCAGTCCATCTCCGTGAGCTTGCTGCGCTGTCGGTAGCCGCGTACCTTCTGCTGGAAGTTTGAGATACGCCTCAGCAGAATGTCAAGGTGCTCCTGCTCTGCTTCCTTGTCCTCACGCGTCCGACGTTCCTGGGCCGTCTCCCGGACCAGGGTGTCGCCCCCAAGCCGCTGCTGTACAGTGGCCAACTGCCGGCGGCGCTCCTCGCAGACCGCCTGATACAGGGCCGCCGTGGCTGCGAGAACATCCAGTTTGCGCCGCCACTTGTCGCTGACATCCCGGGCCGTGAAGTACTGCTCCTTCGCCGCGACAAGGCGCTGCATGAGGCTGCGATGGCGCCCGGTGAGGCTGGTCGAATGCCACTCCATTTCCTCACCCATGGGCCTGTCGAGGAGCGAATCCGCCGTGCGAATCTTGAAGTCCAGGTTTGGCAGCGCGGGCAAGCGCTTCAGCGCGTCCGCAAATGCTGCCGCCGTGCACCGGAGCGGGTCAACGTCGAGTTCGTAGTCAACTACCAGAGACAGCCACAATCGCAGCTTGCAGATCTCGACCGCCTCGTTCTGGATGTCAACGCCGTAGATAGAGTTCTCGATGAAGCGCATCTTCGTGTGATAGTCCCACAGGTGATCGCCTTCCCTGGGATCGCGAAGCCCGCGCCGACGCGTTTCGCACAGCGTGTCGAGGCTGGCGAGCTCGTGCAGCAGGCCCACCGCGAACGCTCCGGACCCTACTGCGGGGTCGCAGCAGGTCATACCGCGCAGAAGGCCCTGGATCTGCTCCGCCTCCTTTGGGGTGACGCATTCCTCAAGGGCGCGCAAGTCGTCATCATCGAAACCCTCGCTGGGTTCGAGGGACAAGAGGGTCGCGAGCCGGCCTTCCCAATCCGCGCCGTCGAGGCGGTCCAGCAGATACCGGCGCAGGGCCTCACGACAAATGAAGTGGACGACGATGCGGGGCGTGTAGTAGCTTCCCGTGGCCTTGCGCTTATCGGGCGCCAGAGCGCCCTCGGCGGTTTCCATCTCCAGCACCAGGGACTCGAAAATCTTCCCCAGCATCTCGGGGTCAATGGCGACCTCGCGGTTGAGCAGCGTGTCCTCGCGCACGACGAAGTTGTACTTCTCGAGCAGGTCTTCGAAGACGCTCGCCATCACCTCGTTGCCGACTTTCAGGTGCGAACGGCGGAGCGTTCCGGGAGAGCCGGCATCCTCTTCGAATAGGCCGCCGTTCAGGAATGGCACCTCGCCCAGGCGGGGGTCGTCGGGCGCATGCTCACTGCTGAGTCGCGTGAACAGAGGCATGAGGAAGTCGGTGAAGTAGCTCGTGCCGCGGCGATCCGCCGCGTGGATGCGCCGGAAGTTGCTGTGCAGGTAGCTTGGATCGCGGTTGAGCCAGCCTTTGCGCTGGATGAAGTACAGGAACATTAGGCGGTCGAGTAGGGTCTCGGCCTCTTGCTGTGCGGCCTGCTGAGAAAGGCCGTTGCGTTTGGCGATGTCATCAGCCACCGCGGCGAACGCGGCGCGGAAGGCCTTGAAGAACTCCTTGGTCACCGCTTCGACGTCGAACGCCTGATCGTGCAGGTGCTGAAGGTCGAGAGCGCTAAGGCCCTCTGCCGGAATAGCGATTCGCTCAATGCGCTGGGCGGCGGTGTGGAGCTTCTGGTCGGGGCCGATGGCGATGCGCCGCATGGTGGATCGCGGCAATGTCGTGGCGGGCGCGGCCTCGACCTTGAGGTTGACGAAATGCCATAGGGGTTCGTCCGAATCGGGGCTGGAGAAAACGAAGAGGGCATACGGGAAGCGGCGAGACAGTTTCTCTGCCACGCGGCGCTCGAGGCCCATCGGGAGAAGCGGGTTTCTCAACTGGCAGTGGACTACCGCGAAATCGCCGTGGGAGGATATGACCCTGCATTGACCGACAGAGGATTGGAGGCTGGTCGGGAGGTCGTCGGTGCGCACCGGGTCGTCGGCGAACTCGTAGTTCAGGCGGCTGACGAAGAGGCTCTTGAGGTCTCGCTCCGTTCGCACGTCGGGGAGCGACAGCACCAGATCGTCGTACAGGGACATCCGTATTCGAGCCTCCTTCAGCGGTCCGGGAGCAGTGCTGGCCAGGACTGCGGCTCCCTTCCTCTGGCCGCGTGAAGACCGTCGAGCAGGTCAACCGGGCGTGTGCCACGATCAGATTCAGCACCTTGCGGTCGGGCAACTGACCGCCTCGCCGAATCCGCAGGCCGTTCTGCGAGCGAAGGGCGACGCTGCTGATCCTTGGCCCGACGCTTCCACACCCGCCAGCGGCTCTCCGGCTCCGCACCCCTGCTCAACCCTCCACAGCCGCCGCAGTATAGCACAAAGGTTCGCTCGCCCGCAACGATAGCGTCGTGCGGCCAATGCATGCAGTGGGTGTCTTGCGCCGTGATACTGTTGGCGCCGACTTCACCGAGCGACGTCCTCAAAGAGCTGTACGAGACGATGCGCCTCGGGCAAGCCAGTATGTACGAAGCCGTCAAGAGCACCAATGAAGGCTGCGCTGACCTCGGCCTCTTGCAGCAGAAGCCGGTGATCAGCCAACAACGCCTCTCCGATCTTCACGACCCGGTCGAGCGTAATTGATTCGTAGTGAATCGGGTTGCGCCCGTCTTCCGTATTGAGTGATCGCGCCAGCAACTCGACCACTGCACGAGGCTCCAAGTCCACCATGCAAGCCAGCATATTCACGAGGTGATCGCATACCGTGGGATGTCTGACATCAGCGAGAACCTCGATGAGACGTCTAGCCTCGACGAAGAGCCGCCGACGTTGCTCATCCGTCAATTCGGCCTTGGTGTTCTTCGCCTGCCTCTCGGTGTCCATGGCAAAGTACAGGCTCAGGACAATCGCATTCAGAACCTCGCCAGCCGCCTTCGCATGTTTGGCCACATCATCGGGGATGGGTCCCATCAGGCCGTACTCGCGTACCATGTCGGTGAACTGCCGGGAGGCGTGCCGTGCGACTCGCTCGTAGAACGAAACAGCATTGGCGCGTATGCTGGCGCCGCCGTCTGGACTGTCATCGGACTCATATGTTAGAAGATCTCGGAGACCATGGACGATCGAAGGTAAGGGGCTGGCATCAGTGATGGGCTCCCCCAAGAGCATCTCAAGTCGAGCGCGCGCGGCAGGTTCCGAATAGAAGATCGCGGCTACCGCCAGCACGATGAAGGCCTGTTGCCTGAGGGCGCTCTCCTGCCCCGATTCGGGGAAACGGTCCAGCGCCTGGCCAGCAAGCCTAGAGAGCGTGCGCGCGTCGCGGTGGACGAGCCAGCCACTAGCGTTGAGCATGTACGACAGGACCCTCGGACTTGGGTCTTCGGCGGCAAGGCGCGCAGCCAGTTCCCACGTCAGGTGTGGTCGCGCCTCATACAGTCCGCCGATACCCAGGGCGACGTACAAGCGGACTGAACTCACAGGGTCACGCGCCAGCCGCCAGATCGCATCCTCGACTCTGCCCCGCAGGTCTGCCCCCAGGTCGGCGCGCGCCGCAACGCGTAGCAGCCCTGACGCGGCGGTGCCCCTGATTCCCGAGCCAAACCCGCGGCCTGACTCAAAGCTCGCCTCGCGTTCGGGATTGACTTCCGGACTCGGATCCGCGGAAGCCAACAGCAGGAGGTCGAGCGCCCAAGCATAGACAGAATCATCCGGGGCCAGCTCGCGCTGCCTGACGACACTCATAGCAGCATCCACCAAGGGATTCATTGCCCACTCAATCTGCCCGTGCTCAACTCCATGCTGAATCTCTTCATCAAGAGCCTTTTGCAGAGCGAGCAATGCAGGATGCACCGCCGTGCAAACATCAACCGCTGGCGGGGAATCACCTCGCACCTGGCCGATGAACATCCCCACGGGCTCAACGAGCGGCTTCAGTCGCTGATACGTCGCGGTCGTGGTGTCAATCCCATCAAGCCGTCGAAGTTCGTCTTCAGATGAGTGGTGACTGCCTATCCTAACGAAGCTGGCATCATTTTCCTCGTAGGGCAGACCGCCGGCGTCGGCGAGCTTCGTCGCGATCTGCCGCGTCTTAAGGAGAGTCATAGCGTTGAACGGAATCCTACTGATGTATCTATCCCGCGCCCGTTCAAGCCATTCGCGCTGCTGTTCATTGTCTCCCATCTCTGGCAGGGCGAGAATCGCTCCCTCAATCGCTTCGCGTTCCGCCGGTTCGTACAGCGCAAATGCTGTGCCCAAGGCCGCAGCTGCATGGGATCGCGAATCATAGGCTTCCAGGATCTCAGGTGCGGACAGGAGCGGAAAGGTGTGCGGGGCGAGTGCCTCGGGCGCACTGACAGTTGCCCGCAGACAGCGGTTCCACACTACTGCAAGGCTGCTATGCTCGTAGAGTACGTCGAAGACCGATGGCAACACGGAGCGCTTGCCCGCGTCGTTTTCAGCGGACGATAGCCACCTCTCAAAATGGCCGAGGAGCTTGTCTCGTTCGTCCAATACAGGTGAACTCTCGTGATTGTCATACCAAATATGGCTCTGGTCTTCTCCATATCTGAACGTGCGCCCGCTGGAGCTGATGGTCACCACTTCTTCAGGCGTGTCCTGCGACCATTCAGAGGGCATGGGGCACTCTGGCTGCGTCGCATCCCATGCCTGCTTCCACCGGGCGTGACGTTCTTGGCGTTCCGCAGAGACACGGTGCTCAATGACCCGAACTAGGCAGCGAACCGCCTCAATCGGCGCCGCGTCAAGGAATCCGGGAAAGGCTTCTTGCAGGCTATGCCAGACTCCAAAGTACCATGCATCCCGGCTGCTCTGATACATCCCGAGTACCCAGGAGTCACTCACTATCACCTTGTCGTCGGACGTCTCGCGATGGGAGAAGAGTGTTATCATCAGTTCGGCCGCGAGCGAAGCATCTGCTGCGATGACCGCCTGGATTTCCCTCGCCAATTCGCAGCACTCATAGCAGTCGCGAGCGTTGGCGACAGCCATAAGTACGTCTCTCGATTCAGGTAGTGCGGACGCCGCTGTTCTTGCGATCACTCGTACGGCACGAGCCGTCAGTCGGCCGACGTTCCAGCCTTGCTGTCTCGCCACGCGAAATACTGCATGGGCGCATTCATTGAGGCGCCGCACGCTGTCCTCTTCCAAGGACGCCGCCTCGTCAGTCCACGACTCGAGGTAGGCGAGATATGCGTTGACGAAGGGCCACTTCAGTCGTGGCATCAAGTCGCCGCACAGGAGAAGCCAGGCGTCGTCCTCGACCGGGTTAACTGCCTTGCGCTGTTCGAGCGCCTGGAGGACGAATCTGACTGCGTCGCCACCGAGACCGCCTGCATCCTCATCCAGCCACCGGACCAGCGGATCGAGTTGCTCTCTACTGATTCGGCTCTCTACCAATACCCGCGCAGGGAGAACGTTCCAGACGGCACTCAGCCGGTCCGAAGACATCGCCCGGAACAGCGACCAGAACTCGTCTTCAGAGAAGCAGAGCAGATACGCAAGGAGTAGGCGAATGGATGGCCGCACGAAGAGCGTCTTGGCGGCGTCACTCAGCAAGGCGATTAGTCGTCCGTCCCTCGCCTGCGTCCGGAGAGCCTTGGCGCAGGCAAAGTCCAGGAAGGCGTTGTGAAAGAACCTGACGACATCGCCCGACCGGTCCACATGAACCAGCACCCCGTCGTGGAGCAGGTCGTCCGCCTCGCTACCCATAATCTGCACGGCATGGCGCGGTACCGTGAGTTGGCCGGATGCGAGGACCCGGTCGGCCGCAGCCAAAACGAACGCCTCGCGCGCATTCGCATTTGAGCCTCGGCAGACGCGGTGTTTCCAGTACTCGTTAAGGAGTTCAACTTGGGTGCGAATGCCGGCCAGGTCGTCGAACGTATCCCCGCCTTCCTTTAGCGCGACAGTTATCCTGGCCAGCAGGTCGAGGTTGAACGGATTCCGCACCAGTTCGCGCAGCTCATCCGTGCCCTGTTCGACGGCGGCTCGCACGGAAGGCACTTGAGTCAACCCAGAATCCAGTTCGGCCTGGGTCAGTTGAGGCACCTCAAGTGGTCGATTCTGGATCGCCGTTCCGAGCAATCGCCTCCACACAGTGGAATGCTGCATGTCGAAAGTCCGGACCGTGGCTAGAACCCGCCATGATGTCTGCCGGACGACCAACTCGATGGTATCTCGAATCGCCCTCGCCCGTGTCTCATCGCGCGCTGCGTCAAGGCCGTCAATGATGAGAAGATTCGCGCCGGGCTTCCAGGCACCGAGGACCTCGCAGAAATCATGTGCCAAGGCCAGTCCCTGTCGCGCCTGCTGAACGCTCTCGACCGGAAAGGCCTCGGCGCGCAGCAGGATGCACTCGCCGGAGGCATGACCATCAGCCGCTGCCGGCCATCGCTGGGCGACCTGCTTTGTCACCCAGGACTTGCCCGCACCTGGCTCCCCGTGAACGAACACATGACCGTCCCGTACGCTTGTCAAGACCTCCTCGACGATACCTCGTTCTATGGTGATCGCCCCTTCGTCGCCGCAAGGAATCGCGTCTTCAATCAGGCTGCACTCCCTCTGAGATCGCTTGCGGAGAGCATCGGCATCCTTGCGGTAATCGGGAGCAGTGTCGAGGGAGACCTTGTTTCTGAGGCGCTCCCGTAGTGCGGCCAGATCAACTTCAAGGCCTTCGGCTGCCAAGCCCTGAGCGGTCTGAACTAGCACTGACCACGCCTGTTCTGCGTCGCACGGGTCAGCCAGGATTTGCTGGCGCAAGAGATCCAGCGCTCGCGTTCGGTCTACTCCCGTGTCTCGAAAGTCATACCGTTCGACGCGCATGCAACTTATGAGCTTCTGCAATTGTTTGGGTGCGAGCTGGCGAGGGCAGTCAGGAGTATCCGCCGCGGCAACCTCGTTCTGGATGAAGCTGACTAGCTGGTCATACTCGCCGGCCAACTTCTTGTTACGCTGGACGCTCTGCAACAAACTCCGGTGAGTGCTATCCGTAGCTGCTTCCGCAATCTTGTTGATCACGTGCTCGGCATGAGCTGGCGAGTCCGCCGCAATTGCGATCACGAGACGGTCTCTGGTAGGGTCAAGCGGTCGTTGCAGAGGTGATGACGGTGGCACTTCACCATTCGCGCACGACAAGCTCATCAGATAGGTGCGAACGAAGGCGCGTAGACACTTGGCGAGTTCGGAGTTCGAGCGCAGGCTCCACCGCAGCGTTGACTTGGCTTGAACGTATACCGTACCGCCGTCCGAGGTCGCCAGCACGACGTCGTCAACAGGCACGGGTGCGTGCGGCCATATCTTGACGATCTTGCAGTTCGACAGGCCCGCGGGCGGGTGGGCGTACTTGCCTGCCAGTAGCCGGACCATGTGGAATGCCGCTACTTGGTCTTGGAACCGAATGCCTGCTGAGGCCGCGATTCCCCCGACATGGGACTGCTCGCCGGACTCTCTGCTCACCTCTTCCCCTGCATCCTTGTTGTTTTTATGCTGACACGGCAAGCCGCCATGTGATTCTACCACTAGCCTATACTCCGGCCATTTCTTGAAGCAACGGATGGCGCAAGCGTGCGAGCACGTCTGTTTTTCGACGAAGGGCGTTTTTGCCCATGAGCGAGAAAATCCAGGCGAGCAGCGCCGCCGCTTGCAG
>Ga0307380_10007555_pt1 | contig 14118 bp, 14 predicted proteins | sample UN3MG_FD_202239 | JGI IMG/M metagenome (GOLD analysis project Ga0307380, IMG submission 202239) | Soil microbial communities from Risofladan, Vaasa, Finland - UN-3 | ecosystem: Environmental > Terrestrial > Soil > Coastal area > Acid sulfate soil | place: Finland: Risofladan, Vaasa | collected... | reverse complement strand
AATAACAGGAAAAAATGTAATGAAATATATACCTATTATCATATTTATTCTATTATTTTTTGCGTTCGGTTGTATTGAAAGTTCTGTGTACAAAGAGGTCACGCCATCTGATCTGATATCAAATCCAGATGAATTTCAACAAAAACAAGTTTGCATAAGTGGGGTAATTGAAAACAATCGTATTTCTGGAATCCGGATAGACCTGTCTGAAAATAATACTGGCACCTACCAAAAAGATGGCGTATTAGCAAAGATATGCGGAGTTTATCAAAACAGCAGTATAGAAGCAGACTCCATTGATCCTATTTTAATAATAACCACCACCCAGGACGTGTACTATTCAAACGAAACCATGGAAGTACATGTGGAATATTCATCCATGAAGGATATGGATGCATTAATCGAGGTTTCTGGAATTGAGAATGCATTTGGTCAGCCATTTATTGGTGAAACAAAGCAAACAAAGATCCACAAAGGAATAAACGTATTTGAGTTTGAATTTAAGACGCCTGCCTGTGGGGAATGTTCAGCTCTTGATCCAGGTGAATATTTTATCAATGCCACAATAGACATTGGAAGTAATACTTTTGAGACTTATAAGAAAATCACCCTTGAAAGTGATGATAATGTTACTGAGAATAATACATCAAACGACACTCAAATTACCGGGAATAATGTCACTGATAACAATGTCCTGATCAACAATTCCTATATTACCAACACCACTTCGGCAAATGCCATTATAGTTGAATATTTCTATGACCCCGCCTGTCAGAAATGTGCTAAGGTAAATCCTACAATTGATAAAATCATCAGATCCCATGGTGATGGGGTCACATTCTCAAAATATAATGTAAAGACTGATGAAGGACTTGAACTGGCACGAAAATACAAGATCCCAGGCATCCCCTCGATAGTGATTAATGAAAAGAAACTAATTGCCTATGACGATTATGGCGGAGATGTAGCTGAACTTGAAAGGCTGCTAAATGATGCAATAGCCAATCCTGATCAGGAAAATGGTGAAGTGCACGATAAGATAGTACTGTCTATTCCTTCCGTTTTTGTGGTAGGGTTTTTGGCAGGATTTAATCCCTGTCTTCTTGCCATCCTGGCTTTTATCGCATCCGTTACCTTGGCAACCACTGGTAAAAGACGGAATGTAATGCTAATTGTGGTCATGTTCAGTCTGGGTATCTTTGTCACATACCTCATTGTCGGCATCGGATTGTTACGAATAATTGACCAGTCCGCATCCCTTCAAAGCACCATCACCAATATTATCATTGCCCTGATCACCCTGTTGGGTATTTGGCACATATATGATGCATATCATATCAAGAAAAATACTGAATCTTCCTTTTACACTCCAAAAGCTTTCATCCGCTTAACTGAGAGCATTACCAAAAATGTTAGTCTGCCTGCTGCCTTTTTGATGGGGGCCCTGTTCTCCCTGATCAAGGCGCCCTGCGTGGGTGCAGTGTATTTTGTGATCCTTGATATGGTCCGCAGTGGTGACGGCACGGGAATGTTATATCTTGCATCCTATAATCTGGGAGTGGTACTGCCAGTGCTTATCATTGGTGCAGCCATTGCATTCGGGCTTAACCCGGAAAAAGTAGAAGCTTTCAGGAAAGATAAGAGGGCTGCAATGCGCCTGGTAACAGGAATTACGCTGATAGCCATTGCAGTTCTCATGTATATGGAAATTATCTAGCTCAAAAGTGAGCTGATAATCGTATCCATATTAGCTACCATCTGATCAACATTTTCGCTGGTCATTGATGGATCGACTTTTAGGTTCCCGTTAATGATAATAGTTGGTGTCCATGACACCAGGGGCTGGGCAAGATTGATATATTCCTGGGCTTCGTCCTTTGCCTCACCATTCTCCAATGCCGTGGCAAAATCATCACCGAGGCCAATGCTACTGGCAATATCTTCAAGCACAGCCAGATCTGATAGGTCCTTTTTATCAAGGAACAGGGCATCGAACAGGGCGCTTTTCATCTCATCACCCTTGCCCATTCTTTCTGCAATGATGTAAGCTTCATTACTCTTTCTGAATGGCAAATCTCCTGATTCGGTAACCCACAGCATGGGCCTGTAGGTGATCTCAAGCTGATCGCCGTATTTTTCCTCAAGTTCCGGTATTCGTTGATTCAAACTATAACAATGACCGCAATTGAACTTGAAATAATCTATGATTTTGACTTTTCCAGGTTCATAAGTGCTGGGTGCATTCAATTTTAAATATTTCCCAGATGAAGGAAGTTTTTCCTCTGGCACTTCCGGAGAAGAGCCCGAAAATGACCAGATCAAGGCAATAATAATAACAGCTACTACTGCTATTGCTGCATATAATAGATTTTTATTTGGTTTTTTCTCTGGTTCAACATTTCTCTTTCGCTTCTTTTTCGCCATATTTAATTAAATAACACTATATTGGTATAATTGTTATGTTTTGGTTTTTTAGAACATGTGATCTATTTTCCCCCATACTGTCTTACATGTTCCCACGATTTTTGGTATTCAGGTTTTTTTTTAGGATCAGTATATATTGAAGTGTCCTGCCTCATATAATGTGCCCTGTCATCCCCTACCGGACACACTTTAATGCAAACCCCGCAGGGTGAGATATAGCGATCACGCAGCTTCTCACTATATTTGGCACACAACTTTTTATCAATTATTCCTTCTGGATAATCCTGTTCATCAATAGCACCTACCGGGCAGCACTTGACGCAGTCCATACACCTGATGCACAATTTTTCATCTATGAGAGGATCGCATGGCAGTTCAGCAGACGTGAATATTGAAGTGAACCTTACCCTGGGGCCGTAAGCTTTGGTAAGCAATGTATTGTTTACTCCGAAATTTCCAAGCCCTGCCAGATAAGCAGCATGCTTGTGGGAAAAGAATGCAACTGGATTATCTATTAAAATGCTGATATCGCCATAGCCGTCCCGTGGAACAAATATTGAGGGATATCCTTTATTGTTCAGGAAATTGGACAGGCAGTATCCATACTGGTCAAGCATGGTATTGATTGTCCGGTACAGTTCATGATAATAAATGGAAGGAGTGGTCTCAATTATAGGAAGGCTAACTGGAAGACCTATCACAATAACAGAAACAGCCTCCGGAAAAATGGATTGTGGATAAAATTCCTCAGGTATCCAGGGATCAAACAAAGGTGTATTCCAGCGATCAATGGATGCAATACCCACCATAGGAATATCAAGTTGAGCACATTTCTCAAGGATCCCTGCTGTTAGATTACTATTCATCTGATTTCACCTCTGATTATCAAAGTAATATGATTTTATGTCTGTTTCATTATTATATATTTATTAGAATAATTTCCACCGGAAATAAAGGGCCGCATCCTAAATATAATTATTAATCTGGTATTTTTTTCCTTTTTTTTCCTATAGTCTATTATATTGAATAATATTATCGAAAAAATACAAAATTGGATTCAAGGCTCTGCCTAATCCATCCTGAATAAAAATTATTATCTAACATTAATTTGTTAGGTCTATTCTTTAACTTCGATTATTTCTGCTATTGGAGCATTTTTCTTCACAGATTCGATCCCGGTCATGCAACCCGCTTTAGTCTTATAAGCTTGACTTTGAGCAATTATTCCCCCGTTTGGGGCTTTAAGCCTGAATCGAAATTCTCCACTTCTGTCTGTAAATACTTCAAATTTTGGCATATCGTTTCACTCCTATACTCAAATAAGGGTCAAGAGTGCCTGGCTTTAGCTCAATATTTTATTGTTAGCTCTAACACTAATTTCTATAACCCCAATAAATTTATATGTGGTTATTACTTAAAAAATTGTCTTCTACAATGGTAGGGTTTACTAATCAAAAAAAGTTATATAATTATTGTGTAAGATCCAAATTCACGATGGTTATTATTAAAAAAGGAGTAGAATATGATTCTACTCTTCCACAACAGTTACTTTTTTCATCACATCGTTCGGTTTGATCTTGTTCACCACATCCTGTCCCTCGATCACCTGACCGAACACGGTATGCACGCCGTCAAGATGGGGCTGAGGGGAGTGGGTGATAAAGAACTGGCTGCCGCCTGTATCCTTTCCTGCATGGGCCATGGAAAGGGTGCCTGTTAAGTGTTTGCGGGGATTGATCTCGCACTTTATGGTATATCCGGGTCCGCCGGTACCGTTGCCTTTTGGGCAGCCGCCCTGGATCACGAAGTTGGGGAGGACCCTATGGAAGGTGAGCCCGTTGTAGAATCCTTTATTGATGAGCTTTACGAAGTTATCTACTGTGTTGGGTGCTTCTTTTTCGAACAGTTCTACGACCATATTGCCTTTGTCGGTTTCTATAATTGCTTTTTTCATAGTACTTGACCTCTTAGGGAGTGTAAAGGCTAGCTTTTATTAATAATTTTTCCGTTGAATAGAGTAAAGCTAAATACCCATTAATGTGCAAAACTATAGTTCAGGTGATCACTTTAATACAGCAATCTATTGAATCCAGGCTAGAACATCTAAAAGAAGAACTTCAGAACTTGATAGATTATCCGGATGAAAAATTCATAAACATAATCAAAGAACTGGGATTTGAATGCAATCTGTGCGGCAAATGCTGCACGATAGAGTTCAATGACCATGTATTTCTCCTGAACAATGACACGGCGGCAATCAAGCAGATAGACGCATCAGCCTTAATACCTGCTCCGTACTATGAGTTCTGTGACCAGCACGGCAGTTTCTATGTTTCAGGATATGCCTTAAAAACAGACCCAGACGGATCATGCTTCTTTCTAGATGAGAACAAGCGATGCCAGATATATGATCAAAGGCTGACCATCTGCAGGATATACCCTTATATGCTTCACAGGGAAGCTGATGAAGAAGGGAATATCGACTGGCGGCAGATAAGCGGTCTTAATGAGCATGGATTTTATCATACTGAGATTGACGATTCAAAGTGCCGGCAGATCGCAAGTGAGACCAAGGATTATGAGATCGCATTTCTGGAACATGAAATCGAATTTTTACGTGCAATACGGGCATATTTCATGAATAACAAGCTCAAGCATGTCCAGAGAACCTATGATGCCGGGATAAGGGAGTTTAAAAAAGGCAAAGAGATCGAGGTTTTTGTATATTATAATGGAAGGTTTGAGAAAAACATTGTAACCATTCATGATTATTAAATTTCATTGGATATATTGATAAATCCAATATTTTCTCTTCATAACATCCCCCATAATGTGAAATAGACTTTAAACATTACAGGATTTGAATGAGACTAAACGCGATCCAGTTCTTTACCAACACATCAATAATGATGTCAATGATGCTCATCCCTCTCATGGCCAATGAGATGGGAGCCACCCTCACACAGGTGGGTATCATAATGAGCGTGTATGGGATATGCCTGTTCATCTCATCGTATTTCTTCAGCAAGGCTGCTGATGAGTGGGATATTAAAAAATTACTGCTCCTGGGTCTTGCATGCTCTGCTGTCGCCTATTTTCTCCAGATTTTTGCGTACGACCCGTTAAGCCTGGCAGTCATCAGAGGGTTATTGGGAATCTGTGTTGGAATGTATCCGGCAGCCCTTATCATGCATGTTTATGGACAAAAAAGAAGCCTGGGAAAATTCATATCCTTTGGTGCTCTGGGCTGGGCTGCAGGCTTTTTCGGGGCAGGTCTGATCGGGGATTTTAATATCATTTTCATGGTCAGTGCATTAATGGTCCTGTTCTCGTTATTTATTGCAGCAGGCATGCAAAAAGTGGAAGTGGACCGCATCAAAGTGGATTATTTCTCCTTTTCCACCATTAAAAAGAATTGGAATATCTATCTCACCTTCTTTCTACGACATATAGGGGCGGTAGCATGCTGGACCATATTCCCATTATATCTCACAACATTAGGTGCAGATAAGTTCTGGATAGGAGTAATTTACACTATAAATCCAATTGTCCAATTCTTTCTGATGCGCAGACTTGACAGCTTGAATATGGATAAAGTAGTAAAAGCCGGGTATTTAATCTCAGTAGCTGCCTTTTTCAGCCTAATCCCTGCTACGATCTTCTATCATGTCATTCCCAGTATGCTGCTGGTAGCCGCATCCTGGTCATTCCTGTTAGTAGGTTCTACTGAACTCCTTATCAGAGGTAATGCTGATAAGGCAACAGCTTCCGGATTTCTTAATTCGGTCATCAGTCTGTCCATGATATTTGGTGCTCTGATAGGTGGAGCTGTTGCTAATCAATGGGGTTTCCAGGTAGTTTTCGCCATTGCCGGTGGATTGAGCCTGGTGAGTTTTATGATATCTTCGACAACCCTTACTCAGTCAAAGGCTTGATGGAGGCAGCGCTTTTACTGTAATCCGATTTTATAATATTTCGGTAGAACCCCAATACATAATATCCTGCATAGGACAGCAATTCAAGCAATGATGGGTTGCCTGTCCCATTCTCATCCAGTATCCCATTCATGTCCCAAACATGTTCTTGGGCAGTAAGCCCGGCTGCAAATAATACAAGGAATACACTGGTCACCTTAGCTCCTAAAAACAGCACGGTCTCTATACCTTCCCTGAACACTGACACGAATGCCAAAACGGCAAGTTCTGTCGCAGCAGACTGGCTGACCTTTCGCTGAATGTTACCTTTAATATACGCAGATTCCTTTAGCATCCATATTATCATGCTGGGACAGATATGCCAGGATGATCCCTACTACCAATACCAACTTATTAGAATAATGTTTTAATATTGGATGTTGTATCTAAACTGCAGGTGAGAAATAAATGGCAAAAAGACCGGCTGGAATGAGAGGAATAAATCCCAAGGCTATGAACCAGATGATGAAACAGATGGGTATTGATAGCAGTGAGATCGAAAATGTAGAGCAGGTCATTATCAGAACTGCAGATACTGAGATCATTTTTGATGATGCCAATGTGACAAAAGTAGCTGCTCCGGGTATGATTACCTACCAGGTAGTGGGCAATCCACGTGAAGTACCAAGGGAAACCCCGATCCCTGAAGAGGATGTAGCATTAGTTGCCGAGCAAACTGGTAAGAGTCAGGATGAAGCCAGAGCAGCCCTTAAAGAAACAGGTGGCGATCTGGCAGAAGCTATAATGAAGTTAAGTGAATGAATAACATCCACTTTTTTACCAAAATCTGGCAAGTTATTTATATTAATAATATATTTTCAGTGTAGAAGTAGTCAATATAGTGTATATTTTCTGGTGATTAGATTGCGCAAGAAGCTGACAGTGATCCCTGAGAGATGTTCAGGATGCAGGGTATGCGAATTAGTGTGTGCCATATCCCATGCAGGTGTTAACAATCCAAAAAAAGCCAACATAAGGGTTATTTCTTTGTATCCCCATCCGGTAATCAAGATGCCTATTGTGTGTGAACAGTGCAAGAAGCCAAAATGCAGGGATGCCTGCCCTACTGATGCTATTGTCAAGAATGACGGTGTGGTCACGATCCTGGAAGATAGATGCATCTCCTGCCATGCATGTGTGAATGCATGTCCCATAGGCGCAATATTCGTGCATGAGGATATTGAGATCCCTTTCAAATGCGACATGTGCGGCGGCAAGCCAAAATGTGCAGCATCCTGTCCTAAAAAGGCCATTTTGTATGTGCCTGAGCACACCCAGGGACAGGCCCACCGTCTGGGGGCGGCACTTAAGTATGCCCACATGCAGGAAGTCGAATATTACGAACACGGCATAAAGAAGAAGCTCAGATATGCTGAGATAGAGACCGGAGGCACCAGAGGTGATTCTGAATGAGTCCTGAAGGTGGATACCATAAGAAGATACTGCATGTAGACCTGACCGAGTGCAAGACCCATGTAGAGACCGTAAGTGATGAATTCGCCCTGAAATATATTGGGGGAAGAGGCTGGGGTGCGCGTCTGGTATGGGAGCACATGAAAGATGACATAGATCCTCTGGGTCCTGATAATATTATAGTAATAGCTCCCGGACCATTGTCCGGGTTATACCTGCCTGCAGCTGGCAAGACCTCGTTCTGTTCCATCAGCCCTGCCACTGGCATCTATGGGGACAGTAACCTGGGCGGTATGTTCGGTGTTGAGCTGCGCATGACAGGATTTGATGCGGCAGTAATAACAGGTAAGGCCCCTGAACTCTCGTACCTGTGGATAGATGATGATGACATCCAGATTAAGAGTGCTGTCAAATACAGGAACATGGGCAGCATCGAGACAGAACACCTGCTGCGTGAGGATATCGGGGATGAGACCGTAAAGGTTGCAACCATTGGTCCTGCTGGTGAGAAACTGGTAAAGATGGCATGTATCACTGCTGATTGGGGACGCAATGCCGGGCGTACAGGAATGGGTGCAGTATTGGGTTCAAAGAACCTGAAAGCCATTGCCATTCGCGGTACCAAGGATCTGCCTGTGGCAGACCTGCCCCGCCTGACCAGGATAAGCGACAAGGCTTATCGCAAGCTTAGGCAGCACAATCTATTCGAGTTCTGGCAGCGCCAGGGACTTATGAGCGTGATCGATTATGCCAATGCTTCAGGTATCATTCCCACACATAATTTCATGGACGCGCATTTCGATAAGGCTGAAGAAATAAACGGCGATGTCATGGAACTGAATTACAAGATAGGTGATGCTGCATGCTACAGCTGTCCTATGGCCTGCAGTAATGTGAACCTGGTAAAGGACGGAAAGTATGCAGGCACGGTAATAGAAGGTCCGGAATACGAGACTGCAGCCATGTTCGGTTCCAATGTTGGTATAAGTGATTTTGATGCTATACTCAGGGCCAATTATCTTTGCGATGAATATGGCATCGATACCATATCTGCCGGCAGTCTGATCTCTGTGATGATCGAGGCTTATGAAAAAGGTCTGGTCAGTCTTGAAGATGTGGATGGTGTCGCCCTGAAATGGGGTGACGACGATGCTATAATGGATATGATACGCAAGATAGCGTTCAGAGAAGGTGTAGGCGATACCCTGGCTGATGGAGTGTTTGGCGTGATCAAGCGCTGGCCCCAGCTTGCGCCTCTTATCTCCCATGTAAAGGGACTGGAGCAGTCAGCATATGATGCCCGTATTGCCATTACCATGGCGCTGGGATATGCCACATCTGATATCGGTGCACACCATGCAAGGGCATGGCCAATTGCCAAGGAATTAGAGATGGGAAGCAACTGGAGCCTGGAAGAAAAAGCTGACCTGGTAATATATCACCAGACAGTACGGCCTTTATTTGATATGCTGGGGGTATGCAGGCTGCCCTGGATCGAGCTGGGCTTTGATGAGAATACTTATGCAGAGTTCTACAGTGCCGCAACAGGTATCGAGTTCACGTTAGAGGAACTATTGAAACGCAGTGATGCTGTTTATAACCTGACCAGGGCCATCAATATCAGGCTGGGACTGACCCGGGCAGATGATAAGCCTCCCGAGCGTGTATTCAATGATCCCATAAAGACCGGGCCTCATGCCGGGAAAGCATTGAGCAGGGACGAGTTCGATAAGATACTTGACATATATTACCAGCGGCGTGGCTGGGATAATGATGGCATCCCCACCAACGAGACCCTTAGAGAAAATGGTCTGGAAGATGTGATCGAGTATATGGAACAAAAACGAGCAGGAAAGTGATTTAGGATGAAAGATAATTCGATTGGATTTATTGGTACAGGAAAGATGGGTGAGGCCCTGATAAGAGGCGTAATTAATTCAGGTTTGGTAAAACCTGAGAAGATCTGCGCCAGCGACATAGATGAGACAAAATTAGACTCACTGGAAGCTGAATTAGGCATAACAGTTTCCTGCGATAACAAGCTGACCCTTGAACAATCTGATGTAATCATATTAGCTATTAAACCACAGATCATTCGCTACGTTCTGCAGGGAATGAAGGAATCTGTTATTAAGAAACATTTATTTATTTCAATTGCAGCAGGAGTGACCATTGACAGTCTGGCCAGTGAACTGCCAGGGGGCACCAGGGTCGTACGGGTTATGCCAAATATCTGTGCAACGGTAGGGGAAGCAGCTTCTGCAATCTGTCCCGGTGACGCGGCTACAAAGTCTGATGTAGAGACCGCATGTAAGATATTCAATGTTGTCGGCAGCACGGTTGTGGTTGACGAGCATTTAATGGATGCAGTTACCGGCCTTTCAGGCAGTGGACCTGCATTCGTGTTTATGATAATAGAAGCGTTGGCAGACGGGGGAGTGCACCAGGGACTTGACAGGGCCACAGCCCAGAAACTGGCAGCCCAAACGGTACTGGGAGCAGCCAAGATGACCCTGGAGACCGGACAGCACCCCGGAGAATTGAAGGACATGGTCACATCTCCAGGTGGGACCACAATTAGCGGGATCGAAGCACTGGAAAAAAACAATGTCAGATATGCAATAATGTCTGCTGTGATAGCTGCATCTGAGAGGTCTAAAGAGCTTGGAAAATAGGGACGGTAGAATGGGTGGTGTCAACCTTATCTTACAGCAAAAACCAGCTCTTACATTGCTTGCCATCAGAAATGAAGGCGGGACTTATGCATCTGTAATATCCAGGGAGATAGAGTCCACGTTTGCCCATACTACAAATATTTTGAATAAGCTGGAAGACCAGGGTCTGGTAACATTCGAGCCGGATGGCACCGATAACAGGGTAAAAAGAGTCGAGCTGACACCCAAGGGACAGGATGCGGCAGAATTGGTTGAGGAACTGGCTGCTGTACTGGCAGGCAAGAAAGCTGGAAAAGTACAAAAAAATAAAGCTGCCTCTAAGAAAAATGCGATAGATTTTACAAAAAAAATCGAGATGATCGAGGCCCAGATCGACCTTATATCGAAAGAGGAACTTGGTGCAAAAAAGAGCGTTTCACAAGAGGATTATGTGCGTATAGGACGGCGGCTGGGTCCGTATAGACGGGAGCTGCATAAGATAATGAAGTCTGGTGGAAAGGGAGATGTTAAGCAAGCTGAGGCACTGGACAAAGAGATCGAAAGATTATTCGAGGAGAGGGAAAGATTGAGGGTTTGAATTTCCCCAGTTCTTTTTAATCAATTTCTTGAGAGGCTTTTCAAGGTAGGGCTTTATCATTAAGCTCTAAATAAAGTTCAAAGATCCAACCTCAAGTTTTCAACACTGCCACATCAACAGGCTTCTGGCGCATTATTTTCGTAGCTTTTTCTACATATTCAGGTTTTAATTCTGGTTCACTGAAAAAACCTTATCTCTTTTCAAACCCAAGTAAAATGGGGTTAATTGGAAATTGCTCTCTTTATACAATAGTCTTACAAGGAAACTTGAACCTTTCAAACCTATCAAACCGGGTGAGATCAAGATGTTCACCTGTGGCCCGTCCATCTACCAGAGGCCCCATATCGGGAATTACCGCACCTTTTTGTTTGAGGATTTACTGCAGCGCTACCTAGAATACCAGGGATATGAAGTTACAAGGGTGCTTAATTTTACTGATGTGGAAGATAAGTCCATTGATGAAGCAAAAAAGATGAACATAGATGTGCTGGATCTTACAGAAAAATACAGCAAGATATTCTTTGAAGACCTGGAATTATTAAATATCAAACCACCAACATATGCACCGAGGTCCTCCACATCGGTCGACCAGGCAGTACGCCTGATACAGGACCTGCTGGAGAAAGATTATGCATACTGGCATAAGGGAAATGTTTATTTTGATCCCCTGAATTTCGAGGATTTCGGCAAATTGGGACATCTTGACAAATCCCAATGGCCCAAGGTCAAGAAGCGTTATCATAAGGACACCTATCCCGGAAATCGGTGGAATCTGGGTGATTTTATCATCTGGCACGGTTACAGGAACGGCGATCCGATATACTGGGATACACAGTTGGGTAAAGGCAGGCCGGCATGGAATATACAGGATCCTGCCATGGCTGTGCAGACCCTAGGTTTTTGCGTGGATATTTATTGCGGCGGGGAAGATAATCAGGTGCGGCATCATGATTATACAATTGCCATTACCGAATCGATTTCAGGAAAATCCATGGCAACATACTGGCTGCATGGTGCACACCTGCTTATTGATGGGAAGAAGATGTCAAAGAGCAAGGGAAATGTGCTATATCCTGATGATCTGATAGAGGCAGAGTATACCGCTGAAGAGGTCCGTTTTTTCCTGATCTATGGAAGCTATAGAAAGCGGTCAAACTTCACCTTTGAAAGGATAGAAAAAACTGCCCATAAGTTGCGCCAGGTCTGCAGGATGATAGAAATAATAAAAAATGCTGGTTATGATGAAAGTACTGGTAGGGCAGCGGATTTGATAGATAAGTTGGAACTGGATTTTAGAAAGAGTATGGATGATGACCTTGATGTAAAACATGCATTCGATGACCTGTCCGCCATATTAAAGAAAATTGGCAGACTGGCAGATCGAAATCAGGTATCTCTCCAGGAGAGCAAAATGATCATTGCTGTACTGATAGATATTGATAAAGTAATGCAGATTTTTAAACTCTCACACGATTAATTGATCAATCTTTTTTTCATCAGGTTCACTGATAGTAGAAAGAAAATCGCAGTTGCAAGGATGATCCAGATAAGATTGAACAGTAACATCCCATTGACGGCTCCTAGTGTCAGTGCACGCACAATAGTGACTACATGGGTCAATGGCAACACTGCCAGAGCAAAATACTGCACTGGCTCTGGTAGAAGTGACAGTGGAAAAAAGGTACCGCTGAACAGGAACATTGGGGTTATGAACAGGAATGCAGGATAGTTCAGAGCCATTATGTTGGGTGAGATGGCAGTAAAGCACATGGCTATGGTGGCGAATAAAAGGCCTGCTAAAAAGGCAAACGGGATTATAAGTAAGGATTCTGGCAGTTCGATAAGTCCGAAGGCCCACAACACTGGCAGCATTATGGTTGCATTGATAAGACTTCTGGAAGCTCCCCACAATAACTCCCCGGTTATCACTTCCTCTATGCTCAATGGTGTCGCTATAATAGCATCAAAGGTCTTCTGATAGTACATCCTGACATAGGACGAGAAGGTGCATTCGAAAAAGGAAGAGTACATGATGGAAATTGCAATAAGGGCAGGAGCGATGAAACGGACATAGGACATACCTTCGATCTCGTCGATAAAAGTACCCAGCCCGAACCCGAATGCAAACAGATACAGCAGGGGTTCAATAAAAGGCGGCAAAAAATTCACTTTGTATGTCTTCATGAACACATCCCAGTTCCGAAGCCATACTGTCATTACCCTGCTGCTGAGTTTGGGAATACTGAAATAGGACATTTTTTTCACTCCCTGAGTTTTTTCCCTGTGAGTTTCAGGAACACATCTTCCAGAGTGGCTGCACGTGCGGTTATTTTCCCGAGCTTGCATTCTTTTAACAGGTGAGATGTAATTTCCTGAGGTTTGCTGGTATATACCTGTATGATATCCCCCATCACCTCGTATTTAGCGCCTTTTTCATCAAGACACGCCCTTACGTCCGGGTTATTCTCTGTTTCCACAATGTCGGTTCCTATTTGTTCCTTCACGATCTCATCAGGCGACCCTTCCAGCAATATCTTTCCGTAATCCATTATCACCAGCCTATCGCACAATTGGGCGGCTTCGTCAAGGTAATGGGTGGTGAGCACAATTGTGACCTTTTTTGATCTCAGGCTCCTGAGTTTATCCCAGATGAGGTGTCTTGCCTGCGGGTCAAGACCGACCGTGGGTTCATCCAGTATCATTATACGGGGATTGTTAATGAGAGCCCTGGCAAGGATCAACCGCCTCTTCATGCCTCCCGAGAGTTCATCGATCATTATATATCTTTTTTCCTGCAGTTGCATAAAATCCAGCAGCTTCTCTATTATCTTCAGGGCTTGAGGACGGGGGATATCAAAATAGCGTGAATACACTAGCAGGTTGTCAAAAACATTAAAATCAGGGTCCAGATTGTTTTCCTGCGGCACCACTCCCAGTATCTGTTTGATCTCTCTCTGGTGGGTGTTCACATCCATACCCAGCACTTCCAGTTTTCCATCTGTCTTGGGCGAGACGCACTGTATCATCCTCATGGTACTGGTCTTGCCTGCACCAT
>Ga0307380_10007548_pt1 | contig 14124 bp, 15 predicted proteins | sample UN3MG_FD_202239 | JGI IMG/M metagenome (GOLD analysis project Ga0307380, IMG submission 202239) | Soil microbial communities from Risofladan, Vaasa, Finland - UN-3 | ecosystem: Environmental > Terrestrial > Soil > Coastal area > Acid sulfate soil | place: Finland: Risofladan, Vaasa | collected... | reverse complement strand
TTCTTGACATGTTGAATCCGGATAGGATATAAAATGGCGGCAGCAAAGAGGTTTTATGCTCAAAGAAGAAACCATCAACGCCCTGACCCACGGACTGGGCGCCCTGCTCAGTTTGGCCGGGCTGGCCGTGCTGGTGACCATGGCCGCATTGCACGGCGATGCCTGGCAACTCGTCAGCTGCAGTATTTATGGTTTCACGCTGCTGCTGCTGTTTTCCAGTTCCACCTTATATCACAGTTTCCGCAGCCAACAGGTCAAGCACATTTTTCGCGTCATCGATCATGCCTCAATCTACCTGCTCATCGCCGGCACCTATACGCCGTTCGTCCTGGTCAATTTGCGGGGGCAATGGGGTTGGAGCCTTTTCGGCGTCATCTGGGGATTGGCCCTGGCCGGGATCGTTTTCCAGGTTTTTTTTGTCAGCCGCTTCCGCCTGCTGCAGACGCTGATCTACCTGGCCATGGGCTGGCTGGTGGTGGTGGCCGTCAAGCCTTTGTTCGCCCATGTGCCCAGAGCGGGGCTGCTGTGGCTGCTGGCCGGCGGCTTGTGCTACACGGTGGGCGCGCTCTTTTATTTATGGAAGAGACTTCCCTATCACCATGCCGTCTGGCATCTTTTCGTCCTGGCAGGCAGCATCTGCCACTATTTCGCGATTTTGTTCTACGTTTTACCTTGATCGGGGCAAAAGAAGATGTAGGGGCACGGCGCGCCGTGCCCGTACAGATACATATTTCTTGATCTAAACGAACTCGACCTTGACCACCGACGTATCGATCAATTTGTCGCCCTTTTCGGTGAAATGGATCAGGTATTTGCTTTCGGATATTTTCTCGATGATGCGGCCGCGGCCGAAAATGGGATGGACGATGAAGCGGCCGTCGCCCTTGCTTGCGCTCGGCCGGGAAAGAGGGAAAATGGCATCGACGATCTCGCGGAATGAATACACGGGCAAATAAGAGGCCGCGGCGATCTGCTGCAGGAAGAATGACGGACGATCGGAGGCGGTCGAGATGATCAGCAGCTGGCTGGCCCGGGTGCTGGCCACGTAAAACAAGCGGCGCTCCTCCTCGATCTCGTCGCGCTCCTTGCGCAGGAAAAACGGCATGTAAGCCGAATTGATGCCGCTGACGATCACGGTGGGAAATTCCAATCCCTTGGCGTTGTGCATGGTCAGCAAAAACACCTGGGTTTTTCCGCCGCCGCGGCTTTCCCTGTTTTCCAGGCTCATGCGGTCGAGCAGGTCGCTGAACGGGGCGTTGGGATTTTCTTCCTCCCACTTGCCGATGAATTCCTGCAATTCCCCGATGTTGAGCAGCCGTTCCTCTTCTTCTTTCTGCCTGAGCGCCTCCAGGTATCCCGATTCCTGCAGCAGCTGCGAATAGATCTCCGCGACCGGGATTTCCTCTTTTTGCCGGTTCAGCTCGCGCAGGCGGGAAAAAAGCGGCCGCGAGTTGAATTTGTCGGCCAGGAACTGCTCCAGGGCGGGAAACAGGGGCAGCGATTTTTCCCGGGCCAGCGTGTGCAGGTTTTCCAGGGTCTTGCTGCCGATGCCCAGGGGCAGGAATTCCACCAGGCGCAGGAAAGCCGGGTCGTCGGCGGGGTTCAGCGCCAGGCGCAGCAGCGACAGCGAGTCGCGGATCTCCTTGCGATCGAAGAAACGCAGGCCCTTGAGGATGCGGAAATGGATGCGCTGCTTCAGAAATTCGGTTTCCAGCGCCAGGGACTGGGAGTTGATGCGGTACAGGATGGCCAGGGGGAACAGGTCGGGATTGCTCTGCTTGAGGCGGTTGACCAGGCGGGCGATCTCCTCGGCCTCTTCCTCCTTGGAACGGCTGCGCAAAACAAAAACCGGGTGGCTGCTCTCGCTGTCCGCCCACATCTGCTTTCGTTTGCGAACGGTGTTCTGGCTGATCAGCAGGTTGGCGAAATTCAGGATCTCGGGGGTGGAACGGAAGTTCTGCTCGAGCTTGATGATGTGCGTCTGGGGGAAATCGCGCTCGTATTCGAAGAGGAAACGGACGCTGGCGCCGCGCCAGGAATAAATGGCCTGGTCATCGTCTCCGACCACGGTGATGCTGCGGCGGTCACCGCTCAGCAGCTTGATCAGCTCATATTGGTTGGGGTTGGTGTCCTGGAACTCGTCAACCAGCAGGTAACGGAACTTTCTCTGGTATTTTTCGCGCACGGTGTCGTGGTCGCGCAGCAGGATGACGGCGAACGAGATCAGGTCCTCGTAATCCCAGAACTTGCTTTTCTGCTGGGCGGCGTGGTAATGGGCAAAAATGCTGATCTCTTCTTCGCAAAAGCCCTTCTGGCGCAGGAATTCGCTGTTGTTGGGGTAATGAAGTCCCATCTTGGCCAGGCTGATCTTGCGGATGATGCTGTCGTTGTCGCGGCTCAGGTGCGGAAAGTTTTCGCGGATCAGGCGTTCCAGCAGCCGTTTCTGCTCATCACTGTCGAAAACCTGCCACTGGGCGTCGAAGCCCAGGGCGCTTCCCGACTCGCGCAGGATTCTCAAACCAAGGGCGTGGAAAGTGGAGATGTGGAACTGGCTGGACGGGATGCCGGTCAGGGCTTCGATGCGGACCTTCATTTCACCGGCCGCTTTGTTGGTGAAGGTCACGGCCAGGATCTGGCCGGGAGCGAGCCCTTTTTCCAGGACCAGGTAGGCGATCTTGTGGGTGATGACCCGGGTTTTGCCCGAACCGGCACCGGCCACGATGAGCAGCGGCGAGTCAAAGTGCAGCACGGCTTGCCGCTGCTGGGGGTTGAGGCCGGAAAGGATATCAGCGGGCATTGCCAGCGCGGATCATGGGCACGAACAGGACGGGAATCAAATTGGTTTTTTTCAGTTTCCCGTTGGCAAGTTTTTCCACCAGCAGCAGATCCTGAACCGTGGTGGAATAGCTGATGGGAATGACCATCCTGCCGCCCACGGCCAACTGCTCGATCAGCGGCGTCGGGATATGGTCCGGCGAGCAGGTGACGATGATGCCGTCAAAAGGGGCGGCTTCGGGCCAGCCGATGTGACCATCCCCGGTCCGAAAATGGATATTTTTGTATCCCAGGTCTTTCAGTAGTTTTTTCGATTCCCGGGCCAGTTGCGGCTTGATTTCGATGGTATAGACCTCGCGCACCAGTTCTGCCAGGACGGCCGCCTGGTAACCCGAACCCGTGCCGATCTCCAAAACTTTTTTCTTGTAATCCGGAGCAATGACCGTGGTCATGATGGCCACGATGTAGGGCTGGGATATGGTCTGGCCCTCTTCGATGGGCAGGGGGAAGTCGCCGTAGGCATTGACGCGGTAAGCGGGACTGACGAAAAGATGGCGCTTGACCTTGAGCAGGGCATTGAGCAAGCGTTGATCGGTGATACCCCGCTCCAGGATCTGCTCTTTGACCATCCTCTCCCGTGCGGCCGTGTATTCGGCTTCGCTTGTGGCTGCAAGTTGCTGGCAAAGCAGCAGCAGAGAGAGCAGGATGACGCGCAGGGGAAGATTCATGCTTTGATTGTAGCAGAGCGGCAGGGGTATGTAAAGAATGGGTGGACGGCATACGGTAAGAAAAAAGTAAAAGATGGCGCAGGGGCGATCCGCTGGCGTTTCGCCTAGCGGATGGTCGCCCTGTCTGAATTCCGAATCCCAAGCAGCAAATCACAAATAAGCACCAATGACCCAATGACCCAAACGAGGAGAGCGAGCATTCGTTGATGAGTAGATGAGTTGATGGGGCAATCGTATTGACAGCGAACGTTAACTGTTTTCCTAACCCATCTACCCTTTAACCCTTCTACCCATCTACTTTCTGGTTTAGGGCAGTGAAATTTGTTATTTGGAATTATCCCAGCAGGACCAGCAGCGATCCGGCCACGCCCAGCACGGTTGCCAGCAGGCGGCGGCGGGTGAACGTTTCTTTTAAAAACACGGCGGCCAGGACCACGACAAATACGGTATTGGTCTGGTTCAGGACCGCGGCCGAGTTGACCGATGTGTATTTGAAGGCCGCCACCCAGAGGGTCATGGAGATCAGGTTGCCGAAAATGGCTCCCCAAAAGGCGTAATGCCGGCCACCTTTCTGCCACAGCGGCGCCAGCAGCTGCCGGCGGTTCTTTTGCCAGGCGAACATGACCAGCAGCACTGCCAAGGCTGACAGCATGCGCAGTTCGGTCACCCAAAAAACATTGACCCGGCTCAGTGCCGGTTGCATGAGCACGATGCTGACCGCCATGATGGCCATGGCGCCCACGCCGAAAAGAACGCCGCTGATGACCTGCCGGGCCGGCCTGGCGCCGCCGCTTTTCCGGTAAGCGGCCACAAGCACGGCGGCGATGACCAGGACGGCGCCGCCGATCTGTTCCAGGCGCGGTTTTTCAAGCAGATAAAGCCAGGTCGCGGTCATGACGAACGGGGCGTACAGGCAGTCGACGATGGCGGTCACTCCGGCACCCAAACGATTCAGGCAGGCGAAAAACATGGTGTCGGCGACCGCGATGCCCAGGATACCGCTGGCTGAGATGGCCAGCCAATCCCGAGCCGGGACCGCGGCCGGGATGAGCTGGATCCCCAGCAGCAGCAGCAGGGGGAAAAGGATGGCTACGGTCAGGGTGGTCTTATATAAGTTCAAAGCCAAGGGCTTGATCCTGTCGCCGGCCAGTTTGAAGAGGATGACCGCTCCGGCCCAGACCATGGCGCACAGCAGGGCCATGAACTTTCCCAACAGGTCGAGCGGCATGTTTTCTCCTTGAATGCGGCCAACGATTCGTTTTTTTTTTGACTGGAAAACCGAACTCAGCACGAAGCTGTATTTTAGCGGAAAAAGCCTGTCTTGACAAGGGTTTTTTTAAATCGGACAAATTGGCACAATGCCGCTGCGCCCGGCCTGAGCATTGACTCTCCATCGGCCCTGTGCTACTTTCGCTGCATGGTTGACTCTCCGCCGTTGCGCAAGATCATTCACGTCGACATGGACATGTTCTACGCCGCCGTGGAATTGCGCGATCGCCCGGAATTACGCGGCAAGCCCCTGGCCGTCGGCGGCCGGCCCGACAGCCGCTCGGTGGTGACCACCGCCAACTATGAAGCGCGCAAGTTCGGCATCCACTCGGGCATATCCTGCGCCCAGGCCCGGCGTCTTTGTCCGCCATGCCTGTTCATCGCGCCTGATTTTAAAAAATACCAACAGGTGTCGGAACAGATCCACTGCATCTTCCATGAATTCACCGACCTGGTCGAATCCGTTTCCCTGGACGAGGCCTATCTGGACGTGACCCGCAACAAGAAGAACGAACCCAGCGCCACCCGCCTGGCCAGGGAGATCAAGGCGCGCATATTCGCCGTCACCGGTCTGACGGCATCGGCCGGAGTGGCGGCCAACATGTTCGTGGCCAAGATCGCTTCCGACGCCCGCAAGCCGGACGGGTTGTGCGTGGTCAAGCCCGAGCAGGTCATGGCCTTCATTCGCCCCCTGCCGGTGCTGAAAATTCCCGGCATCGGCCGGGTCACCGACGCCCGCCTGCGGCAGTTGGGCATCCGCACCGTGGCCGATCTGGAGAAAAAGCCTCTGGAATTTTTGGAGAAGGAATTCGGGAAATTCGGCCTCTATCTACACGATATCGCCTGCGGCATTGACGAGCGCCCGGTGACACCCTGGTGTGAGCGTCAGTCCTTTGGGGCCGAGGAGACTTTCCCCCGGGATATCCCGGAGAAGGAACCGTTGCTGGAATTTTTACAGGAGTGCGCCCAGCGGGTTTTTGAAGAGCTTAATGAAGAAGGCAAACGGGCGCGCACCGTGACGCTGAAGATCAAATATGCCGATTTCCAGACCGTCACCCGGCGGCGAACATTCGATGTTTTCCTGGCTTCACCCCGGGATATTTTCCGGGCGGTTCAGGACCTGCTGGAGCGCACCGAGGCCGGCCGCCGACCGGTGCGTCTGGCCGGGATCTCGCTGTCCAATTTTCTGGAGCCGAGCCAATCCGGCCTGAGCGGGCAGCCGAAGTTGTTTTAAACAGGGCGGCAGTAGCGAATTCCCGCTGTTTTGTCCTGGGGAATAAAATCGAGCGCCGGCTGGAACCTTTCTCCTCTTGCTCCGTTATATTTATTGCAGGAGGAATCATGAAACGAAGCATAATTGTATTTTTGCTGTTTTTCGCATGCATCTGGCTGGCGGCCAGGGATGAAGTGATAAAAAAGCGTTTCAACACCGAAGCAGGGAAGGACGTCGTTTTTGATTTCCACGACGTGGACGGAGATTTACTCGTGGAAACTCATGCCCGCAATGAAATTATTTTCGAGTTTGTCAAAAGCATCAACGGCCACCCCTCGGGCCGGGATGAAGATTATTTTGCCGGGATCGTCCCGGAGATCACCTTCAGCACCAACCGTTTGACCGTTAAAGTGCACTATCCCAAGCGGTTTTTTTTCTTCAGCTTTTTTTCGCATCATAACATCAAGGTACGCACGCTGGTCAAAATCCCGGAAAAATCCAATCTGGCGGTGCGCCTGGTCGATGGTGATGCCGAGGTTGGCGGCGACTTCAAGACCGTCAGCGTGAGGACGGTTGACGGGAAAATCAAAATGTCGGGTTGCCGGGCCGAAATGGATCTGAAAACGGTGGATGGGAGCGTCGAAGTGCGCCGGGGCCAAGGCAAATTGCGTTGCCGGACCATTGATGGTGAAATCAGCGCCGAGGGTGTTTTTTCGAGCTTGTATTTCAACTCCGTGGACGGCGACGGTGAATTCCGCTTCCTGGCCGGCAGTCTTCTGCAGGAAGATTGCCGATTGCACAGCGGCGACGGCAGCATCCGCCTGGCCGTGCCCAAGGAAATGCCCTTCAGGCTTCAGGCGCGGAGCGGCGACGGAGAACTCGATGTCAATGCCCGTTTTGAGCGCATCGAACGGCAAAGCGAGCACCGTTTCGAGGCGGACAAGGCCGGGGCGACCCGGACCATTGAAGTTTCCAGCGGTGACGGTGATATCGAGATAAACGAGTTTTAGCGCGAGTTTTTTCATTCGTTGGCAGGGGCACGGCCGCTCCGGGGACAAACGCCGTGCCCCTTTTTTTTGCCAACTTGTTAATTTTAAAAATATTTCTTACACTAGCTTCGTTTTTGGCTGACCTCTCGAGGAGAAGCATGAACGTCGACGATAAAGAAAAGATCAAGGCGGCGGCGGAGATGATTATCGAGGCCGAGGCATTGCTGGTCTCTGCCGGGGCGGGCATGGGCGTGGATTCGGGCCTGCCCGATTTCCGCGGCAGTGAGGGGTTCTGGAATGCCTATCCTCCCTACCGCAAGCTCGGGCTCGATTTTTACGACCTGGCCAACCCCGGGTGGTTCGCTTCCGATCCAACCCTGGCCTGGGGTTTTTACGGCCACCGTCTCAATCTCTATCGCCGCACCGTGCCGCACCCGGGATTCGCCCTGCTGCGGCAATGGACCGTGGCCCGACCCGGCGGATATTTTGTCTTCACCTCCAATGTCGACGGCCAGTTCCAGAAAGCCGGTTTTGAAGCTGAAAAAGTAAATGAATGCCACGGGTCGCTTCACTACCTGCAATGCCAGGCCAACTGCTTGGATCGCATCTGGCCGGCGGGAGATCTGGCCATCGCGGTGGAGGAAGAAAGCATGCGCGCACAACCACCCCTGCCGGGATGCCCGGATTGCGGCCGGCTGGCGCGGCCCAATGTGCTGATGTTCGGCGATTGGAATTGGCTGTCCGGGCGCAGCCGGGAGCAGCAGCGGCTTTTCCAGAACTGGTTGGCAAGCAGCGGCGGAAAGAACCTGGTCATCATCGAATGCGGCGCCGGCACGGCCGTACCCAGTGTGCGCCGCCTGTCAGAGCAGCTTTTGACGCGGCCACATTCCCGGCTGATCCGCATCAATAAAAACGAAGCCGAAGTCCCTGCCGGGCAGGTCGGCCTGGCCGGCTCGGCCTTGTCCATTCTGAAAAGAATCGCGGAGTGTATCCCAGGATCTTGATCCCGTTAAGCCGGGACGCCGCCCCTTCAAGGAAGGGGGCTCGTCTCTTCGCTGATGCGGATGCCGCGTTTGGCGAGTTCATTTTTGAAAAGGTCGTAGGGGATGTCGCGAAGCGGAGAGAGGAGGCCGCGTTTGCTCAGGCTGCCGCTGCCAATCAGCAAAGCACCGATGCTGGCCGTGTAGCCCACGGTGCGGCTCATGGCCGTGAAGCCGGTGGCCAGGTCGCGATGGTCAACGATCTGCAGCACTACGCGCATCTTTCTGCCGTCTTTTTTTCCAGTGACAATGACCCGGATTACGACCACGTCCCGCTCTTTTTTACCCAGGCGGATGTGGGGCTCGATGGCCGCGGCCAGGAAGCGGCGGCGGTTAACGGTGACGCCGTCAATAGTCAGCGGCTCGTCGTCGAGCAGGTGCAAGTCGACCATTTTTTTCCAAAAGGCGCAGTGACCGGGCCAGCGAAAGGCAAAGCGTCCCAGTTGCTGCAGTTTCTCCGGGGCGATGCCCAGCACTTTTGCATAGTGGACGGCGTCGCCGTTGGCATAGGCTTCAAACCTGCCCAGGCCCGGGATTTCGATCTTGTGGATGTTCTCCGGGCTGAACATTTCCCTGCCCCCGATTTCAATGATCCGGCCGCCGCGGATCAACCGCCCGCCCCGCATGTAGGCGCGCAGGACTCCCTCAAAAGTCCAGGTTACTTTGTATTTTATGGAATTGTCCGCGGCTGCGGCTTCGGGAATCCCGGCGCCGTAGCTGTCGATTGTGTCCACGCTGTCAAAAAGGCTGACGGCCCGGCCTAGAAGAACGAGGTCGATGCCCGGGTCCATGCCGAACTCGGGCAGGAAGGTCAAGGCGCCTGCCTTGATCGCAGCGGCGAGCTTTTTGACTTCCGGCAGGACATACACGGAATTGACCAGGTTCACCCCGGCCTGCAGCGCGGCCGCGGCCACGTTGCCGCTGAACCGGGAAGGCAGCAGGTCGAGCACCACGGCAGGCCTGGGTTTCATGAGCCGCAACAAGCTTTCCGGCTTGGCGGCATCGACGCGCTCACAGCTGACTTTTTTCCCATAGCGGCGACTGCGCACGGTTTTTTGCAGGGCCTGCAGGTCGGCGTCGGCGGCGACTATCGAGGTGACGGCCGGGTTCTGCCATAGATCGTACAGGGCCGCTTTGCCCTGCATGCCTACGCCCAGAAGCAGGATATTCATGATTTTGCCTCGCGCAGCATTTCCTCAAGGGTGCGGCGCTCTTTCTTGGTCGGGCGGCCTGTGCCCTTTTCTCTGGCGGCAAAAATCAGGCCCAGCGGGTCGCGCCGGGCCAGGGCCAGTTTTTCCAGGTCGGCTGCCGGGGTGATCTCCTCGACCAGCTCGCGGGCCAATGCTGCCGAGACTCTTTTGGCGGCCAGGTTCTTGACCAAATATTGGCGGATGATCGGCGGCTGCTTGACCTGAACGATTTCCCCGCTAAGAACCTGATGCGACGGCTTGACCGCGCTGCCGGCAACCTGGATGCGGCCGCCGCGGCAGGCCTGGTTGGCCAGGCTCCTGGTCTTGAAGAGGCGCGCGGCCCACAGCCATTGATCGATTCTGGTTGCCATTGTTCTTATTCCTATTATAGAACAAGACAGGCGAAAAATCAGCAGGATCGTCGTTTCTTGCATGGGACGGTTTTTTGCATTACAATTGCGCTGCAGCGAGGTTTGCAATGAACTGTCCCCAATGCGATTGCTACTGCGCCCCGGATGCCGTTTCCTGCGCCTGCGGTTACCGCTTTCCGTTCGAAGAAGCAGCCAAACCCTCACCCTTCGCCAAACAGAAAAGAGCGGCTCACTCGTTTCTTATCGGTGCGGCCGGGACCAAGAGCAAGCTCTTGCGCTTGGGCATGCTGGCCTGCCTGTTCATCTGGGCGCTCTCCCTGCACTTCGATGATCGCCTGCCGCCCGCGCCCGGTATTTTCCCGCAGTTGTTCCGGGAACCCTTGCAGGTCAAGGAAAACCTTCCCGCCGCCTTCCAAGTGACCAAAAAGAAAATCGTGTACACAATCACGCCACTGTATCATTATGAACTTTTCGGACTGGTGGTCAGCCAGCACCGCAGCGATTCGCTGCTCGATATCTCCCACCGTCGCTGGCAGGACTATCTCAATATCAAGGACCTGTGCGTGGTCTGGGGCAGGAACATCCGTAGCGGCGTGTATCGCAGGATGAAGTTCTGGAACCGTGATTTCACCTGCATGTGCAGTTTTCCCGACCAGGAAACAGGCAGGCTGTTTTCGGGAAGCCACCTGTCCAACAACCATATCCTCTGCGTCGACGAAAACTTGAGTCGGCTCATCCTCAGAGTTCGTCCCGGGGACCAGATTCACTTCAAGGGTTATCTGGTCAACTACAGCCAGCCGGCCAACCAGTTTTCCCGCGGCACGAGCACCGTGCGCGACGACACCGGCAACGGGGCCTGCGAAACGGTCTATGTCACCGATTTTTCCATTCTCAAGCGGGCCAACCCGGTATGGCGGGCGCTCAATCCCCTGGCCTTTCTGGCCGGCGTGGCTTTCCTGATCGCCTTTTTACTGGCATGAACGGGGAGAGGTGGGCCTTGACATGAAAAAAAACATTGCAAGCATGTCCGCGTGCTAATTGACGACGACGATTTTCAGGATTGGCGTATTAAACTGATGTTTTAAAACGGGGGGACTTCCCCTGGCATGGACGGAACGGATATTTGCTGCTTCCCGCGCCTAGAGCGCGGAAGCTTTTTTTTCTTGCTTTTCTTTTTTCTTTTTCTTCTTGTCTTTGACGGACAGTTTCGGTTTGTTGCTTTTTTCCTTGCCCTTGTCTTTGTCTTTGCCCATGGCTGGTTCTCCTTTCATGGTCTGATATTTTCAATTATAGCACAAAAAAAAACATCGGCAAATGTTTTACTGGTTCATGCGGCTTTGCAAACTCCGTTCCCGGGGGGGAGATTGAAAGCCAGCGGTTGAGAATTGAATATATTTTATTGATCGATATCGCCTAAATTAAAATCAAAATGAAAAACACTATTAAAATAGATATTATTGACATTTTCAAAAAGCGGTTTATAATTTAAACTCATAAAAAAAAATTGATATGTGAGTGAGGCCATGAGCGATATTGCCATCATTTTCAAGGCCCTGGCCGACGAGACGCGGCTGCGGGTTCTGAAGTTGTTGGGCCGAGGCGAACTCTGCGTCTGCGAGATCGCCGCCGCCCTGGACCTGGAGCAGCCGCGGCTGTCCTTTCACCTGCGCATCCTGAAAAGAGCCGGCATGGTTGTGGACCGGCGCCAGGAACGATGGATCGTTTACCGCCTGAACGATGCCGATATGTTCGTCCGCTTCCTGCTGCTGGCCATCGAGGAAAGGATGCCGCCAAGGCAGGCACGCCTTGATCGGGAGCGCCTGGCTGCGTTCGGCGGCCGTGAAAAGGCCTGTCCTACAAGACCACGAGCGGCAAAAAAGAAATAAACCAAGGAGCTTAAAATATGGATTGGAAAAAAGAATGGAAGCCGCTGCTGTGGATCGTCGCTGCCTTCCTGGCCCTATTCTACCTGCCGGTGGGCACACTGCGCTTTGACCGGGCGATCTCCGAGGCGCTGCACCTGGCCAAGTGGTACGCCCGTGAACACGTGATCCTGTGCCTGATCCCGGCCTTTTTCATCGCCGGGGCCATCGGTGTTTTCATCAAAAAAGAATCGATCATGAAATATCTCGGGCCCAAGGCCAATAAGTTTCTGGCTTATGGCGTGGCCTCGGTTTCAGGGACCATCCTGGCCGTTTGTTCCTGCACGGTGCTGCCGCTGTTTTCCGGCATCTGGCGCATGGGCGCCGGTCTGGGCCCCGCTTCGGCGTTCCTCTATTCCGGACCGGCCATCAACGTGCTGGCCATCATCCTGACGGCGCGGGTGCTGGGCTTGAAGATCGGCGTGGCCCGGGCCGTGGGCGCCGTCCTCTTCAGCATCATCATCGGCCTGTTGATGCATTTTATTTTTCGCAAAGAGGAGACGGAAAAAGCCAATGTCCAGATAGCCATGCCTGAGGCCGAGGCGGCACGACCGCTGTGGCAGAACGCCCTTTTCTTCTTCTCGCTGGTGGCCATACTGGTTTTCGCCAACTGGGGCAAACCGCTGGAAAGTGGTGGCTTTTTTGCCGCCGTCCATTCCGTCAAATGGCTGATCACCGGCATTGCCGCCCTGGGGCTGGCCATGATCCTGATCTTCTGGTTCCGCTTGCGGCGCTGGCGGGTAATCGCCGCCGCCGTCCCGCCCCTGGCTTTGGCATTCCTTTTCCCCGGCCAGCCGCTGCTGGCTTTCGGGGTTGGGGTGATTGGCCTTTCGCTGGTTCTTAGTTTTAATAAGGGCGAAGGAAGCGAATGGTTCACCTCGAGCTGGGATTTCGCCAAACAGATCCTTCCTCTGCTCATCGGCGGCGTTTTGGTGGCCGGCGTGCTGCTGGGCCGCCCGGGCCATGAAGGATTGATCCCGTCGTCATGGATCAGCAACGCCGTTGGCGGCAATTCGCTATGGGCCAATTTCTTTGCCGCTATTTCCGGCGCTTTCATGTATTTCGCCACGTTGACCGAGGTGCCCATCCTGCAGGGATTGATGGGCTCGGGCATGGGCCAGGGGCCTGCCTTGGCGTTGCTTTTGGCCGGCCCGGCCCTGTCGCTGCCCAGCATGCTGGTGCTGCGTAAGGTTATGGGTTTGAAAAAGACCGCGGTCTTTATTGTCTTGGTGGTGGTGCTGTCCACCATTGCCGGTTTCATTTTCGGGAAAATGTGATCCGGCAATGAATGCAATAAAGGAGGGAATATGTTGATACAAATATTGGGAATGGGCTGCGCCAAGTGTCAAAAACTAGAAGAGAATGCCCGCCAGGCGGCTAACGAGCTGAACCTCGATTTTCAGATCGAAAAAGTAAAGGACCTGCAGCAGATCATGACTTTCGGGGTAATGATCACGCCGGCGCTGGTCGTGGACGGCGTCGTGAAAGTGGCCGGCAAAGTGCCGGGAGTCGAAGACATCAAAAAACTATTGGCGAAACGATAGAGGAGCAGAAAATGAGAAACAGTTTCACCCGCGGGTTAATTTTGATTTTGCTGGTCGGAGTGCTTTCAGTAGGCTGCAACGCTGCCGGCCCTGAGGCCGATGAGAAAGGCGGCGATGCTGCGGCCGAGGAAAATTATCTGGTCACCTTCGTCGAACTGGGATCAGTGCGCTGCATCCCCTGCAAGATGATGCAGCCGATCATGAAGGATATCGAAAAGGATTATGCCGGGCAGGTCAAGGTGGTTTTCCATGACGTCTGGACCCCGGCAGGCGAGCCTTTCGCTCAAGACTACAAGATCCGGGTCATTCCCACCCAGGTCTTCCTGGATAAAGAGGGCGAGGAATATTTCCGCCACGAGGGCTTCTTTCCCAAAGAAGAACTAATAAAAGTCCTCAAGCAAAAAGGCGTGAAATAATGCTGGAAGCCCTCTTCACCTGGCTGACCAACCTGCTGGCGGGCAACCCGCTGCTGGGTCTGCTGGGCGCTTTCTTGTGGGGGATATTAAGCATCCTGCTCAGCCCCTGCCACCTGGCCAGCATCCCCTTGATCGTCGGCTTCATCAGCCAGCAGAAGCAAATCACCATGCGCAAAGCCTTGCACATTTCGCTGGCCTTTGCCCTGGGCATTCTGGTCACCATCGGCCTGATCGGGGTCGTCACCTCGTTGCTCGGCCGCATGCTGGGCGACATCGGCAGATGGAGCAATTTCCTGGTGGCCGGCGTTTTTCTGTTGGTCGGCCTTTACTTGCTGGGCATCATCAAAATGGAGCTGCCCGGAGCCGCCAATGCCAAGGCCCGCGGCAAAGGCCTTTGGGCCGGATTCCTTTTGGGCCTGATCTTCGGCCTGGCGCTGGGTCCATGCACCTTCGCCTACATGGCCCCGATCCTGGCCATCGTCCTGGCCAAATCGTCGACCAGCCTGGCCTATGGCATCCCGCTGCTCATGGCCTACGGCTTGGGGCATTGCGCGGTGATCGTATTCGCCGGCACCTTCACGCGGGCGATCGAAAACTACCTGCATTGGAACGAGAGCTCGAAAGCCCTCGGCCTGGTTAAAAAGATCTGCGGCATCCTGCTGATCGT